>Ga0134121_10001875_pt1 | contig 19121 bp, 15 predicted proteins | sample KB301_FD_96463 | JGI IMG/M metagenome (GOLD analysis project Ga0134121, IMG submission 96463) | Terrestrial soil microbial communities without Nitrogen fertilizer from Kellogg Biological Station, Michigan, USA - KB3-0-1 | ecosystem: Environmental > Terrestrial > Soil > Unclassified ... | reverse complement strand
GGCGGCTGCACCGGGCCGGTCTCGCGGCCGAGCAGGCTGCGCAGCACGCGCTCGAACACGAACTCGACGTCGCTGCGGCGCTCGCGCAGGTAGACATCCTCCATGCGATCGAACACGCCGGCGATGTCGTCGACCGCGCGCCGGAGCCCCCACTCCGCGTTGATCAGCTCGTCGCGGATGTAGCCGACCGCCGCACCGACCAGGTGCTCGTCGTGCAGCATCATCTGGTGCGCGGTGATGATGTGGTAGTCGCTCTCGTTCTCCGAGGCGAGCTTCTCCTTGATCTTCGCGAGTTGCTTGTCGCTCGCCGCGATCGCCTTGTAGAGCCGCGCGATCTCGGTATCGACGTCGTCGGCCTCGATGTGGTGGCGCGGCGCCTTGAGCGTGTCGCGGCCGATCAGGTAGGCGCGGCCGAACGCGATCCCGGCGGAGACGCCGAGCCCTTGCCGCCGAACTTCGTGCCGGGTTTCGGTCATCGCCGGTCGCTACTTCCCCTCGCCGAACTTGTCGTTGATCAGCGCGGCGAGCGCGGCGACCGCATCCTCGGCACGATCGCCCCTCGCCGTGATGGTGATCGTCGTGCCTTTCGGCGCCATCAGCGTCAGGAGGCTCAGGATGCTCTTGCCGTTGACCTCGTTGTTGCCCTTCGCGACGGTGATCTCGCACGGGAACTTCGACGCGATCTGCACGAACTTCGTGCCGGCGCGCGCGTGCAGCCCGAGCTCGTTCTGGATCTGCAGGGTCCTGTCGGCGCGATCGTCGGCGGCCATCACCCACCCCGATCGACGTCGCGATGACGAACCAGGATATCCCAGGTCGCGCCGAGCCGCTTGCGCAGCTCCTCGACGATCACGACCGAGCGATGCCGGCCGCCCGTGCAGCCGACGCAGATCGTGACGTACAACTTGCCCTCCTTCTGAAACTGCGGCAACGAGAACCGCAAGATGCCCTCGACCTGGCGCACGAGCTCCAGCCCGTCGGGCCCCAGCACGTAGCGCGCGACCTCCGGATCGCGGCCGTCGAGGTGCGTCAACGTTGGCTCGAAGTACGGGTTTGGCAGGAACCGGACGTCGAACACGTGGTTGAGCTCGATCGGCAGGCCGTGCTTGAAGCCGAACGAGACCAGCGTCACGGCGAGCTTGCCGGTCCCGCCATAGCGCTCCTGGATGATCAGCTTCAGCTGATGCATGTTGAGGTGCGAGGTGTCGATCACCGCCGCGCCCTGGCGCAGCTCCGCCATCACCTCGCGATCGCGGCGCACGCCGTCGGTGAGATCGTCGCCCGACAGCGGGTGGCGCCGCCGGGTCTCGCTGAACCGGCGCAGCAGCACCTCGTCGCTCGCATCGAGAAACATCACCTCCAGGCGATGGCCGGCGCCACGCAGCTTGGCCAGCGCGGCCGCCCATCCGGCGAGGTTGCGGCGCTGCCGCGAGTCGACCGCGAGCGCGAGCTTGTCGCGGTCGCCTTCGTAGGCGAGGTGCTCGACCAGCTGCCCGACGAGCGGCATCGGGATGTTGTCGACGCAGAAGAACTCGATGTCCTCGAGCGCGCGCAGCGCCGTGCTCTTACCGGCGCCCGACAACCCGGTGACGATCACGATCTGCATCTACTCCACCGCGTCCATCGGCACGTCGGCGGTCCCCTCGGTTTGCGCCTCCATCGCGCGGTGGAGCTGATCGCGAAAGGCCCGCGCCGAGTGGGTACCCTGGATCTTGAGCAGCTGGTTGCGCGCCGCGACCTCGATCAGCGTCGCGAGGTTGCGGCCCGGACGCACCGGCAGCTGGACCGACGGCACCGGGACATCGAGAATCTTGTCGAACCGATCGTCAAACCCGAGGCGATCGTACTCCTCGCCCTCGTTCCATTCGCGCAACTCGACGACCAGCTCGATCTTCTTGGTGTCGCGCACCGCCGAGATCCCGAACAGGTCCTTCACGTTGATGATGCCGAGCCCGCGGATCTCCATGTGGTGGCCGATGATCCCCGCGCCTCGCCCGACCACGTGGGCGCCTTGCCGGCGGAGCCGGATCACGTCGTCGGCGACCAGCCGATGACCCCGTACGACGAGATCGAGCGCGGTCTCGCTCTTGCCGATCCCGCTCTTGCCGAGCAGCAGCACCCCGATCCCGAGCACGTCCATCAGCACGCCATGCATGTCGGTCGAGGGCGCGAGCCGATCCGCCATCCAGCCGGTGACGGCCGTGATGAAGCTGGCCGTGGGGAGCAACGACACCAGGAGCGGCACGCCGCGCTGCTCGGCGGCCACCATGAGCTCGTTCGGCGGCAGGAGGCCGCGGCACACCACGACACAGGCCGGATCACTCGCGAGCAGGGTGGCGATGCCGAGATCGCGCGCCGACGCATGGTCGACCAGGTATTCGACCTCGGTGCCGCCGAGCACCAGCACGCGCCGGCTGTGAAGCTGCTCGGGCCAGCCGGTCAGCGCGAGACCGGGCTTCTGGATCCGCGGCACGGTCACGAGGCGGTCGAGCCCGGCTACCCCTGCCACGACGCTCAACTCCAGCTCCGTGCGCTCGAGCAGCTCACCGACCGTGATCGAGCTCGACATCCTCGACATTCAGTACTTGGCGTCCTCGTCCGCCACCACGTGGTACATCGCCTCGGCGTCGGACGCTGCGAGCAAGCGGCGGCGAAACTCGGGATCCTTGAACACGCGGCTGATCCGAGCGAGCGCCTTCAGGTGCGCACCCGTCGACGATTCCGGCGCGACGAGTACGAAGAACAGGTACGTCGGCTGACCATCCATCGAGTCGAACTCGACCCCGGTGGGGGCACGGCCGAGGCACGCGACGATCTCGCCGACCGCGGCGAGCTTGCCGTGAGGAATCGCGACGCCCTCACCGATTGCCGTCGACGCAAGCTGCTCGCGCTCGATCAGCACGCGCGACAGGGTCGCACGATCGATCCGCGGATGGCGGCTCGCCATGTACTGGGCGAGCTCCTCGAGAATGCCGCGCTTCTCCGTCGCCTGTAGCGCAGGAACGACCATGTCGCGCCGAATGAGGTCGACGATCTTCATCAGCCGCTCACGAACCTACCACTTTGTTGATCGAGAGGGGACTTTCCCGTCCCCCTGGCCGGGCAAAGCCGGGCAGATCATCACGACTGGCGACCGCGCGTCGCGTCGCGCGGCGTTCATCGAGAGGGGACTTTCCCATCCCCTCTGGCCCGGCACGACCACATCATTCACGACGGTTGCCGCACGTCGCGATCGATCGTTACGCGCTACACCGAGCATCTGGGACCGAGCTACCCTCAGTCTCACGCCGCGGAGGCAGGCGTCTCGATCAGGCCGTAGCTACCGTCCTCGCGCTTGTAGACCACCGCGACGCGGCCATCGGTGTCGTGGCAGAACACCAGAAACGGCTCGTGCATGAGGTTCAGCTGCACGATGGCATCGGATACCGACAGTGGCTGGGCATGAAACTTCTCGGTCTTGACGACCTTGAACTCGGGCGGTGGGCCGGCGTCGTGGTGCTCCTGCGCGGCACCATTGACTTCCTCATCACCGACCGCGCCAAACGCCTCGGACACGATCGAGTGCGACCACGGCAACGCGACCACGTGATGCGGCCTGGCGCGCATGCCCTCGAGCTTGCCTTTGTACTTCCGGACCTGGCGCTCGATCTTGGCGATGCAGAGATCGATCGAGCTGTACATGTTCTCGGTGATCTCGTGCCCCGAGACGGCGAGGCCGTTATGCAGCTGAAAGGTGACGTCGATACGATGGTTATGACGCTCGGTACTGAGGACGACGTGGCACGAGATCGGATCGGGCAGATATTTTCGAACTCGCTCCATTCGCTCGCGCGCGTACGACTTCAAAGCTTCGGTCGGTTCCATGTGCCGGAACGTCACGGCGAATTGCATCGAGCCCTCCCAAGATGGTGTAAAGGCATCATACCGCTGCCCACACCGGCCGATCATCGTACGTCGACGGGATTTCTCGCTGCCTGCGCAATTCTACAGCCCCCCGCACGCGCGGCGCGGGGTGTGGGTGCCCTGGGGCGTAAACCTCCCCTGCACGGATGGGTTCGGTTCGGGAACCCGCTCAGAACACGTGCTTGCGCTTGCTCGACGACAGGATGCCGAGTTGCTCGCGGTACTTCGCGACCGTCCGCCGGGCGATATCGATCCCGGTCTTCTTGAGCAGCTCCACGATCTTCTGATCGCTGTGCGGTCGCTTGGTGTCCTCGCCGTCGACGAGCTCCTTGATCTTCGACTTCACGGCCTGCGAGGCGAGATCCTCGCCGTTGGTTCGTGAAATCCCGCTGTTGAAGAAGAACTTGAGCTCGAAGATGCCTTGCGGTGTGTGGACGTACTTCGAGGTCGTGACACGTGACACCGTCGATTCGTGCATGCCGATGTCTTCGGCGACATCGCGCAAGATGAGCGGCTTCAGGTGCGCGATCCCCTTGTCGAAGAATTCGCGCTGGAACTTGAGGATCGACTCGGCAACCTTGATGATCGTGCGCTGGCGCTGCTGGATCGAGCGGATCAGCCATTGCGCCGAACGCAGCTTGTCCTGGACGTAGTCCTTCGAGGCCGCCGAGTTGCCCATCGCGTTCTTATAGAAGCCGCTGATCTTGAGCTTGGGCAGACCATCGTCGTTCGGCACGACGAAGTACTTGTCGCCGACCTTGTGGATGTAGACGTCGGGCGTGACGTAGTGCGGATCATCGGACGAGTATTGCCGGCCCGGCCGCGGATCGAAGTCCATGATGACCTTCGCGGCCTCGTAGATCTCCTCGAGCGGCTGCTTCAGATCGCGCGCGATCGCGGCGTAGTTCTTCTTCTCGAGGTTGCCGAGGTGGCTCTTGATCATCTTCACGCACAGGTCGTCGTCCTGACCCGCGGCGATGCACTGGATCAGCATGCATTCGGCCAGCGACCGCGCCCCGACCCCCACGGGATCGAACGTCTGGATCCGCTCGAGCACCTGCTCGCATAGCACCGGATCGACCCCAAGATCCGCGGCGATCTCATCGAGCGGAGGGTCTTTGATATAACCGTCCGCATCGATGTTGCCGAGGATCGTCATGCCGATCTCGAGCTGATCGAGGGGCAGGTTCGTCATCTTGAGCTGCCACGCGAGGTGATCGTGCAGGCTCGGCGGGCGGGTCAGCGTGGCTTCGAGCGACGGCAGCTCTTCGCCGTCACCGCGAAACGCCGGCATGGCCGGTGCCATCGAGTAGTTATCGAGGTAGTTCTCCCAATCAATCTCGTTGACTGCGTTCGCGTCCCCAGGGACCTCGGTCTGGGCGATGCCGTCTTGAACAGACCCTTCCATGGGGGTCTCGGTCGTTCCCGAGCTCTCGAGCTGGTGGAGCTGCTGCTCGTCGCTCCCCATCTCGTCCTTCTCGCGAGATCGCTCCGAGTCGAGATCCATCTCATCGTCGAGAATTGGATTCTCGAGCATCTCCTCGTGCACGAGGTCGGCCAGCTCCATGCGCGAGAGTTGCAGGAGCCGGATCGCCTGTTGCAGCTGCGGGGTCATCACCAGCTGCTGCGACAGCTTAAGTTCCTGGCGCATTTCCATGGCCATCAGAAACTCCTTTTATCTTTTCGCTGTGTTAGCATTCTAACGACCTCAACACACTCGCTGGTACGATGCTTGAAGAGAGCGTACGTTGAGAGTCGTCAAATGTAAAGGGCTAGTGGCCCGGCTCTTGCTTTAGACTAACGATGTCCAGCCTCTGGAGCGGAAGCTTTCAATCCAAAAAATGCCGAAGGCTCGCCTCACGGCTCTCGATGGCCCCCCTACCGAGAGTAAATCCGGTGAAAAGTGGCCGGCTCCCTACGCAATGGACCGACCACCTGAAAAATTACCCCTGGGTTGGCCGTGTAGCCAGAGGCTCGAGCCAGAGGAACGAACCCGCCAACGCTCGGCTCCCTGGCTTCATTCGAGCCCGCAGGAAGCCACTAAGAACAAGCTCCGAGGAGGATGAATACCTACCCAGAGCCATATGTAAGCCATGGCGCCCACAAGGAAACCGGCTGTAGCCGGGCCCCGATCGTCAGACTGCGTGGAGCTTGGTCTGTGACACCTGGCGCTCGAGCGCGGCCTTGATGAACCGCGCGAACAGCGGGTGCGGCAAGCTCGGCCGCGACTTGAACTCGGGATGGAACTGGCAGCCGACGAAGTACGGATGCTGCGGCAACTCGATCATCTCGACGAGCCGGCCGTCAGGCGACAGCCCCGACAGCACCATGCCGTGCTTCTCGAGCACGTCGCGATAGTTGTTGTTGATCTCCCAGCGATGGCGATGGCGCTCGCTGATCTCGGCCGTCCCGTAGGCCTCGGCCGCGCGCGTTCCGGGCTTGAGGATGCAAGGATACGCGCCGAGCCGCATCGTCGCGCCCTTGTCGGTCACGCCGCGCTGATCCGGCATCAGATCGACGACCGGGTGCGGGGTCGTCGGATCGATCTCGGTGGAATTCGCGCGATCGAGGCCGCCCACGTGGCGCGCGAACTCGACGCACGCCAGCTGCATCCCGAAGCAGATGCCGAAGAACGGGATCCGGTTCTCGCGCGCGTAGCGCACCGCCGCGATCTTGCCCTCGGTGCCGCGCGCGCCGAAGCCCGGCGCGACGAGGATGGCGTCGTAGCCGGCGAGCGCTCCGTTGCCCTGCTTCTCGATGTCCTCGCTGTCGAGGTGCTTGATCTCGACCCTGCAGTCGTTCGCGATTCCGCCGTGGAGCAGCGCTTCGTTGAGGCTCTTGTACGACTCGACGAGCTGGACGTACTTGCCGATGAAGCCAACCGTGATCTTGCGCTTTGGCTCGGTGATCCGCTTGACGACCTCTTCCCACGCCGACAGCCGCGACGCACGCGACCAGATGTTGAGCAGCGAGGCGAGCTTCTGATCGAGGCCCTGCTCGGACAGCGTCACCGGCAACCGGTACACGGTGTCGACGTCGACCGACTGGAACACCGCGTCGCTGGCGACGCTGCAGAACATCGCCATCTTCTTGATCGAATCCTCGGGCAGCGCCTGCTCGCAGCGCACCACGAGCACGTCGCACTGGACGCCGATCTCCCGCAGCTTCTGCACCGAGTGCTGCGTCGGCTTGGTCTTGAACTCGCCGGCGGCGCGGATGTACGGCACCAGCGTCAGGTGCACGCTGACCGAGTTCTGGCTACCCAGCTCGACGCGGAGCTGGCGCACGGCCTCGAGGAACGGCAACGACTCGATATCGCCGACCGTGCCGCCGACCTCGACGACCAGGACGTCGAGGCCCTCGGCGCAGCGCAGGATGCGGCCCTTGATCTCGTCGGTGATGTGCGGGATGACCTGCACCGTCGAGCCAAGGTACTCGCCGCGGCGCTCCTTGCCGATCACCGACGAGTAGACCTGGCCGGTCGTGATGTTGTTGAGCCGCGACATCTTCGTCGAGACGAACCGCTCGTAGTGCCCGAGATCGAGATCGGTCTCGGCGCCGTCGTCGGTCACGAACACCTCGCCGTGCTGCGTTGGGTTCATCGTGCCCGGATCGACGTTGATGTACGGATCGAGCTTCATATTCGCGACCTTGAGGCCGCGGTTCTCCATCAGCGCACCGATCGATGCCGAGACCATGCCCTTGCCGAGTGACGAAACCACACCCCCGGTGACAAACACGAACTTGGTCTGCTGCGCCGCCATGGATCACCTCGAGGGCGCGAAAGCGATGCGCCCGGAGCGTTCTACCGACTGCACACGGTTCGCGCAATCTCAGAGACGAACGACCCGATGATCTCTAAAAAGCGACGCTGATCCGAGATCGCGGTGGTCGATTCACCATTGATCAGCGCGACGGTCGGCGTATGCTCGAAGATTCCACGTCGCGATCGTAAAAACGCTGAGCCAACACGTCCGCCAGCACCTCTGGCTCACCTCTGGCTCACCTCTGGCTCACCTCTGGCTCAGCGGAGCTGGCGGCGCCAGCCCGAGAACTCGGTCGTCGATCCCGGCGTGGTTGCCTGTGTCCGGCCCGGCGCGGCGGTGGTCGCGGCGTCGAGCGCGACCGCGATGATCGCGGCAGCGAGCTCGGCTTCGCCGGCCTGGGGCGCCAGCTCCTTCGCGTGGCGGCCGATGAAGCCGGTGTCGTAGTCGCCGGCGAGGAACGCGGCCTGGCGCACGCAGCGGCGGTGGAACGCCAGGTTGGTCTCGATCCCGCGGACCTGGTACTCGTCGAGCGCTCGCCGCATCCGCGCGAGCGCCCGCGCGCGATCCTCGCCCCACACGACGAGCTTGGAGATCATGGGATCGTAGTGCACCGGGATCTCGGCGCCTTCATAGCAACCGGAGTCGTTGCGCACGTACGGGCCATCGGGAACCCGGAGGTGCGTGATCGTGCCCGGCGACGGTAGGAACTTCACCGGATCCTCGGCATACACGCGGCACTCGATCGCGTGGCCCCTGCGGCGTGCATCGAGCTCGGGCTGCGCGAGCGGCAGCGGCCGGCCCTCGGCAACATCGAGCTGCCAGCTCACGAGGTCGAGCCCGTAGATCATCTCGGTGACCGGGTGCTCGACCTGCAGGCGCGTGTTCATCTCGAGGAAGTAGAACCCCCCGTCGGCGCCAAGCAAGAACTCGCACGTGCCCGCGCCGACATAGGCGACCGCCCGGGCCGCGGCGATCGCCGCCGCGCCCATCCGAGCGCGCAGCTCGGCCGAGACCACCGGCGAGGGCGCTTCTTCGATCACCTTCTGATGCCGGCGCTGGACCGAACAGTCGCGCTCGCCCAGGTGCACGATGTTGCCGTGGTGGTCGCCGAACACCTGGATCTCGATGTGGCGAGGCCGCTCGATCGCCTTCTCGAGGTACACGGTGCCGTCGCCGAACGCCGCCGTCGCCTCACGGCGTGCCCCCTCGAAGGCCGCGGCGAGGTCTTTTTCCCCCGCCACGAGCCGCATGCCCTTGCCGCCGCCCCCGGCCGCCGCCTTGATCAGGACCGGGAAGCCGATCTTTTGGGCCGCGATCAGGGCCATCTCCGCGGTAGGGAAACCGTTGCCGGCGGGTCCGTTGTCGCCTGGCACCACGGGTGTGCCTGCCGCCGACACCGTCTTCCGAGCCTCGGTCTTGCTCCCCATCTTGCGCATCGCGTCGGCAGACGGCCCGATGAAGGTGATCCCGGCGGTCGCGCAAGCCTCGGCGAAATCTTCGTTCTCCGATAGAAATCCATACCCTGGATGCACCGCGTCGGCCCCGGCCTCCTGGCAAGCGGCCAGGATCTTGTCGATCACCAGGTAGCTCTGCGCGGCGGGCGCCGGGCCGATCCCGACCGCCCGATCAGCAAGCTGGACGTGGGGCGCGAGGCGATCCACGTCGCTGTAGACCGCGACGGTCTCGATCCCCCGTTCCCTGCAGGTTCGCATCACGCGAACCGCGATCTCTCCTCGGTTGGCAACCAGGACGCGGCGAATTGACCGAATCGGCGGTGACATCGTGGCGGACAATACACAAAACGATGCTCGCGTTGCATTGCGCACGTACCCGCCCTAGAATCGCGCCAAATCGGCGTCTTGCGCTCGCGCGATAAGGCGGCGTCGCGACCGACGATTTGCGGAGATTTTGCTTGGTCGATCCAAATACCCGACAAGGGAAACGAACTCCGGTCACGCTCAAGATCAAATTCAAGAGCGAGACCTTGGAGCAATTCATCGAGCGCTACGCGGTCGATGTCAGCCAGGGCGGCATCTTCATCCGGACCAAAGAACCGCTCGCGGTCGGGACCCAGATGAAGTTCGAGTTTCAGCTGCGCGATGCGTCACCGCTGATCGCAGGCGAAGGAACCGTCGTCTGGACACGCGAGAACGATCCGAGCCGTCCGGCGATCGCGCCTGGCATGGGCGTCCGGTTCGATCGCCTGGCGGAGGGCAGTCAGAGCGTCCTCGAGCGCATCCTCGCCGACAAGGCGAAGCAGGCGCCGTCGCGCCCGCAGTCCGACACCGCGCGACCTCCGATGTTCACCGATACGCCGACCCGGGTGGCTCCGATGCCGGTCCAGGACGCGCTGCTCGGGAGCAAGGACCGGTCGCGGCGGAACGTCGACGACGCCCAGAACGACTCGCACACGCCGCTTCCCAAGCCGATGCCGTTCCACTCCGACGCGGACGAGTTCCCGGAGGAGGCCTTCGAGGAGGCGACCAAGGTTCGCGCCCTCGATGAGCTGATCGCGCAGACCGCCGACAGCCCGGCCGCGAAGGCCGAGCCCGCGGCGCGGCGCGGTAACGGTCGCGCCGACGCAACGGTCTCCGATCCGCACAACCCGCACGACGGAGCCAGGTCGGCCGGCGATACTCACGAGGCTCCCAACCTGCCGATGCCACCGGAGGCCAACTCGCGTCCGCAGGCGAAGATGCTCGACACCTCGCCGTCGCCACGCACCGAGTCATCTCAGCCCGGGTTCGTCTCCGAGTCGCTCGCGAAGACGCGGCTCGGCGTGGAGCCGGCGCGCAACCGGCCGGGGACACCACCGCCAGTGGCCGAGCCGCCGCCGATGCCATCGCCGATCCCGTCGGGGATGCGCGCGGTCGCTGCCGAGCAGACCATGCCGGCGCGGATGCCGGCCGTCAGCTCCAGAAGCAGCGCTCCCCTCGTGATCATCATCCTCCTGCTCGTCGCGGCAGGCGGTGCAGCCGTGTGGTTCTTCGTCCTCCGGCCGAAGCACACCGTCGAACAACCGGCCCACGGGGACGGCTCGGGTCAGCCGGACGGCTCGGGTTCATCGGGATCTGCCGTGGCAGCGACCGGCTCGGGCCAGCAGGGCTCGGGGGCCACGGGAAGCGCTGGCCAGACCGGGAGCGCTGGCCAGACCGGGAGCGCCGGCCAGACCGGCAGCCCGGGGCCCAAGGCCGAACTCGTCGACACCGTGATCGGTTCGAACGTCCCGGGCGCCACGGTCGAGATCGTCGGCACCAACCAATCGGGTCCGGCGCCGTTCACCGCGAAGCTCGAGAAAGGCAAGTCGTACCAGGCGCGGGTCAGTGCGCGCACCTACGTGGGCCTCACGTTCGACGTCAAGGGCGGCGAAGATCAGCAAACCGCGAGGCTCGTGCTCAAGCCGCGGACGATCATGGTCGACAGCGATCCGCAGGGTGCGCTGATCTACATCGACAACACGAACACCAGTCACGTAACGCCGTTCGAGGTCACCCTCACCGAGGCGCAAGCGGCGAAGAAGATCATACACGTGAAGCTCAAGAAGGTCGGCTTTGCCCCGGTCGATCGCCCCATCGAGCTCGCCAAGCTCACCGAAGACGACGTCAGGATGATCACCAAGATCGACGAGAAGCTCACGGTGCCGGTGCCCGGCGCCGGAGTCCGCCCCGGATCGAACGCTGGCTCGGGGCAAACCGGCTCGGCTTCCGGCTCGCCGCCGGAAGGCTCGGGCGCCTCGCCTGCTGGGACCGGGCAAGGCTCGGCGGGCGGCGGCACGCCAACCCCGCCACCCACGCCACCCACCCCGCCTGCGGGCGGCTCGGGCGGATCGCCCACCCCGGGCTCGGCCGCCGAGCCGGAGCCCAAGTTCAACACACCCCCCTGACGGGCCGCCCGCGCGTTACCGCGCAGGCGCTCGTCAGCCGATCATCGCCTTCATCCACTTGCTGGGATCGCCGACGCGCGGGCGCTCGCCGCCGCGCACGAGGTAGCGCACGGCATGGGCGAGGCCGTCGAGCGTCAGCGGCCACATCGCGAACACGCTCGCGATGACCTCGATCGTCGTCCCGGGCCAGAACCGCTCGGGCTCCGGGTTGCACCACACCGCACTGCGGAAGTGAGCCGCGAGCCGGCGCAGCCACTCGTGACCGGACGCGCGGTTGTGCGAGTACATGAACGATGCCCCGCTCGGATCGAGGAGCTCCGCCGGGTGCATCAGCGCATCGCCGACCATCACGAGCTTCTCGTCGCGATCACTCGTCGCCAGCAGATCGGCAACCGGGATGCCCTTGCGGAACTGGGCATCCTCGTAGACCGAGTTGTAGACGCAGTTGTGGAAGTAGTAGCTGCGGAACTTGGCGAACCGGCCGGTGCGCGACGCCGCGGTGAACAGCCGGCTCATCAGCTCGGAGTGCGGATCCATCGAGCCACCGACATCCATCAGCAGCACGACCTTGACGCGGTTGCGGCGCGGCGGCCGGAACACGACCTCGATCTCGCCGGCGTTCTTGCAGGTCTTGTCGATGGTGTCGTCGAGATCGAGCTCGTCCAGGGCGCCTTCGCGACCCAGCCGGCGCAGGCCGCGCAAGGCGACGTCGATCTGCCGGACATCGAGCACGACGTCGCGGCGGTACTCGCGAAACCGGCGCTCGTCGGCGACCGCCATCGCGCTACGCCCACCACCGCCGCCGACCCGCATCGCGTTCGGGTTCTGCCCGCCGGTGCCGAACGGCGACGTCCCGCCGGTGCCGATCCAGCGGTTGCCGCCGTCGTGGCGGCCCTTCTGCTCCTTCAGCCGCTGCTCGAACAGCTCGCGCAGCTTGTCGAGATCGAGCGCGGCCATGGCCTGGCGCTGCTCCTCGGTGAGCCCCTCGAGCGCGCGCGGGTTCGCCAGCCACTCGCGCAGCTGCTCGGTGAGCCGCAACGCATCGGTGTGGACATCCTTGAAGTACGCCAGGAACGCCTCGTCGTAGGCGTCGTACAGCGCGATGTCCTTGACGCACAGCGTGCGGCACAGCTGATAGAAGCCGTCGAGCGAGCTCTCATGGAGCCCGAGCGCCATCGCCTCCATGAGCGCCATCCACTCGTGGGTCGACACGGGCAGCTTGCGCGCACGCAACTCGAACAGGAAGTCGACCAGCACGGCTAGGCCTTCGCCCGCTTGCCCACCAGCTCGACGTCCTGCTCGGTCTTGAGCAGGGTGCCGAGGAACGGGATCCCGCCCGACACGCGGCTGAGATCGACGCCCGCCTTCTTGAGCGCGCAGATCCAGTCGATCAGCTCCGACGTCGACGGCTTCTTGCGCAGGCGCGGCGTCGAGCGCAGGCCGAAGAACACCTCGAGCGCGTTGTCGAGCACCTTATCGGTGATGTCGGGGTGGTGGACGCGTACGATCTCGGTCATCAGCTCGCGGTTCGGAAACTGGATGTAGTGGAACACGCAGCGGCGAAGGAACGCGTCGGGCAGCTCTTTCTCGTTGTTCGACGTGATCACGACGATCGGGCGCTCGATCGCGGCGATCTCCTTGCCGGTCTCGTCGATCCGGAACCGCATCACGTCGAGCTCGTGCAGCAGATCGTTGGGGAACTCGAGATCGGCCTTGTCGATCTCGTCGATCAGCAACACCACCCGCGACGGCGCCGACAGCGCCTCGCCGAGTGGGCCGAGCTTGATGTACTTCGCGATGTCGCGGACGTTGCTGCCGTCGGCGCCGCCGAACCGGCTGTCGTTCAGCCGCGCGACCGTGTCGTAGACGTAGAGGCCGTCCTTGGCCTTCGTCGTCGACTTCACGTGCCAGCGGATCAGCGGCAGGTGCAATGCGTTCGCGAGATTCTCCGCGAGCAAGGTCTTGCCGGTGCCGGGCTCGCCGCGCACCAGCAGCGGGCGTGCAAGCGCGACCGCTACATTGACGGCATGGCGTAGCTCCTCGGACGCGATGTAGCTGGCGGTCCCCTGGAACTGATCGAAGACGTCGGTCATTGGACCGACCTTAGCGCATTTTTCGAAAAACGGTCAGGGCTGACGGAAACTGGCTAGCGCCTCCGACGACCCTGGACAAAGCCGTCGGCGACGCCATACAGCCACGTCGCGCTGTAGACCAGGCCGGCGACCGAGCCGATCAGCGGGATCACGCCCAGGAAGCTCGCACCCGAGATTGCGGCGACCACGAACACGCCGATCGCCTTGTCGGTCTCGCCGTTCACGAGCTGGCCCACGCCGGGAATGATCGCGCTGCATACCGCGGGGACGATGCCCCCGGCGCCGTCGCCCTTGCTACGAACTGATTTGACCAGCGCCTTGCTCATGGCTTCGTTATGACATGGCCACGACCCGTGGCGATCGATTCCGGGGCCGCGATCAAAACCACGTCGAGAGGCCGAGCATGAGCAGGAGATAGTGGGACTTGTAATCGCCCTGGTTGATCGGATTCTCGGACTGGTCAGTGGAGAGTCTGATCGGATTGATCGGATCGGGCCCCTGGCGATCGGCCGTGCCGCAGCTGGCCATCGTCGCGGTCGGGTTGCACGGCTGGGCGCCGCCACCGACGTTGGGGTTACTCGGCGAGCCCTCGAGGATCGCGCCGCCGCCGAGGCTCACCTCGAACCGCCGCGCCCGGAAAGCCGCGCCCAGCGCGAGCGTCGTGCGCGCCGCGCCGTCGACATCGGCGCGCAGCCACCCGGTCTTCGCTGCGGCGGTGTCGTAGCCGGCGCCGCCACGGATGATCAGCTCGCTCGACTCGCCGTCGTCGCGCCTGGCGCCGACCGGGATGTGATAGCTGCCGCCGAGCCGAACCGCGTAGCTGTCCTTGAAGCCGTGCTTGACGACGGCGTCGTTGAGCGGCACCGCCGGCTCGCCGTTGATGTAGACCTCGGCATCGACGACCACGCGGTAGTCGCTCGGGCTCGCGCAGGTGCCGTCGCTGAAATCACTGTCCGCGCAGTGCTTGCCCCAGTTCTCCCAGCCGAGGTCGAGCTCGATGTCGCCCCTGAGCTTGCCGCTGGTATCGAGGAACTTGTAGCGCCCGGCGATCTGCGCATTCATCGGCACCGCGAGATCGACGCACGCTTTTTGCGCTACATCCGTACCGCCCGTCCCACAGCGGATCCGGCTGGCGGAAACCTCCGGACCGATCGTCGCGGCCGTTCCGGGGAGGCCGGCCGACGGCCCTAGCTGCGACGTCCCATCGCCCTTCGCGTGGACGTCGAGCTCGGATGCGTAGTTGGCGCCAAGCTCGATGTTCGGGGTCGGCCGATACGTCACGCCGATGCCGAACCCGGGCACGAAGCTGTCCTTCGCGTCGACCGCGATGATGCCGTCCTTCTTGATGCTCTCCTGGTAGTTGGCATCCAGCGTGGCCCACAGCGCGGTGGTCGACTTGAGCTCTGCCTGGCCGGCCGTCAGCCTCACGCCGACGTCGAGCGCAGGGATGATGCGGTAGGCAACCGCGAGCGACGGCAGGATCACCGCCGCGTCCTGCTTCATGATGTCGTAGCGCGCGGCCGGCGGCGGCGAGTTTGGATCATCGTTGAACACATACTTCTGGCAGCTACCCGACACCTGGATGCACATGTCGCGGAACGGGTAGGCATTCGGCGCGTAGAGGCCGATGCCGAGGTGAAGGCCTGGCACGCGCCCCCCCAGATCGGTCAAAAACGCGACCACCGGCACCGGCTGGATCGCACCGATCGCGAACGGAGGACTCACGTCGTTCTTCTGCAGCGCGTAGGGCTGCCCCGCGTATGGATAGCTCTCCATATCGGCGGCCTCGTACGTGCCGCGGCGCTGAAACTGCATCGCGTACTGGATCATCGCGGCCGAGATCGTGATCACGTTGCCCTTGGCCTTCGCGATCCCGGCCGGGTTGAGCACGAGCGCCTCGCCGTCATCTGCCGAGGCCACCGCCGCACCAGCGCGCGAGGTCGAGACCGCGCCGGCACCCGGCAAGAGCAAGCCCCCTGCCGTCGCAAGTTGCGGCACACCGACAGCGCCAACCAAAAACACCCAGCAGCAAGGCTTCATGGCGAACGCGAAGCTACCTCAGCCTTGCGACGCTCCACCAGGCCAATGTGGGTCAACAAGATCGCCACCGCCGCCGGGGTCACGCCGCTGATCCGCGACGCCTGACCGACCGAGCGAGGGCGGATCGCCTCGAGCTTCTCCACCACCTCGTTCGACAGGCCGGGGATCCCGCGATAATCGAGCGTGGGCGGCACCAGCACGCCATCGGCGCGCGCGACCTTGGCGGCCTCGGCCTCCTGGCGCCGCAGGTAGCCGTCGTAGCACAGCTCGATCTCCAGCCGCTCGAGGGCAGCGGGGCTCGCGTCGCTCGCGGCCACACCGCCGGCATGGGCGATCTGCTCGACCGCGCGCCAGTCGAGCTCGGGCCGGCGCAACAGCTCCGCGAGCGTCGCGCGACGGCCCACCACCGGCGCCGAGCCGAAGCGTGCCAGCTGGGCGTTGACCGCGTCGCTGCCCACCACCGAGGCGCGCGCCGCGCGATCGTGGGCAGCCGCGAGCTCGGCGCACCAGGCCTCGTAAGCCCGCCAGCGCGCATCGTCGACGAGGCCGAGCCGGCGGCCGATCGGCAGCAGGCGATCTGCGGTGTTGTCCTCGCGCAAGAGCAACCGGAACTCCGCGCGCGACGTCATCATGCGATACGGCTCCGTCGTACCGCGCGTCGTCAGATCATCGACCAGCACGCCCGCGTACGCCTGATCGCGGCGCAGGATCAGCGGCTCGCGGTCGCCGGGCCCGAACCCGAGCGCGAGCGCGGCGTTGATGCCGGCGAGCAGCCCCTGCACGGCCGCTTCTTCATAGCCCGACGTACCGTTGATCTGGCCGGCGTGATAGAGGCCGCGCACCCGGCGGGTCTCGAGCGTGGGCAAGACCTCGCGCGGATCGATGAAGTCGTACTCGACGGCGTAGCCCGGCCGCGTCATCTCGGCGCGCTCGAGCCCCGGGATCGTGCGCAGGAACGCGAGCTGGACATCGAACGGCAAGGACGTCGAGATCCCGTTCGGGTAGACCTCGCCTGCCCCGCCGAGGCCGACCTCGACCCCCTCGGGCTCGAGGAAGATCTGGTGGCGCTCCTTGTCCGCGAACCGGACGATCTTGTCCTCGATGCTCGGGCAGTAGCGTGGCCCGGTGCCCTGGATGTCCTTGCGATACAGCGGCGAGCGCGGCAGCCCGTCGCGGATGATCGCGTGGGTATGCTCGTTGGTGTATGTGATCCAGCATGGCACCTGTGGCAGCGGCGGCCGGTCCCTGCCTCCCGCCCCATGCCAGCGGAACATCGGCGCCGGGTCGTCACCGTGCTGGAGCTCGAGGCTCGCCACGTCGATCGTCTTGCGATCGATCCGGCACGGCGTCCCGGTCTTCAGCCGCGCGAGCGGAAACCCCAGCGCATCGAGCGAGTGCGACAGGCTCACCGCCGGGGCCTCGCCGGCCCGCCCGCCCGCCGCGCGCGCCTCGCCGACGAAGATCGCGCCGCGCAGGAACGTGCCGGTCGTCAGGATCACCGCGCTCGCGCGATAGCGCACCCCGATCGTCGTCGTCACCCCGACCACGCGCGGGCGCTCGCCGCGCGCAGCGCCGTCGATGTGCAACTGTGCGACCTCGCCCTGGCGCAGCGCCAGCCGCTCGCAGCGCTCGAGCCGCATCCGCATCTCGTCGCGGTAGCGCCGCTTGTCGGCCTGCGCCCGCGTCGACCGCACCGCCGGCCCCTTCGAGGCGTTGAGCCGGCGAAACTGGATCCCGGTCTCGTCGATCACGCTCGCCATCTCGCCGCCGAGCGCGTCGATCTCCTTCACGATATGGCCCTTGGCCACCCCGCCGATCGCCGGGTTGCACGACATCTGGGCCACCATCTCGAGGCTGCCGGTCAGCACCAGCACGCGCGCGCCGACCCGCGCCGCCGCCAGCGCGGCCTCGCAGCCGGCGTGGCCAGCCCCGACGACGATCACGTCGTAAGCATCCGGGTACTCGTAGCTCATGGAAGGGTCACCATGTGTGGCACGCCTGGCCGGAAATTTCATCACGCAACGAGCAAGACCCTCCGAGCTGATGATTCCGCTCCGCCGCCGCCGCCTACGCGGCGCCCAGCCAGCCACATAAGGTGGACGTTTCTCACCTCACCGCGGAGGTAGCTGTTGCCGAGGCATGGACTTGCCGCCGAGGCATGGACTTGCCGCCGAGGCATCACGACATTCTGACCGGAGGCTCCGTTACCCGGAAGCGCACTGTGTACCGTCAAGGTTTGGTGAGAGCAGCCCGTACGGTACGCTCAGCGCAAAGTGAACGAAGAGGTCCCGATACCCCCGCCATCGCAAACCGACCGCATTGCGACACCTCTGTTCCGCGGTGTGATCGCGCAAGTGCAACGTGCGACTCTCCAATGGCTCGACCTCGGTGAAAATGAGGTATTGATCTGTGAGCGCGAAGAGGACTTCGACAAGTTGGTTCGTGTCGGCGACAGCCTTGAGGTCATAACGCACCAAATAAAGAACCTTTCCGACAAGATCTCCGCCCGAGACGAAGAGATCAGGGAAGCGATCGCTAACTTCGCCATCGCGTTCGAGCATTACGAGCGTCTAGACATTCGATGCCGTTTTGTCTTTACTACCACGGTCGCGGCCGTGGCTCAGCGTGTCGACAAAAAAGTCACTGTCGACGTGATCAAGAACTGGCGGATGTATGGGGCTTCGGACCCGGATCATCGCGACGTTCAGCTCATCACATCCCTCAAACATCTCGAAAAGGGCAGAAGCGTCCTATCTGAACCGGCTCAGAAGCGTTCCGATCGAGTTGCCGCTGCCTTCGCGTTCTTGGATGATGATCGTTGGGATCGATTTCTACGATCAGTGAGGTGGGACCTAGAAGCGGAGTCCATCCTCGCCGTTCGGCACCGACTTGAGGCGGGAATTGGGAACGATGTACGACTCGCACAGTTTCCGACGAACTTGATCCTCGCCCGCATGGTTGGAGAGGTGCTCACGCGATCTTCAAAGGAGGCCACCTCGGAGCGAGCACTGCGGCAGGGTGATCTCTCGGATCTGGCGCTGCAGACCGCAGCGGACCTTCATGCGTGGGCCGACAGGCGACCCTTGACCTTTTGGATGACCGGCATCGACGAGATGCTCACGGATCATCAGCAGCGAATCGTTCGCCTCGAACGCGGCGCACAACCTACTAGCACTGATGACCTGTGGAAACGCTATCAAACCTGGATCGCTCCCCGTGTCCATCACCTCTCTCTGCTAGGTTTGCCTGACATCCCGATACCGATGCCCATAGCAATGCCCATTCAAGTGGAGGTTGCGGACAGCGAGGCCGCTTCTTTTGAAGGTCGTTTCCTGCACCTGATGCAACAACAGAGAGTCCTACTCACTGGGGAGCCAGGTATTGGGAAGAGCGGCATCACCCACATGGTCGTGTTTAATGCGAATACGTCAGGAG
>Ga0134121_10001874_pt1 | contig 19127 bp, 19 predicted proteins | sample KB301_FD_96463 | JGI IMG/M metagenome (GOLD analysis project Ga0134121, IMG submission 96463) | Terrestrial soil microbial communities without Nitrogen fertilizer from Kellogg Biological Station, Michigan, USA - KB3-0-1 | ecosystem: Environmental > Terrestrial > Soil > Unclassified ... | reverse complement strand
GGTCGAGGCCGCGCTGGTTCCACTCGCAGATGCTCGCGATGTGTACGTATCACGCACCTATGCTTACGTGGCGAACGGCAAAGATGGAGTGGCGATAATCGATGTGAAGTCGCCAGACAAACCACGTCTCGATCGGATATATCAACCCGCGGGTCTCAATGACGTCCGTCAGGTGAAGATCGCAATGACCAACGCGAGTCTCTTTGCCTATATCGCGGACGGCAAAAACGGTTTGCGGATCGTGCAGCTTACTTCTCCCGAGACAATGGCAACCTATGCCGGTTTCAGTCCGCGGCCCGAGCCGCAACTGATAGCCACCTTTAAAACGAAGGGCGAAGCGCTGGCTGTTTCCAAGGGTCTCGATCGCGATCGCGCCGTGGACGAGAGTGGCAACCAAATCGCAGTGTTCGGCAGACGCGGCGCACGCCCATTTACTTTGGCGGAAACTCGGCGGTTGCTGCGAACTGATGAAGGGCGCGGCGCTCTCTTTTCGGTCTCGGACGAGCCGGCCACTGAACCGCGCCATCCAAAAGCCGCGACGCTTAATAGCGAGGGAGAACTGTCTGCGCGAATCTCAAAAGCAAATTCGGAGATTGCCATTGCCGGAATTTTATTTATCAGCGGTCTAACCGGCGTCTTTGTGGTCCTTGGCCGGCGCCGCAGCCGGGCTCGGGTAACCCCATAACCCGCAGGTTGTCCTCAAACTCTTGATTTTCGATTGAAAGACTTGCGCTTTTGTTTTAGCAATAAGAATGTTATTGCAAAATTCACAAGGCTAAGGTTAGATTGAGAACCTGAAATCTTGAACAGAGAAAGGCGCGTTACGCGCCAGTATTTCGAAATCTTCGCTGGAGGTAGATGAAGTGCCGACCGGAACGTGTCCTGAATGCGATGCTGACGTCCATGTGGATCTTGATGTAGACAAAGGCGAGACAGTGGATTGTGAAGAATGTGGAGTTCAACTCGAAGTCGTGGGTCTCGATCCGGTGGAACTGGATCTGGTCGAGGAGGAATCGATCGACGATGACGACGATGAGGATGAATTCTGAGAAGCGAGTTTTGCGCCACGAGCAGAAAGGGATCATTTTCCATTTGTCATTGGACATTTATCATTTACCATTGATGAGCTAATCCGTCATGTGAGAGGAATAAGTTTGTTTGATCCGGATTTGTGGCCTGCAAAATGGCAAATGAGAGATCTCAAATGACAAATGGAAAATAGTTTTTGCTCGTCGGCCTTAACTTCAATTCTTCTTTCCAGCCTGGTATCCTGGCCGGCTTTGCCGCAAGATCAAACCGCGCGGTCCCTCGACTTTGATCGTGTGGAACCTCCCATCAGTCCGGATCTCTTTGGGCGGATAAAATCCCAACACGTAAGCAGCGGCCACTTCCTCAGCGATCGACCTGAACAAAGGGCCTAGATCCTGCTGGTTGGCATAGACACTTCGGCCGCCGGTCTTCTCTACCAATCCGCTGACGTCGAGCGGGGTAGGGAGCGGAGTCATCTGTGCAGACGCCAGCATGTGTGTGAAGGACGGCATGGTAACTACATAGACGCTGGTGTCTGAGGCGTTGGCGCGCTCGATTACTACATCAGGCGAGACAGTGTCGCCCACGGGAAAGCCATCCGTAATTACCACCACGGCTCGCTTCATCATCTGGTGCTCGCGCGTAAGCGGCGCATGCCGCACGAGCATTCGCACCGCGTCATCTACGGCGTCATAGGTATGCGTAGACATGCCGTTGGGTTCATGCGCGAGACGGTCGAACGCCCGATCGAGTTTTTCGCGATCATTGGTGAAATTTTGCAGGGTCTTCACCCGCATGCCAAAGGTCATTACTGCGAAAACCGCTGGATGCTCCGCCAGACGCCGCGAAAACTCGCGCATGGCATCGCTAACGCGCGCTACCTCCTCAGGCGTCATACTACCGGAGAGGTCAAGCGCGAAGACGATTGCCACCGGACGCGGCGCGCCTTCGATCTTCTCGACATTGAACGATGAGATTGGCCGCTCGGCGCCGTCTTCGTAGAGCTTGAAATCTTCTTTTCTCAGGTTGCGCACCAAACGGCCCTTCGCGTCGGTCACCGTAACGTCTACGGGCACCAGATCAGTGTCGATTTTGATAATGTCCTGCGGCTCGGTCTCAGTCGGCAGTACGCGGCGGGGACGTTCCTTCGTCGATTGGTCCTGGGCCAGGACAGCAAGGGAAGCCGACCCAATCAGGGCCAGCATCAGTACAAGTACGTAGAGGCGCCGTAATCCAGATGGATGTAAAGCAAACATCATGATCGGTTGTAATTATACGCTCGCGACAATCGGGTGGGCCAAGCCACTCGTGGGCAACGCCAGGTGCGATGGTTTGCTTCCAAGGTTCCTACGTCGTTTGGCGTCGTGTCCGAATTTGAAATTCTCTGCGCCTCTGCGGTGCATGTTTTCAAACCTTACTTCACCGCAGAGACGCAGAGGACGCAGAGACTATGCAGAGGAGAACTGAAATCGACACTTCTCGCTCGGCGCGTTAGCTGGCCGCTGGCAGCCGGTCCGTGGTAGCTTAAATATCAAAGAGGAACCGCCATGATGGTCACGAAAACAACTTTTGCGATGGGGTTACTGCTGCTACTGTCAGCTGCCTGTTTGGCCCAGGACAAGGCGACCGGAGCAATCAAAGGCAAAGTCCGAGTTGAGCAGGGGTCTCCCGGCGGTGTCGCGGTAATCCTGCTCGACGGAGATCGCGAAGTGACCCGCGCGGCGACAGACAAGAAAGGCGAGTTCACCCTCGCACATATTGTACCCGGTGTTTACGGCGTTAAGTTTCGCAAACCGGGCTTGAGTGTCGGGTCGATTGACGGTCTGGAGGTCAAAGCGGGAAAGACACGCGCGCTCCATGACCTGGTTCTGGGCATCGATGAAGGATCGATCGCTTTCCTGCGCGGCAGCGTATTTACGGAATCAGGACGCAGCGTTCCGGGCGTGCGAATCGAACTAGCCAGAATCGTAGCTGAAGACTCTCTTCAGAAAATCGATGCTCGCGTTACCGGCGAAACCGGAGAGTTCGTGTTTCGACTGCCTCCAGAGAGGGCGAAATATCGAGTCACAGCGAAAGCGGACGGCGCCCAGGTTGTTTCGAAAGATGTGGAGATTGATAGCGCGGCTGTCTATCGGGTGGCGTTGACCCTTAAGCCAGTACCGAAATGATTTGAGATTTCGTCTCGTAATTCCAAATTCCAAATTCCAAATTCCAAATTCCAAATTCCAAATTCCAAATTCCAAATTCCAAATCTCAGATCTCAGATCTCAAATCTGAGATCTCAAAGTCCAAATCTCAGATTCCACGTCTCAACTTCAGATTTGAGGCTCCAGAGTATTTCAAATCTCCGGTCTTGAGCCTCGTCTCTTCCTCGGCCTCGCGCATCGGCCACGAGTGGCCATCCCTCAGAAAAAGCACCAAATCAGTTGGATAGAGATCGTCTTTGCGTTACGATAATGCATCGCTATTAAGTCACTCCGACGTGAATAGTTTTTGGATCCGTTTTGAGAGTTAGAGCTTGTGTCTGAGAGGGAAGAATTTCTGACCGCGCGGCAGCTCGCCGACATCTTGCAGGTGAGCGAATCTACCGTGCGCAGACTCGCCGCCAAACGGCGAATTCCTTCAGTACGTCTTACGCCGCGAATCATTCGATTTCACCTTGATGCCGTACGCGAAGCCCTGGACGTTCCTCGCATTTCCGGCCCTCGGAATCTGCAAACAGATGATGCGCAGTTGTCGTTTGAAGATTTAGTTTCGAGTTAGTGAACCAGAACCCTGGTCTCGCTCCCGCTTATAGCCTGCTGATTCAAAGGAAACAATCACAGACTGAAGTCTGTGCCACTGGTTTACTTTCGCTGCTGTCCCAGAGGAATCTCCACCCATTGACCGTTCTGTTGCACGAAAGCCCGCGTTCGTTTGATCGGAAACTTACGCGCGAAAGCAGGATTGCTCTTCAGGAAGCGATCAATCGTCGCGCGATCTCCGGTGGCTACGCGCCAGCTTCCATCCTCACGCACCAGGTACTGCTGGACAACTAACTTACCATCGGCGTTGAAGGGTTGCTGGATGTGCGCGTACATTACCGTGTCGACCACTGCGATGTTCCCTGCGACGCGCACCGCGCCGATTTCGATCCGGTCGAGTTGGTACATGTTTCGTGAGCCCTGAAGGCCCTTAACGAAACGATCGCGCGCCACCCGTGAACGTGTGGATGAGGGCAGCGAGTCATAGAGAGCTTCGTATTGGCCGGCCTTCAATTGATCAAAAATCCTTTGGACTGAGCTGCGAACGTCCGATTCATCAGAAGGCGTTGCGCTAACTGTGCCCAGAGTTGATATCGAGATCAAAAACAGGACGAGAATGATTAATCTATTTTTCATCTGAGTCTTCATCGATCTCCGGTTCACTGGATTCCCCTTCGGACGCCGCAAGTTTTGCCCGTATCTGCGCGCGATAACTTAAGAACCAAGCAACGGCGCCCAGAGTTGCTGTAACGAAAGCGGCGGACACATTGTTCCGCCACAGGAAAACGGCCGCCACGGTCACCATAATCGCCGCCACGATGATCCAAATACGCTCGATCATCGTGTTGTTACTGCAGGGTCACTGAGATTGTTGTGTTGATAGTCGCGGGCGGGAAGCATTGTTCTTCATCGCAGGCCTGTACCCGGACGTTAATCGGTAAAGACTTACGTCCCGTCGCGGCATTTGCTTCCGCCCGCAAAATTAACTTAATCGATGCCTCACCTTCGTAGACTGCGAGCGGCTCCTCCGCGAACTGGAATTTCCGCTTCACCGCGGCCGGATAGACCGGGGCTCCAATGTTGATTCCTTCCAGCTTATTGGCCGTAACCTCCGTAGCAATCAAATAGGGAAACGTCGCCGGGTTTGCGTTAATGTGGAAACCCGGTGAAATCGAAAGCGCAATCACGGCATCGCCGGCGCTGCTTTGCGATATGTTTACCGGAGCGGCAGTAACCTTGACGACTTGAGCCGAAGATGAAATCGCCGCGGACGTTGGCGAAGAGCGCCCTTTGCTTGACTGGCTGTCACCACTGCAGGACGTGAGAGCGACAGCCAGAAGCAGGCAGAGATACAGAGATAATTTGATCGGATTTTGTTTCATGTAGCGGCCTCAATGTTTTCTTCGCGTTGTCTCGCAAGTCGCCTGTGACGCACACGTTTGGTAACAAACCTGGTAATCAATCCAATCGGGAGCACGATGAAAATAAGGAGCGGGAGCAGCGCGATGACCGCGCGAATCAGGAAAAAAATGATCGTGGTCGCGACATCGACGCCATCCGCAAAGGCAGACCTGATGCTATACCAAAAACCGGCCGCATTGACGATCTGAGTTGGCGACTGCATGGTGACGCTTATGGTTGATAGACTTGCCTGATTTTCCAGGAAGCGCTTTCGTCCCTCCAGTTTCTCGATTTCGGTGCGAACATCCGCCAGGTTTCTCTGGACCTCCAGCGCATCCTCGACTTTTCCAGCACGCTTCATGATCTCGATAAACTGTGCTTCCAGAGCTTTTTGATTTTTGATGCGGGCCTCCAGGTCGATGAACTCCTCTGTGACATCCTGGCCCGTAATCTTCTCCTGGAGGACCCGACTGGCTGTGGCGCGGATCTCTTCCATCACCTGATTGAATTGGGCTGCCGGGACACGTACGACGAGGTTGATGCTCACTTCGGGTTTCGCTTTGTCGTCGCTGGTACTTTGCGTTGCTTCTGAAGTTACCACGAAGCCCTGGTGCGATTCCGCGATTGAAGTAATCTTGCGCTGGTTATCGGCCGGCGACGTTACCTCCATGGTGAGGGTTGCATTGCGAATGATCTTACGTTCAATAGCCTGAGACGCTGTGTTGGCAGCGTCGGCCTGATTGAGCGAGACGGCTTCGTTTGTCGCAGCTATTTGATTCCGCGCGAGAACTGTTTTCGCTTGTTCGGCTTCTGGCTTGGCTTCGGATTGTTGTGCCGCTGTATGGGGTGCGGAGGTGGATTGCTCGTTCGGTTTCGAGCGCATGTTATCGCAGCCGGAAAGGCCTAACAGAACGAAGCTCAGGAGCAGGAGAGTGGTGAATCGCATAACTTGACCTCCGAAGGATTAGTTTGTCCTTGAACGCGTTCAGCCGAGCTGGCTTGCGTTTAGACACCTCTTATCCTTCGGTTGGTTCCTTTTCTTCCTTCCCGTCACTCCTCTTGATTCCGAATTTCTCCAGCCGGTACTGCAACGTGCGAAAAGTGAGACCGAGCAGTTTCGCCGCCTTGGTGATGTTGTAATCGGTCTGATCCATGGCCTGGAGGATCAAGTTCTTTTCGACCTCTTCAAATGAAATTCCCTCGGCCGGCAGTTTGAAGCCGCCTGAGACCGCGGTCTGCGATTCCTGCCGGACTTCGGTCGGCAGGTCGTCGGGAACGATCATGTCACCTTCGCAAAGCAGAATCGCTCGTTCAATCGCCGACTCAAGCTGCCGCACGTTACCCGGCCAGCCATAGTCCATCAGGATCCGCCTGGTCTCAGTCGTCAGTCCCTTCACCAGCCGCGACGTATTGCGAGTATGCTTTTTCAGGAAGTAGTCGATTAGTACCGGAATGTCGTCGCGCCGCTCTCGCAGGGGCGGGACATCCACGGATAAAACATTAAGCCGATAATAAAGGTCGTCGCGAAAGCGGCCGTCGGCAACCATTGCCCGCAGATCCCGATTGGTGGCCGCGATAACCCGAACGTCCACCGGAATTTCGTAGGTGCCGCCTACGCGACGTACTCTTCTTTCCTGTAAAGCCCGCAGGAGTTTGGCTTGCATGCTGACATCAAGTTCGGCAATCTCATCCAGAAAAAGTGTGCCGCGATCGGCGACTTCAAAAAGTCCTTTCTTGTCCACATGCGCGCCGGTGAACGAGCCTTTCTCATGACCAAACAGTTCCGACTCGAGCAGGTTTTCGTTGATCGCGGCACAGTTCACCGCCTGGAACATTTCGGAAGAGCGTGGAGACTGGTTATGAATGGCGCGAGCGATTAGTTCCTTGCCGGTACCCGACTCGCCGCGCACCAGGACGGTCGAGTTCGAGCGGGCCACCTTCAGAATCATTTTCTTAACCGCCTCCATTTTTGGAGATGCGGAAATGATTTCCACGTCGATTTTATCGAGGTTCCCCAGCGCGCGCTTGATTGTGCCCAGCAAAACATCGCGTTCGAAGGGCTTCTGCAAATAATCGAAAGCGCCGCGTCTCAGCGCGTCCTTGGCGGAATCGATGGTGCCGTGCGCGGTCAGAAGAATGACGATTATCGAAGAGTCGAGCGCCAGCAGTTGCTGCAACAGCTCAATGCCGTCCATGCCGGTCATCTTCAGATCGGTAAGCGCAAGATCGAAGCTGCGTTCTTTGGCGAACTTCAAGGCCGCCTCCCCGGAAGCCGCCGAGGTTACGTCGTATCCGGCGTCGTTCAGAATCTCCTGGAGAATGTCTCGTTGCGGTTTCTCGTCGTCGACGACGAGGATAGTTTTTCGTGCCATGATTTTCGAGTGCGGTGACTTGTCACCGCTTTTCTTTAGGTGCGCCTATTGGGTTTAGTTTCTTTCCTTCCCAGCTCGACAATGACGATCCACGAAACCACACGAAGAAAAAGGGGCCGCTTCGTACTGTTTTCGCGGATCGTCCTGGCCGGCCAGGCTCTCAAAATCGCAATGCGATCCTTTCATCGTTACTGGTGGCGAAAGCCCGTCTAAACAACAGTCGTCGAGGGAACTGTCGGCAGCGTGATCGTGAACGTAGTGCCTTCACCCACTTTTGATTTTACCGAAATCGTTCCGTCGTGGTCTTCGATCGCTTTCTTAACAATAGCCAAGCCCAGACCGGTGCCCGTCTCTTTGGTTGAATAGTACGGCTCGAACACTTTCGAGATGTCTTCCGGAGCAATGCCCCGACCGCTATCGCTGACTTCGATTCGTGCCCGGTGGCCGTCATCTACACTTGATAAAACAACGGATAGCTTACCACCACTGCCATCCATCGACTGGAATCCATTAATAATCAGATTAATTAGTGCAGAGCGCAACACTTCTGCATCGGCTATTACCGGCGGGACTTCGCCCTGCCTGATAACGCGCGCGTCGATATTGCTTTCCGCTGCTTGAACTTCAAAAATGCGCATTGCGTCAGTGGCCGCCTCGTATAAATCGATGGATTTGGGATCGAGTTTCGCGGGCCGTGAATAGTTAAGGAACTCTGTAATCCGGCTGTTGATCCGGGCCACTTCCAGCTTCAGTTGCTTAGTCAGACTGTTGAACTTTTCCTGCTTCTCTGGATCTGGCGGGGCGAAAGTCGCCCTTAAGTGATCGAGAGTTAGATTGATGTAGTTTAGCGGATTCCTGATTTCATGTGCGATCGCGGAGGCGAGCCGGCTGACGACAACGGCTTTCTCGGCATTGTAGAGTTTGGCCTCGAGTTCGCGCGTCCGGCCGAGCTTAATAGTCATTTCGTTGAAGAGCTCGGTGAGTTCTCCCATTTCGTCGTGGCGTCCGCTGGTAGGAACGTGAAAAGAAAAGTCGCCGCCCGCAATGCGACGAGCGCCGATGGACAGATACTTGATCGGGCGCGTAAAGCGCCACACCACAAGTCCCGTCAAACAAGTCGTGACGAGCAAAACTGCTAGTGTATAGAGCAACGATTGCCGCGCCTGACGCCGCAAAATTGTCATCAGACTATTTGCTGAGCCGAGTACAACAATCACATAGCGCCGGCCCTTGTCCGTCTCGACGGGAAAGTAGAAAGCGCCCGCCGTCGACTGATGACCGATCGCCATACCTTCCGGCAGGGGAGCATTTTCTGAAGGCAGCTCAACTGCGCTCTTCAAGGGCGGCAGAGTAACGTCCTTGACCTTTATATAACGAATGGACTTATCGGCGTTCTCCTGAGGGATCTGATTCTTGTCCAGACTGTCTTTGATGTTTCCCTGATCGTCGACGATCAGCACGTTCTTAACTCGATCGGCCTGCTCACCGAGCAAAGGCTGCTGAGCCTGGTCGCGCATCTGGTCGAGATATAAACCACTCGAGAGGCTGTTCACTCCGAGCGCAACTCCCGCCATGATCGCCCGTTGTTGCTCAATGATAAACTGAGTATTGCTTCGAACTGAACGCAGATTAACGTAGTACTGGACGCTCAGGGTGAGCATCAAAAGCGCCGCCAATAAGAGCAGCAGCCGCACGCGGAAGCTGTTAAGCAATCTCGACAAGTCCTTTGGACACTAGCAAGACGCGCGCCAGGCACCTCATCGGACCAGGGCCAGCGATCATAAATTCGGGTTGCCGTTTCCTTACGCCGATGTTATAGTTGGCCCGGCCTCAAAGCAAACCTCCCCGAGGCTGCCCACGGGAATCAATCCCGTCTCACGTTACGGCTGGCGGCGGAAATAGAACTTGGGAGTTTGGTTGCGCAAAGTTAGCGCCCTGACAGTTTCTAAAGCTTACTAGGACGAACACGCACGTCGCCCCTCGACGCGCGAAAAAAAGCAGCGAAAGTTTCAATCAGTTCCGCTTCAATCATTTGCGATAGTATTTTTTCAATGAGGGAGTTGCCGATGAAATTTAAGAGTTCCCCCAAGGTCGCACGCGTTGTATTCAGCCTCTTCATCCTCTTTGCACTAATTGGTTCAGTTACAGTCGAAACGGCCGCACGTGGAAGGCATCCGCGAGGCCGCGCCGCGCGCAAAGCAGTAGCGCGTGGTGGCAAGTTATCGAAGCGGGAGCGCCGTGAGCTGGCGCGCTCGAACCGCCGCGGTGGCCGGGTGCGTTTATCTAAACGTGAAATGCGCGCCGAACGGCAGCGAGATGCTCGCGAACAGGCCGCGTATATTGCCAAATTGGAAAAGCGAGCCGGTCATAAGCTGAGCAAGCGCGAACGGGCCGCAGAGATGCGCCGGTTTGGATCCAAGCACCGGCGAGAGATGGAAGAGGCACGCCGCCGCGCGGAAGCTGCGCGTCAGGCAGCCATTGCCAGACAACGCGCCATAGATGAGGGAATGCGGAACGAAGCCGCCGCCAACATCGCCAAAGACAATACGACGGGGGAAGATTTGGAAGTACGCAACGCCGCGGTGGCAGCCCTTGGTCATCATGCCGGCACCGTCGTCGTGATGGATCCGAAAACAGGACGCATCTACACGGTCGTTAATCAGGATTGGGCGCTTCGTCGCGGGTTCAAGCCCTGCTCTACGATTAAGCTGGTGACTGGCGTTGCCGGCTTGTGCGAGAAGGTAATTCAGCCTATCGAGACCGTCAGCGATGGCAGTAATTATCGAATTGACCTGACAGATGCGCTGGCTTATTCAAATAATCAATATTTCCAGCATGTGGGTGGACAAGTCGGTTTCGACAAAATGGTCTCCTACGCTCGCGAGTTGGGGCTGGGCGAAAAGACCGGTATCAATTATGTGAACGAGTCTCCGGGACGGGTCCCGCTATTCAAATCGGGATACGCAGTGAACCATATGAGTTCCCACGGTGACGATTTCGAGGTTACTGCGATTCAGTTAGCCGCCCTGGTCTCAGCAATGTCGAACGGCGGTAAGTTGCTGGTCCCGCATGTACCGCGAACCGTCGAAGAGAACACGGTCTTTAAGACGGAGCTACGTCGCAAAATCAACGTCGAGAACGAAGCCTGGAAGCGCATGGTTCCGGGAATGATCGGCGCGGTTAATTATGGTTCAGGAAAGAAAGCCTACCGTCCCGACCAGACAGTTGCGGGAAAGACCGGCACCTGCATTGGCCAGGGATCGTGGCTGGGCCTGTTCACGTCCTACGCGCCGGTTGTGAATCCGCGTTTGGCGGTGGTCGTGATCACGCGTGGAGCTGATGCTCACGGACATCTGCCTGCCGCCGTCGCCGGCAATATCTATCGCGCGCTGAGCCAGCGGTTCGGTACGCAGATCAACTTCCAAATTGCCGAAGGCTCGGATGACGACGCGGCTCCAAGTCGCGACAAGAAAGCCAACGCTCTGAACGAAGAGGCTAAGGAAACGAAGGCCGCGACCGAAGCTGAAGAAAACAGCGACCAGCCTGCCGACACGGCAAACACCGGAGCCAATCCCGCCAACGCGGCAGCCAATCCCAGTGTGAATAGTTCGCCGGCAGTCGAGAAGAGCAAGGTGAAGACGACTTCAATGCCGGTCGAAGACAAGCCGAAAACTCCGGCCAAAGCTCCGGCAAAGACGGGAACTAAAGAGGCTAATGATAACCGGCCGCGCCGTATTCAACCAAACCAATAGTGAACCGGGATAAGAGGCCAACGCCCGGTTTTGCGACAAAAACCCGCAATGCCGAACGCTCGTGATTTCTTGCGAGAGTTCGGCATTTTTGCTGCGATGTCGCGACGTTGGGACACTGATTGGATTAGGGCTTGACACAATCCGGCTGTTGCCTGATTATTGCCGTTTCGTTTGGGCTTTAAACTCCCTTGAGCACGTCAGCAAACGGTGGTCGCAGCCTCGATGCGACAACGAGCGGCGCGCCAATTGCATCTAGACTGTCGGCAGTTGGAACAACTCCCGACAGGTTGTCGTCAAAGCGTTAACACAAGGAATCGATCGGAGGCTCGTAACTAAACAATGAAACGAACAATTATCTTAGTCGCTGCTACTCTCATGATGGCCGCATTTGTTGTACCGGCGTTGGCCCAAACCAAAGAATGCAATGATGAGTTCAAGGCGGCTACTTATCAAAAGTGGTACGACAACCGTAAAGATCATCAGGACGTTGCTTATCAGGCAGCCAAAGATTATTTGGCTACTTGTACGACCGAAGATCAGTATTCAAAGGCGCTGAAGAACTTCGCGGACGCGTATGACAAGTTGATGGCCACCAGCTCGGTCAATAAGCAATTTGACGATGCCTATAAGAATAAGAACTATGCCGACCAAATCAAATTTGGCAAACAGATTGTCGCAACTGACCCTGACAATTCGGCAATCTACATTGTGATGGGTCTGGCGGGACTAGGTGAACCTTCCCTCCTCAACGAGTCAGCCGAGTATGCGAAGAAGGCGATCACGATGATCGAAGCGGGAAAACCCTTCGCGCCGCTGGCTTCTAAAGATCTGGCCCTGGCATATCTGAATTACGTAACCGGAAAATCTCTAATCAAGAGTTCTCCAGCAGATGCGATTCCTTACCTGGTGAAAGCTGCTCGTTATGACAGCGACCTGAAAAAGAACCCGCAGGTCTATGCTGAATTAGCCGGCGCATACGGCGAAGGACCAATCGCCAAGCTCTCGGAAGAATACAAGGCCAAATTCACGACCGAGAGTCCGGAGAGTAAACTCGCGCTGGCGAACATAAACCAGATGATCGACCGTCAGATCGACGCGTTGGCGCGGGCCGCGGCTCTTACGACGGATCCGGCGAATAAAAAGGCCGTCATGGACGTGCTTACCGGCCTTTATACGGATCGCAATAAGTCCACGGCTGGCCTCAACGAAATGATTGCGGGGATTCTGGCGAAACCCGTGCCGGATATTCCAACTCCTTTGACGTCATTGCCGGCCACGACGCCTGGTTCGACTCCAGCAACCGGCGGAACTCCGCCGAGTGGCGGGGCACAGAACGGCATGACTGGAAGCGCGACTGCCCAAACCAAGACAGGTTCGGCGACTGCCAGCGGAGTCGGGGCGCCAAAGCCCGCCGCCAGTCCGACGCCAGTCAAGAAGCCGCGTTTGAATTATCGCCGCGGATAATTCGGAATCAGCTGTGATCTTTAACGCCGGATGCATCGTCACTTCGACGCTGCGTCCGGCGTTTTGCTAAGATGACCTTTCGTGAAAAGTTTCGACCTGCAAAAACCGACGGAGCTTGAGGAAATCCTCGGCTATCAATTCCAAAATGGCGCCTTGCTGGCCCAGGCGATGACCCATCGCTCCTGGGCCCACGAACAAGTCTCACCGCGCGCGCAACACGATGCACGTAACCTGCACAACGAGGCGCTGGAATTCCTCGGAGACTCTGTGCTGGGCCTGGTGGTTGCGGATTATCTTTTCAAAGCGTATCCCGGAGCCAGCGAAGGCGAATTGTCGCGGATGAAACACCGGTTGGTCAGCGAGCCGACCCTGGCGCAGGCGTCGACACGCTTGCGTCTGGGGGAATTCGTGCGATTTGGCCGCGGAGAAGAGAAGAGCGGAGGCCGTAGCAAGCACGCGCTGCTGGCGGATGTTTTCGAAGCCGTGACCGGAGCCATCTTTCTTGACGGCGGACTGGAAGCGGCGACGGATTTCGTTGAACTGGCGCTCGGCCCGGAACTTCGCGCGGCTGATCCAATCGCTGCTGCCGCGGCCGATCCCAAAACGACTTTGCAGGAGAAGCTACAGGCGATTCGCCAACCGGGACCGCAGTACACCGTAATTGAAACGCTGGGTCCGCCGCACCGGCGCATGTTTCATGTCGAGCTAAAGTGGAGCGGCGGCGCCGCGCGGGGCGAAGGTGCTACCATCAAGGCCGCCGAGGCAGCCGCGGCGCAAGCCGCATTGAAACAAATGGAAACAGAGTAGTCCCGATCCAAAGCCGGCTTGACCGTGAAGCTAGCCAACCTCTACGATGTCCACAATGAGCGAATCAACCGTCACGACTGAAGAAAAAACAACTGATAAGCCGAACGCGTTTTCGTCTCGCCCTGTCAAATCCAATGGTCGTGAAGTTGAAACCAAAGTTGAGACCGAACCAGTTGGACCACCCAGAAGTGTAATCCGCGAATACTTTGAATCAGCGGTAGTCACAGTGATCATGGCTTTGTTCGGCATGACGTTCATCGTCCAGGCTGTCAAGGTGCCTACCGGATCGATGCAGAACACGATCGAAGTTGGCGATCATCTGCTGGTAAACAAGTTCGTTTTCGCGCCCGGCCCTCGGCTACCGCTTTTGCCTCAGCGCGAGATCAAGCGCGGCGACATTATCGTTTTCAAATATCCGGGCAATCCTTTTAATCCCGAACGCGATCGGGACGAAGACAACATTCCTTACAAAGTTAATTATGTAAAGCGTGTGATTGGATTGCCGGGCGATGTAGTCGAAGTGAAAGGGCTGCGCGTTTTCGTTAATGGCCAACCGCTGCCCGAACATATCATCGTGGCCAGGAATGTTAACGATAAGGCGCCTCTGGAAATCGTTGAGGATACCCCGCGGCAAGGCAACGAATTGTACGACGTGTACTACTTTGCCAATAAGGTGGAGGCTGCGCGCCGGGGCCAGGACGTGAGTGCCAGTCCCGACTTTAACTTTGCGGTCAATGGAAAGCCCGCCAAGGTCCCCGATAACTCTTACTTTGTCATGGGCGATGATCGCGATAATAGTCTCGACAGCCGCGCCTGGGGATTCGTGCCGCGCGAGTTGGTGATCGGCCGCGCCATGTTCGTCTACTGGTCGTACGACGAAACCAAACCATTCGGCAATCCCCTCGATTTCTTTGGCAACACGCGCTGGCGCCGCACCGGCACCATGGTGAAATAGTGTTGCGGGCAACGCTTCCGTGCTCAAGCGACTGCTCTCAAGAGACTTCCTAACCCGCATCTGGGCTCGCGCTGAAGAAGACGAAATCCTCGGCCGGGCCGCTCAGTTGTCCTACTATTTCCTGCTCGCACTCTTTCCCCTACTGCTTTTTTTGATAACTCTTTTTGGTTATATGGCCGGCGCGGGCTCTCATCTGCGCCATAAACTTATCACCTATCTCGGCTCGATCATGCCCGGCGCCGCGCTGCAGCTGGTGGTGGCGACGATCGATCAAGTCACCGAGGCCCGCGGTGGAGGTAAGTTATGGTTCGGCCTGCTGGCGGCGTTGTGGGCCGCCTCGAGCGGAATCAATGCTCTGTCTCTGGCGCTGAACGCTGCTTACGACGTGCCCGAGACGCGTTCCTGGTGGAAGGTGCGGTTGATATCAATAGCTCTGACGATCGCTCTTGCGCTTTTGATTATTTCCGCGTTGTTGCTGGTGCTTTACGGCGGTCTACTCGGTAATTTTCTCGCGGCCTTTATTCATGAAAGTAACGCGTTCACGGTGGGCTGGAAGATTCTGCAATGGCCGATTTCACTGACGTTCGTTTTCATCGCCTTCTCTCTTATTTACCAGTTTGGTCCGAACGTTTCGGCCAGGCGTCGTGGCGGCCGTTTGCCTCGTTCCGATTTCCGGCGCCGCTGGTTTTCGCCCGGCGTGTTGATTGCCGTTACTTTATGGATGATCGTCTCGCTGGGCTTCCGGCTCTATCTGCACTTTTTCAATTCGTATAGCGCGACATATGGATCGCTGGGAGCATTGATCATTTTGATGCTGTGGTTTTATCTGACCGGAGCAGCGATTCTCCTGGGCGGTGAAATCAATTGTGAGCTTGAGTCGAGCGAGACATAGACCCCGCCTGCCATTAACACCTCTCGATCGTGGAATCCGCAGTAAATAACGAAGGTTCGAGATCGATGCATTCTTGTTCCGTTTTAGTTCAAGCGCAGATGCGCGTGAGGCTCGAGAACTGAATTACACTGCGCGGCACAGTAAATGCTCCCCACCTTTTTCGTAAGCGCAATCGGTTGGAAAGAAAGGACGGATAAGAACATGCTTTGGACAATTCTGTTGGTGCTGCTGGTTTTGTGGCTGTTAGGTTTGATTGGTGGAATCGGCGGTAGCTTAATACACCTGCTGCTGTTAGTCGCCCTGGTTGTGTTGATTCTTCAATTGATCACAGGTCGCCGAGCGGCAATCTGACAAACCTTAACGTTTCCCGACGGAGCGTAGAAAAGAATAAGGGGGAAAGCTATGCGATATGAAGACGAGGTCAAAGGCAAAGGGAAACAAATAGCCGGCACGGCAAAAGAACATCTTGGTAAGTTAGCCGGTGACCGTGACCTGCAGGGACGTGGAGAGCAGGAGCGGTTTGAAGGAAAGGTTCAGGAAAAAGTAGGTAAGGCTCGAAGGAAAGTCGGCGAGGCTGTTGAAGACCTCGGCGATCGAATCGCCAGCAAACGGTGATGCTGGCGATTCATTTTGTTTGAGCCTGGCTTGGTACAGAAAGGGAGAATCATGACCACCAGACTGTTGCTGTTAGCGACGCTCACGGTGTTAGCTCTGAGCGTCGCAGCTTGTAACGACACCGCGGTAAATTCCAATGACCGCGCCAATACGAATGCCAACGCGAACATGAGTTCGCCCAGGGCTGAGGCCACGCCAACTGCAACGCCAAAGTATACGGAAGAACAGGCACGTGAAGAACGGGTCCGGGCGAAGCAGAACAAAGAAACAATCGGTGACTCCCTTGAGGATGCCTGGATTCACACTAAGATCGTGGCCAAGTTGATCGGAGATACCCAGACGCCCGAGCGAAGCATTAACGTGGATGTCGTCAATAACGAGGTTACGTTGCGCGGCACCGTCGATACTCCTCAGGCGAAGAGCGAGGCTGAACGCGTCGCAAAAGAAACCGACGGCGTAAAGAAGGTAACTAATCAGCTAAAAGTTACTGCTGGAGCGAAACCGGCGAACAGTAACAAAGCCGGTAATACGAACAAGAAGTCGAACTAACCTATTGCGCTGAGATTTTTCGTTTCCGAGAAAAGAGCGGCCCCGCGGGTGGCCGCTCTTTTCATTTTGTGAGAAAGTGACAATGACTATGAAACCCGACCTGCATCGAAGACAATTCAACCGTTGCCTTGTTAATTGGAGTTGAAAGACGGTCGCCATTCTTCCGCCGTTAAAAGGTTGCACTCAACCAGTCGGGCAAACGGAGCGATGCGGATTGATGCCGGCAAAGCACCAGTTGCCATCGTCGCCATCGTCCCCACGAAAGTTTCGACCATCACTGGGAAGATACAAGCAGGCGACCTGCTGACCACTTCGAGCCTCCCGGCTATACCATGCGTTGCGCCGACCGCGCGAAGGTACCGGTGATTTAGCGGTAGCCCGAATCAAGCGCGGTTGAGGGTGGTGCAAAGTGTGGCAGGTCGAGTGAAATTGATGCGCGAATGTTAACCCGGGGGCCTTAGAAACAAGCGAGGCTGTCGTTGATGTTGTTGAGCGCCTGGCTCATCCCGTCGTCAAATTTTCTTACGCTGAACAGGTTTGCCTCAAAAGCCGGATCTGGCGCAAGGCAGGAGTGTTTTGGTTCGTGTTGGTTAGAGTGACTTCGTGGATCGTCCTTAGTTTTCTGAAAAAAAGGAACGATCCACAAAGTCACACGAACTAAACACGAAACTTGTTACCACCGAAATCGACTCTTGAAGCAAGCCCACGCTGGACACTCTCAAGATCATCGCGATACCCGTCAACCTCCACGGCATTGCTAGGCTATTTTTAGGGCCGTCGTTATAATCGCGCCGAAATTCAGCTTTGTTCGCGCAACCATCTTAAAAGAGTCACAGGCCAGCCCATGGTTGTGACCGGAGTGAAGGGAAACTGAGCGCGGACATTTTCAACGAAGGGACACGCTATGCTCCTGAAGGTGCTTCGGCTGTCAATCGTGCCTTTGACAATTTTCTTTCTGGCCCTGCCGGTGGCGGCTCAGAACTCCTGTTTCTCGCCTGACGCGCGGGAGCTGGCCGAGCGAACCGCGAGAGTCTTTCGTGAGCCCGATCCTGGCTACAGTCCGGTTCTCGGTTTCAACCCTATGAAGGGTCCGCGCCGCGGGGCGCCGCCTGTCGATTCGACCGGCCGGGCGAGGGCGATTACATGCGTCGCGAATAAGGACCTCAAACAGGGCACCGGCACTACGCCAAAATTCCATTGCTCTGTACCCGGCAATGTTGACGATAATGGCGAGCTGATCCGGTACAAAGTGAAACCGCATTTCAAGGGACAGAGCAGAGAAAAGCGGAACGGCGAGATCTATGGAGAATTTCTCTCTTCGCGTTTTTCCAAAGCACTCGGTTTTTTTGCCGACGACGAGTGGGTCGCGGATGTTACTTGTCCGGACTGCGAGAAGAGCCTGAACAAGCCCTTCCAGGGCACGCCCTGGTCGCCTTTTCAACCGGCCGCGGGGATCGAGCTGTCTCTGGCCAAGGGCATCGACGTTAAATGCAACGGCAAAGATTCCGGGGCTCTCGCCGGTTCGCTCGAGAAGTTGCTTAAGAACGGCGCGCCGCGCGCTGAGATTGACGCATTCAAGCTATGGCTCGCCTTTATCGATCACGGGGACACCAAGACCGACAATCACAAGTTCGCTTGCCTGAGACCCAAAAAGAACCCGGATGGCACGCGCAGATGCGAACCGGGCCAGGCAGTATTTTATGTGAGCGATATGGGCTCGACGTTTGGCTTTTCGGGTGCGAGCGAAAAAAAAGCCACGCTTGCGGCGTGGAAGGGCAAGGATCCGATCAGGAAGAGCGGAGGTCAATGCGCGACGACAGCGAAGAGCGTAGGCGATACGAATATAAGTGAGCAGGGCCGCGCGCTCCTGGCAAAAGGGCTGCAGAGGTTACTGGATGCCGAAGCCAGCAACCAAACAATCACCGCGGTGTTTCGCGCTTCGCGGAACGCCGAGCGCGACCAGGCTCCCGAAGCGTGGACTGCGGAATTCATTCGCAAGGCGAAGACGATCATCGACGCACGCTGCTCGAACTAGGATTGGTATACGAATGCGTGTCAGAAGCCCGACCGTGAGGGAGGGCGATCATTCGCCGGCACTATCGATCAAGAAATTAGGTGGTACCCAGGTTTGAAACCCTCATGGGAGTTAAGACGATCCACGAAGCCAGACGAAACGTTATTCGCGCCCATTTCGTGTGATTTCGTGGATCGTTCTTGCTCAGGGAAGACAAAACGAAATCAAACCAGGACACTACCCACCCTCTGACTCGCTAAACATCCCTCAGCACTCTCGATTACAATGTAGCGCTCTTGGATAAATAGAAACTTCGTATGACTCCAGCCAGGAAAAAGCCGGCGCCGAAAACTGGACGCACCAGGTCGACTGCAAAAAAGCCGAAGGCCGGCCATTTCCTTGCCTGGTCTGTCTTCAATCAGGATTTAAGTCAGTTGGAATTTTTTCGCCGGGTGCTCGAAGAAGCGACTGACAAGTCGGTCCCATTACTTGAAAGGCTGAAATTCCTTTCGGTCTTTGCCAGTAACCTTGAT
>Ga0134121_10001873_pt1 | contig 19172 bp, 24 predicted proteins | sample KB301_FD_96463 | JGI IMG/M metagenome (GOLD analysis project Ga0134121, IMG submission 96463) | Terrestrial soil microbial communities without Nitrogen fertilizer from Kellogg Biological Station, Michigan, USA - KB3-0-1 | ecosystem: Environmental > Terrestrial > Soil > Unclassified ... | reverse complement strand
TCCGCCTGCAGCTCGCCGAAGACAAGTCGCGCGCGGGCGTCACCGACAGGCAGGTGCTCGTGCAGTACATCTTCAGCCTCGGCGCGCACGGCGCGCACACCTTCTAGGAGCAACGGTGCGACTTCTACTGGCTGTTCTGCTCGCCGCGGTCGGGATGCAAGCCCAGGCCGCGCTCAACATCCTCGCCTGCACGCCCGAATGGGGCGCGCTCGCGAAAGAGCTCGGCGGCGACAAGGTAAACGTCTATACCGCCGCGACCGCGCTGCAGGATCCGCATCGCATCGAAGCGCGGCCGAGCCTGATCGCGCGCGCGCGCAATGCCGACCTGATGGTGTGCACCGGCGCGCAGCTCGAGATCGGCTGGGTCCCGCTGCTGCAGTCGCAATCGGGCAACGCGAAGATCCAGACGGGGCAGCCGGGCTACTTCGAGGCGGCGAGTGCCGTATCGCTGATCGAGAAGCCGACGAGCGTCGATCGCTCGATGGGCGACGTGCATCCCGACGGCAATCCGCACCTGCACCTCGATCCGCGCAACATCGCGGCCGTCGCCGCGGCGCTCACCGAGCGCATGGCGGGCCTCGATGCGCCGCAGGCCGCCTATTACCGCGGCCGCGCGCAGGATTTCCTTGCCCGGTGGAAGGAAGCTACGCCGCGCTGGGAGGCAAAGGCCGCGCCGCTGAAAGGTGTGCCGGTCGTGGTCTATCACAAGGACCTTTCCTATCTGTTGAACTGGCTCGGCATGCGCGAGGTCGGCGCGCTCGAGCCGAAGCCCGGCATCCCGCCGAGCACGGCGCACTTGAGCGAGCTGCTCGAGCAGTTGAAGAAGACGCCGGCAAAAGCGGCGCTGCGCTCGGCCTACAACGACCCGCGGCCGGCCGATTGGCTGGCGGAGCGCGCGAAGATTGCCTCGGTGATGCTGCCTTATACGGTGGGCGGCACCGGGCGCGCCAAGGATCTGTTCGGGCTTTACGACGACACGATCGATCGCCTCCTCGCGGGCGTGAAATGACGGCCGATCTCAGCATCGTCTGGCCCGCGCTCATCGCGGGACTGCTCATCACCGCGACGCACGCGCCGCTCGGCATGCAGGTCCTGAATCGCGGCATCGTGTTCATCGATCTTGCGGTGGCGCAGATCGCCGGCCTCGGCGTGATCCTCGCCGACGCATTCGGCTTCGAGCCTCAAGGCGCCGCGGTGCAGGCGGCGGCGCTCGCCGCGGCGCTCCTCGGCGCGCTGCTTCTCAACTGGACCGACAAGCGCTGGCCGGAGATCCAGGAGGCGACCATCGGCGTCACGTTCATCGTCGCGGCGAACGCCGCCATCCTTTTGCTCGCGAGCAATCCTCATGGCGCCGAGCACCTCAAGGACCTGCTGATCGGCCAGATCCTCTGGGTCAATCCGAAGACGCTGGTCTACGTCGGCGCCATCTATGCGGCGATTCTCGTTGCGTGGTTCAGCTGGGCGCGACGCATCGGCGGCATCGGCTTCTACCTGCTCTTCGCGTGCACGGTCACGGTGTCGGTGCAGCTGGTCGGGGTCTATCTCGTCTTCACGACCCTGATCGTTCCCGCGCTCGCCACGCGCTATTTCAGCCGCTGTCGCCTGGCGACATGCTACGCGCTCGGTGCGATCGGCTACGCGGCGGGCCTCGGCATCTCGCTCTTCAGCGATCTGCCACCCGGGCCTCTCGTCGTCTGTTGCATGACGGTCCTTGGGCTCGTAGTCTTGCTCTTGACTTCACGCCGCCGCGCCCCCACGTAGGCATTTCCCTCATGGAACAATTCCACGGCACCACCATCCTTTCCGTGCGCCGCGGATCGAGCGTCGCTCTCGGCGGCGACGGGCAGGTGACCCTCGGCCAGGTCGTCGTCAAGGGCGGCGCGAAAAAGGTACGGCGCCTCTACCAGGACCGCATCCTCGCCGGCTTCGCCGGCGGCACGGCCGATGCGTTCACGCTCTTCGAGCGCTTCGAGGCGAAGCTCGAAAAGCACCAGGGAAATCTCATGCGCTCGGCGGTCGAGCTCGCCAAGGACTGGCGCACCGACCGCATCCTGCGCCGGCTGGAGGCGATGCTCGCCGTCGCCGACCGCGAGCATTCGCTGATCATCACCGGCGCGGGCGACGTGCTCGAGCCCGAGCAGGGCATCGTCGCCATCGGCTCCGGCGGTCCATTCGCGCAGAGCGCGGCGAAGGCCTTGCTCGAGAACACCGAGCTCGGCGCGCGCGACATTGTCGACAAGGCGCTCGCGATCGCGGCCGACCTTTGCATCTACACGAACCACAACCGGACCATCGAGGTGCTGGAATGAGCGGGATGACTCCGCAGGAGATCGTCCATGAGCTCGACAAGTACATCGTTGGCCAGGGCAGGGCGAAGCGCGCGGTGGCCATCGCGCTGCGCAACCGCTGGCGCCGCCAGCAGGTCGCCGAGCCGCTGCGGCAGGAGATCACGCCGAAGAACATCCTGATGATCGGGCCGACCGGCGTCGGCAAGACCGAGATCGCGCGCCGCCTGGCGAGGCTGGCGGACGCGCCGTTCATCAAGGTCGAGGCGACGAAGTTCACCGAGGTGGGCTACGTCGGCCGCGACGTCGACACCATCGTGCGCGACCTGGTGGAGATCAGCGTCAAGCAGACGCGCGAGCAGGCGATGAAGCGCGTGCGCACGCGCGCGCAGGAGGCGGCCGAAGATCGGATCCTCGACGCCCTGCTGCCCGCGCCGCGCGGCATGGGCTTCCAGGAGCCGTCGAGCGAGGAGAGCGCGACGCGCCAGAAATTCAGGAAGAAGCTGCGCGAAGGCGAGCTTGCCGACAAGGAGATCGACATCGAGGTCGCGGCGGCGAGCCCGCAAATGGAGATCCTCGCGCCGCCGGGAATGGAGGAGCTCACCTCGCAGATTCAGGGCATGCTTTCCAGCATGGGCGGCGGTCGCCGGCGGCTGCGCAAGATGAAGATCCGCGAAGCCGAGCACGTGCTGATCGACGAGGAAGCGGCACGGCTGGTAAACGACGATGAGCTGAAGGCGCGCGCCGTGGCGAACGCCGAGCAGAACGGCATCGTGTTCCTCGACGAGATCGACAAGATCACCAGCCGCTCGGAAATGCAGGGCGCCGATGTCTCGCGGCAGGGCGTGCAGCGCGACCTGCTGCCGCTGGTCGAAGGCACCACGGTGTCCACGCGCTACGGCATGGTGAAGACCGACCACATCCTGTTCATCGCCTCGGGCGCCTTCCACCTGGCGAAGCCGTCCGATCTGATCCCCGAGCTGCAGGGACGCTTCCCGATCCGCGTGGAGCTCGACTCGCTGTCGATCGACGATTTCGAGCGCATCCTCATCGCGACCGACGCGAGCCAGACCAAGCAGTACCAGGCGCTGCTCGCGACCGAAGGGCTGAAAATCGACTTCAAGCCCGACGCGATCCGGCGCATCGCGCAGATCGCCTTCCAGGTGAACGAGAAGACCGAGAACATCGGTGCGCGGCGCCTCTACACCGTGCTCGAGAAGCTGCTGGAGGAAATCTCCTTCGATGCCGGCCGCCGCGCGCCCGCGGATGTGACGATCGACGCCGCCTACGTCGATGCGCGGCTGGGCGAGCTCGCTAAGGACGAGGACCTGGCGCGTTACGTTCTTTGAGCTCGGCTTCCAGGCATCGCCGGCAAAGGCAGTCCCGACCCATCACCGGCTGAAGCGCCGGCAGTTCCTCGCACCAGCAGCCCTCCTCGTCCGCCCCGCAGCGGAAGGGTGTCTTGCACCGGGCGCAGGCAAGCTCCCTCATGCCCGCAGTCTACCCGGGGGCTCTTGAATTCCGGCGGAGCGCCCCGACTTCCCTGTTACTGCCTCAGGAAAGGAGATATTTCATGGCAAACGTAACCCGTTTCGACCCGTTCAACGACCTGGTCGACGATCTGTTCAAGGGCTTCCTCGTGCGTCCGCTGGCGTTCGAAGGCCGCGCCGAGCTCGGCACCCTGCCGCGCGCCAAAGTCGACGTGGCCGAGAAGAATGGCGCCTACCTGGTGAGCGCGGAGCTCGCCGGCGTGAAGAAGGAAGACATCCACGTCGCGATCGACGGCGCGCAGGTGACCCTCGAAGCCGAGGTTAAGCGCGAGAAGGAAGCGACCAAGGACGAGCGCGTGCTGCACACCGAGCGCGCCTACGGCAAGGTGACCCGCAGCTTCACGCTGCCGCAGGAAGTCGACGAGGCGAAAGCCCAAGCGAAGTTCCAGGACGGCGTGCTCGAGCTGACGCTGCCGAAGAAGGCCGCGCCCCAGCGCAAGCAGATCACCATCCAGTAAGCTTTCCCGCAACACCGAGGCGGGCGCCCTCAGGTTCCGAGAGGGGCGCTCGCCTTTTTGTTTGTATACTGCCGCGGATAGAGTGAACGCGCCTTTCAATCACAATCCGCAGGCCGCCGAGAAGGCGCGCATCCTCGCCGAGGCGCTTCCGTACATCCAGCGGTTCCACGGCAAGACCATCGTCGTCAAGTACGGCGGCAACGCCATGACCGAAGACGAGCTGAAGCGCGACTTCGCCTACGACGTCGTGCTCCTGAAGCTCGTCGGCATGAACCCGGTGGTCGTGCACGGCGGCGGCCCGCAGATCGAGCAGCTCCTCACCAAGCTCGGCAAGAAGGGCGAGTTCGTGCAGGGCATGCGCGTCACCGACGCCGAGACGATGGACATCGTCGAGATGGTGCTCGGCGGCCAGGTCAACAAGGAGGTCGTCGAGCTCATCAACCAGGCGGGCGGCAAGGCGGTCGGTCTCACCGGGCAGGACGGCGCCTTCATCCGCGCGCAGAAGATGCTCCTGCCCTCCAAAGAGAACGGCCACGTCGACCTCGGCCAGGTCGGCGAGGTGCAGTCGATCGATCCGGCGATCATCCAGGCGCTCGAGGCGGGCGGCTTCATCCCGGTGGTGGCGCCGATCGGCACCGGCGCCGACGGCACCACCTACAACATCAACTCCGACCTCGTGGCGGGCAAGCTGGCCGAGATCCTGGGCGCGGAGAAGCTGGTCGTCATGACCAACACACCCGGGGTGCTCGACAAGCAGGGCAAGCTGCTCACCGGCCTTACGCCCAAGAAAATAGATGATCTGGTCAACAAGGGCGTGATCTCGGGCGGCATGCTGCCCAAGATCGGATCGGCGCTCGACGCCGCGCGCAACGGCGTGAAGAGCGTGCACATCATCGACGGGCGCGTGCCGCATGCGCTGCTCCTCGAAGTCCTGACCGACCAGGGCGTCGGCACCCTCATCCGCAGCAAATAGCGGTGCGCATCGCGCGCTTGCCGCCGTCGCGGCGGGTCTGGATCTTTGACCTCGACAACACGCTGCACGACGCGCGCGCGCGCATCTTCCCGTCGATGCACGAGCAAATCAACGCGTTCCTGCGCAAGCGCTTCAGTGTGGACGAGGCGGGCGCCAACGTCATGCGGGAGCATTTCTGGCGTACCTACGGCACCACGCTCAATGGCTTGATGCGCCACCACGGCGTGCACCCGCGCGAATTCCTCGCCGAGACGCACGTCTTCCCGGAGCTCGCGGACATGGTGGAGCATGAAAACGCGCTCAAGCACGCCTTGCGGTTATTGGGAGGCACGAAGCTCGTCTTCTCCAACGCGCCGCGGCACTATGTCGAGCAGGTGCTGCGCGCCATCGGCCTCGACCGCTACTTCGACGCCGTCTACAGCATCGAGGACGCACGTTACCGAGGCAAGCCCGCGCTGCACGGCTTCCACTACCTGCTGCGCCGGCATCACCTCGACCCGCATCGCTGCGCCTTCATCGACGATGCGCTCGAGAACCTGCGCACCGCGCATCGCCTGGGCATGTCGACCGTCTGGGTGTCGAGCGAGCGCCGCCGCGTGCCTTACATCGATTTGCGCATCGCATCGGTGACCGAGCTGCCCCGCTTGGTTTTCCGCGGAAGCTCGGCTTAGAATCGGCTCCCCCCTTTAGTCCCCTTCCATGCCCCGAGCCAAAGGCGAACGCAAGCTCGAGATCCTGAAGGCGCTCGCGCAGATGCTCGAGGCGCCCAAGTGGGAAAAAATCACGACGGCCGCGCTCGCCGAGAGCCTCGGCGTCTCGGAGGCCGCGCTTTACCGCCACTTCGCCTCCAAGGCGCAGATGTACGAAGGGCTGATCGAGTTCATCGAGAGCTCGGTATTCACCCTGGCGAACAAGATCTCGCAGGATGAGCCCGACGGCCGCAAGCAGGCCGAGAAGCTCACCGAGATGCTGCTCGCCTTCGCCGAGAAGAATCCGGGCATGGTGCGGGTCATGACGGGGGACGCGCTGGTCGGCGAGCACGAGCGGCTGCAGGCGCGGGTCAACCAGTTCTTCGACCGCTTCGAGTCCACGCTCAAGCAGTCGCTGCGCATCGCCGAGGACGGCGATGCCGCGCCGCGCGCCGCCGCGATCCTGCGCTACTCGATCGGCTGCCTGCACCAGTTCGGGAAGAGCGGCTTCTCGCGCAGGCCCACCGAGAGCTTCTCGGCGCAGCGCAAGTACCTGCTGGGTTAGCTGCCGCAGACGCGGCAGGCCGGATCCTTCGAGACTTTCACCGTTCGCCACTCGGCGGACTTTGCGTCGACCAAAAGCAACCGGCCGGAGAGCGACTCGCCGGCGCCGACGATGAGCTTGATCGCCTCCATCGCCTGGATCGAGCCGACCATGCCGGTGAGCGGGGCGAAGACGCCCATCTGCGAGCACTGCACTTCCTCGACTTCGGCGTCCTCCGGGAAGAGGCACGCGTAGCAGGGCGCGTCTTTCTGCCGGAGGTCGAAGACCATCAGCTGAGCATCGAAGCGGATCGCCGCGCCCGAGACGAGCGGTCTTGCGTGCTTCACGCACGCCCGGTTGACCGCGTGCCGCGTGGCGAAGTTGTCCGAGCAGTCGAGCACCACGTCGCATTGCGCCGCGAGCGAGCCGAGCTCCTCGGCCTGGACGCGCGCCGCAATCGGCATCACCTCGACATCGGGATTCGCCGCGCGCAGCGTGCTCGCGGCGGCAAAGGCCTTCTGCGCGCCGACCGAATCGGTGCGGTAGAGGATCTGGCGCTGCAGGTTGGTGAGGTCGACCTTGTCGCTATCGGCGAGGGACAGGCGCCCTACGCCGGCGGCCGCGAGATAGAGCGCGGCGGGACAACCGAGTCCGCCGGCGCCGATGACGAGGACCCTGGCCGAACGAAGCTTCTCCTGCCCCTCGACACCGATCTCGTCGAGGAGGATGTGCCGGCTGTAGCGGAGGAGCTGCTGGTCGTCTATAGAACGCGCAGAAGCCGCTGAATCAGTTCGCGGGCTTGGTCGCGTTGTTCTGCGCGACCGTCGGCGCCGTGCTCTTCACGGGCTCGCCCTTGAGGAAGGCGAGCGCCTGGGAGAGCTGGAAGTCTTCCTTCGAGCCGAATTCCGTGGGCTTCAACTCGCTCGGCGACGGCGCGGGCACGGTGCGCACGCGCGGCTGCACTTCCTTGCCCTTCTCGGCCTCTTTCTTCATCTCGGCCTTGCCGTTCTCGAGGTGGCGCTCGAGGTCGGCCTCGCGCACGCGCGTGAGGGTGTCGGTCGGATCCTCCACCAGGATGTCGGGCGTGATGCCGAGCGCCTGGATCGAGCGGCCGCTCGGCGTGTAGTAGCGCGCAGTCGTCAGCTTGATCGCCGTGTTGTTGCCGAGCGGCATGATGGTCTGCACCGAGCCCTTGCCGAAGCTTTGCGTGCCCATCACCTTGGCGCGCTTCGCGTCCTGCAGCGCGCCGGCGACGATCTCCGACGCGGACGCCGAGCCGCCGTTCACCAGCACGACCATCGGCACGCTCTTCACGGCCTGCGGCAGTCCCTTGAGGACGTCGTCGCCGCGCCGCGCGTAATCGTCGGCCACGGCGTAGAACTTCTTGCGCGAGTCCTCGGCGCGGCCGTCGGTCGAGACGACGAGCGACTTCGGCGGCAGGAACGCGGCGCTGACCGCCACGGCGCCGTGCAGCAGGCCGCCCGGATCGCCGCGCAGGTCGAGGACGAGCCCCTTCACCTGGCCTTGCTTGAAGAGGGCGTCGAGCTGCTTGACGAGGTTTTCGGGCGTCGCTTCCTGGAATTGCGAGACGCGAATCCAGGCATAACCCGGTTCGATCATCTTCGACTTCACGCTTTGAACCTTGATGACGGCGCGCGTGAGGGTGACGATGATCGGGGCGGTCTCGCCCTTGCGGGTGATGGTCAGCGTGATCTGCGTGTTGGGCTTGCCGCGCATGCGCTTCACGGCGTCGTTCAGCGTCATGCCCTTCACCGGCGTGTCGTCGAGCTTGACGATCAGGTCGCCCGGCTTGACGCCGGCCTTGTAGGCGGGCGTGTCCTCGATCGGCGAGATCACCTTGACGAAGCCGTCTTCCATGCCGACCTCGATGCCGAGGCCGCCGAACTGTCCCTGCGTGCCGACCTGCAGCTCCTTGAATGCTTCCTGATCGAGATACGCCGAGTGCGGATCGAGCCCGGTGAGCATGCCGTTGATGGCCTCGGTGATGAGCTTCTTGTCCTCGACCGGCTCGACGTAGTTGGTCTTGATCGCACCGAACACCTCGGTGAACGCCCGCAGCTCCTCGATCGGCAGCGGCGCGCGCGTGGCGCGGTCGGCGATCGCCTGGAAGTTGAGGCTGATGAGCACGCCGGCAACCGCGCCGACGAGGATGAAGCCGATGGAGCGAAGCTTTTGCATGTGGGGTCGCTGTCTCTGGGTGCCTATTTCAACTTGACCCAGCGCAGCGGGTCAAAGGCGCGGCCTAAGTGCCGCAATTCAAAGTATAAGCCCGTTTCCTCGTTGCCACCGCTCGCCCCCGTAGTCGCAAGGACGTCGCCGGTGGTTACGGGGTCGCCCACGGTCTTCAGGAGCGACTCGTTGTTTGCATAAACCGACAAATAGTTCTCGCCGTGGTCCACGATAAGCAGGTTGCCGAAGCCCCGCATCCAGTCGGCATAGACCACCTGGCCCCTTGCCACCGCCCTGACCGGTTCTCCCGAGCGCGCGCGGATGAACACGCCCTTGGCTTCTATTCCGCGCGCCCCTCTTGGAGCGCCAAAGCGCCCGGTCAGTTCCCCCCTGACGGGCAGCCTCAGCTTGCCGCGCAGGTTCGAAAACGCCTCGCCTTGTGAACTTTTTTCAGGGACTGCTTCCACGCGGGCCAGAACCCGGCCGAGGCCCTCGATCAGCCGCGACAAGCGCGTCTCGTCGGCGCGCAGCGTATCGATCTGCCGGCGGCTTTTGCGGATCTCACCTGACGTGCGCGCAAGGACTTTGCGCCGCGCCTCGCGCTCACGCTCGATCCGTTGGCGGTCCGCGCGGCTTGCCTGCGCCACTGCCTGCAGGCGCTCGCGCTTCGCCTGCGCCTCGCGTTCGAGGCGCAGCAGCGCTGCGAGGTCCGCGCGGTAGCTCGCGAGCACCGCCGCGGCCGCGCGCGACGCGTAGCCCACGTAGACCAGGCGCCGCCCGAAGTCGGCCGGATCGTCGCCCGAGAGCGCGGCGCGCAGGACGTCCGGCGCAACGAGCGCTTGCCGCGCCGCGATGACGCGCTCGGCCGCGGCCTGCCGCTCGGCGAGCGATTGCTCGAGAACCTTGTGCCGCTGCGCGAGCCGTGCGCTTTCCGCCTGCAGCTCGCGGCTTTCCTTTTGCAAGCCGGCGAGCGTGCGGTTGGCATTGGAGATGGCGCGCTCGGACTCGCGCAGCGCATCGCGCGCTTCGGCGCGCGCCGCCTCCTTCTGGTCGAGCTCGGTCTGCAGCGCCGCGATGCGGCTCCGCAGCTGCGCCAGATCGCGTTCGCTCGGTGCCGCCTGCGCGGCGAGCGCCGCAAAGGCGAGCACGAACGCGAGCGCGCGCGTCAGACCTTCGCCTTGCCTTGCGCGGAGACGGCGGCGATGCGCCGCTCGACCTCGGCCGGGTCGCCGAGGTAGTAGTGTTTCCTGGGGCGCAGCGCGTCGTCGAGCTCGTAGACGAGCGGAATGCCGGTCGGAATGTTGAGCCCGACGATCTCGCTGTCGCCGATTCCGTCGAGGTGCTTGACCAGGGCGCGCAGCGAATTGCCGTGGGCCGCGACGAGCACGCGGCGCCCCGCCTTGATGGCCGGCGCGATGGTCGAACTCCAGTACGGCACGGCGCGCGCCACGGTGTCCTTCAGGCATTCGGTGCGCGGCACGCTGACGCCCGCGTAGCGCGGGTCCTTGCCTTCGTAGCGCGGATCGCTCGGCGAGAGCTCGGGCGGCGGAATGTCGTAGCTCCTGCGCCAGACGAGCACCTGCTTCTCGCCGAACTTCGCCGCCATCTCGGCCTTGTTGAGCCCCTGCAGTTCGCCGTAGTGGCGCTCGTTCAGCCGCCAGTCCTTTGCCACCGGCAGCCAGAGCCGGTCGATCTCGTCGAGCGCGATCCACAGCGTGCGGATGGCGCGCTTGAGAAGCGAGGTGTACGCGATGTCGAACTCGAGGCCGGCGGACTTGATCTGGCGTCCCGCGGCGCGCGCCTCTTCGATACCGACGGCGGACAGATCGACGTCGGTCCAGCCGGTGAAGCGGTTTTCCTTGTTCCACGTCGACTCGCCGTGGCGCAGCAGAACAAGCTTATGCATCACGCTCAATTATAATGTCGCGCTTCGTGGAATTCGTCCGCAACAATATCCTCCTCCTCGTCGTCGCCCTGGTGTCCGGCGGGATGCTGCTCTGGCCGTTCGTGCGCCGCACCACCGGCGGCCCGTGGGTGAGCACCACGCAGGCGACGCATCTCATCAATCGCGAGGACGCGCTCGTCGTCGACGTGCGCGAGGCGAACGAGTTCGCTGCCGGCCACATCCTCGGCGCGAAGAACCTGCCGCTCGCCAAGCTCGACGCGTCGGGCGCGGAGCTCGCGAAGAAAAAGGAGCGTCCGGTGATCGTGTATTGCGACGGCAGCGAGCGCTCGGCCAAGGCGCTCGCCGCGCTGAAGAGGCACGGCTTTACGCGCGTCGCGAACCTCTCGGGCGGCCTCGCGGCGTGGCAGCAGGCCGGACTCCCGGTCGAGAAATGAAAGTGCTCATGTATTGCACCGCCGCCTGCCCCTTCTGCCAGGCGGCCGAGCGCCTGCTCGAGCAGAAGGGCGTGGCGATCGACAAGATCCGCGTCGACCTCGAGCCCGCGCGCCGTGCCGAGATGACGCAGAAGAGCGGTGGCCGGCGCACCGTGCCGCAGATCTGGATCGGCAATCGCCACATCGGCGGCTGCGACGATCTCTACGACCTCGACCGCCAGGGCGGTCTCGATCCACTCCTGAAAGCGACCTCATGAGCGACGCACCCGTGCAACCGCAGCAGGCGACCTTCCAGATCGAGAAGGTCTACGTCAAGGACCTGTCGCTCGAGATTCCGCATTCGCCGAAGGTCTTCATGGAGCAGGTGCAGCCGCAGCTCGAGGTGCAGATCAACACGGGCGCCGACAACTTCCAGGAAGGCTTCTACGAGGTCACCGTCAGCGCCACGGTCACGGCAAAGGTCGGCGAGCGCACGCTGTTCCTCGCCGAGGCGGTGCAGGCCGGCATCTTCCAGCTGCGCGGCGTGCGCCCGGAAGATCTCGGGCCGCTGCTCGGCATCGCCTGCCCGGCGCAGGTCTATCCCTACCTGCGCGAGACCATCTCGGACATGATCAATCGCGGTGGCTTCCCGCCGGTGATCCTCGCGCCGATCAACTTCGAGGCGCTCTACCTGCAGCAGCAGCAGAACGCGCAGCCGACGCAGCTCGGCCCGCGATTCGAAGTCGCGCGCACCAACTAGATGAGGGCGGCGGTCCTCGGCGCTGGCGCCTGGGGCACCGCGATCAGCTGCGTGCTCGCCGCGCGGCTCGAGGTTTCGCTCTGGGCGCGCGACGCCGCACAGGCGAAGAGCATCGGCGCGACGCGGCGCAACGCGCGCTATCTACCCGGCTTCGAGCTGCCGCCGGCAGTCAAGGTGACCGCCGATCTTGGCGAGGCGGCACGCGGCGCGGACCTGCTGCTCGCCGCGACGCCCGTTGCCGGGCTGCGCGAGCTCCTGAAGCGACTGGGCGCCAGCTCGCCCGTCGTCTGGCTGTGCAAGGGATTCGAGGAAGGCAGCGGCGAGCTGCCGCACCAGGTCGCGGCTGCGATGCTGGGCGACAAGGCGCGCTATGGCGCGCTCTCGGGGCCGTCGTTCGCGGAAGAGGTGGCGCGCGGCCTGCCCTGCGCGCTGACGCTCGCGTCGCGCGACGCCGCGTTTGCGAAGGAGGCGGCGATGATGCTGCATGGCGGCCGCATGCGCGTCTACTACAGCGCCGATCTCGTCGGCGTGGAGATCGGCGGCGCGGTGAAGAACGTGATGGCGATCGCGGCCGGCATCTCGGATGGCCTCGGTCTCGGCCTCAACGCGCGCGCCGCGCTCGTCACGCGCGGCCTCGCCGAGATCACGCGGCTCGGCGTGGCGCTGGGCGGCCAGCCCGAGACGTTCATGGGGCTCGCGGGCGCGGGCGATCTCATCCTGACGGCGACCGGCGAGCTTTCGCGCAACCGCCGCGTAGGCATGGAGCTCGCGCGCGGGCGCTCGCTCAAGGACGTCGTCGGCAGCCTGGGGCACGTCGCCGAGGGCGTGCACTCGGCGCGCGAAGCGGCGAAGCTCGCGAAGGCGCGCGGCGTCGAAATGCCGGTTACCGAGGCGGTGACGGCGGTTTTGGAGGCACGATTGACACCGGCGGCGGCGGTGGAACGGCTGCTGGCGCGGGAATCGAAGATGGAGCGCTAGCGCCGAGGCATGCCGCCTCGAAGCGCTCGCGGTAGCTCGGTTCGCGCGCGTAGCGGCGAGCGCCTCCCGATTGCTGGCGCGCGAATACCAGCTCGCACTTCTGCGGGCTCGAGCGGAAGATGGCGAGGTAGCGCTCGCCCGCGACCGGCCTGAAGGTCCCGGCCACGGCGCACGATTCCGCGCGCGAAGCGCCGCCCCCCGAACCGCGAAAGGTCAGGGTGAATTCCACGTCAGCCGCGACGCGCAAGTCATGCGGCACGCCGCGCAGCAGCGCGCGCGCGTCGGCGATGCGCAGCCGGTCCGTGCACGTGGCTGCATCCCTGTAGGTATCGGCTTCGAGTTCGTGGCCGAAGATGGCAGCGGTCTCGTTTTCGATGCGCAGAGTCGCGGTCTCGCCGCCGGCGGGCTCGACATAAGGCAGCGGTGCGCAGCCGGCGATGAAGGCAAGGGTGGCGACGAGCGCGCGAGGCATTACGGCTTCACGCCCCGGATACCGTCGTAGAGCGCGCGCAGCTGCGGCAGCTCACGCGCGTGATCGCCGCTCGTCTCCACCGGTGCGAACAGGCGAATCACGCGTCGCGCGCCGTCGAACGCGATCGGCAGGATCGGCACGCGTGCGGCGTGCGCGATGTGGTAGAAGCCGCTCTTCCAGGGCCTGGTGCTCGAGCGCGTGCCGGCCGGCGTGATGGCGAGGAAGATGGCGTCGGCCCGGCCGATCGCCTCGACCGCCTGCGGCACGAGGCCTTGCGGCGCTTCGCGGTTGACCGGGATGCCGCCGAACCATTTCATCAGCCAGCCGAGCGGCGCATGGAAAAGCGTGTGCTTGCCGAGAAAGCGCACGTCGAGGCCGAGCGCGTACACCGCCGAAATGCCGATGATGAAATCCCAGTTCGAGGTGTGCGGCGCGACGATGGCCACGACCTTCGGCCGGTCGGGGAACTCGCCTTCGAAGCGCCAGCCGCAGAGCGCAAGCAGCGCGTGCCCGAGCGTGCGCGACAAAGCGTTGCCCCGGCGCGGCATGCTCGGCGGCAGCGCGGGAACGCGGCTCACTCGGCGCCTGCGAAGCCGAGCTGGCGCCAAGCTTCGAACACCGCGACCGCGACTGCATTGGACAGGTTGAGGCTGCGGTTTCCGGGGCGCATGGGGAGCCGCAGGCGCCTCTCTGGCGCGAAGCTCTCCACGATGGTGGCCGGCAGGCCCGTGGCTTCTTTGCCGAAGATCAACATGTCGTCGCGTGCAAAGCGCACGTCGCTGAACAATCGCTGCGCCCCGGTGGCGAAAGCGAACATGCGCCGCCCGTTCATCGACGCCGCGAAGGCGGCCCAGGAGTCATGCACGGCGAGGCGCGCGTACTCGTGGTAGTCCAGCCCGGCGCGCTTCAGCTGCCTGTGGTCGAGCGAGAAGCCGAGCGGCTTCACGAGATGCAGGCGCGCGCCGGTGTTGGCGGCGAGGCGGATTACGTTGCCGGTATTCGGCGGGATCTGCGGCTCGACGAGGACGATATCAAGCATGCGGCAGCGTGCGCGCGACCACCCAGTTCTCGACATGCGCCGCGCCGGCCGCTTTCAGCGTGCGCGCGATCTCATCGAGCGTGGCCCCGGTGGTCATGACGTCGTCGACGACCGCGATTCTCGCCCCATCGAGCGACCGCGTGCAGCGAAAGGCGCCGCGCACGTTGCGCTGGCGCTCGGCGTAGGGCAGCTCAATCTGCGGCGGCGCGTCGCGCGTGCGCTCGCAGAGCGCGAGCTCGAGCGCGTCACTTCGCAGGTGGCGCGCGATCTCCGCCGCCTGGTTGTAGCCGCGGCCCTTCAGTCGCTCCGCGGCGAGCGGCACCGGTACGACGTGATCGACTCGCGCGCGGTGCACCTTGGGAGCGAGGAACCCAGCAAGCAATGGCGCAAGCGCAAGCTCGCCGCGGAACTTGAGCGCGTGCACGAGCGCATCGGCCGGGAAATCGTAGGCAAGCGCGGCGTGAGTGGCGTCGTAGGCGGGCGAGTGCGTCAGGCAGCGGCCGCACAACGCACCGCCCGGGGACTGCAGCGCGCAGCGCGGGCAGAGCGCCTGCGCGAGGCGCGGCAGCTCCGCATGGCACTGCGCGCAAAGGAGCGAGCGCGCGCCACCGCGGCAGAGGAAACAGCTGCCCCCAAAAAGTACGCTCGCGAGCTTTTCTCGCATAAACTCCTCGCCCCATGTGGACTGTAGCCCAGCTCGGCCGCGATCTCGCCGCGGGCCGCACGACGAGCCGCGAAATCCTCGAGCAGACGCTGGCCAGGATCGCGGCGCCTGATGGCGAAGGCGCGCGCTCGTTCATCAAGGTGTATGCCGAATCCGCCCGTGCCGAAGCCGACCACGCCGACAAGCTGAGGAAAGCGGGCGTGCGACGCTCGGTGATCGATGGCCTGCCGGTCTCGCTGAAGGACTTGTTCGACGTGGCGGGCGACGTGACGCGCGCGGGATCCAGGGTGCTCGCCCTCGAGGCAAGGCAGGACGCCACCGTGGTGGCGCGGCTTCGCGCCGCCGGCGCCCTCTTCATCGGCCGCACCAACATGGTGGAGTTCGCCTTCGGCGGCGTCGGCCTGAATCCCCATTACGGCACGCCGCGCAATCCATGGGACCGCGCGGCCGCGCGCGTGCCCGGCGGCTCCTCCTCCGGCGCTGCCGTGGCGCAGGCCGAGGGCATGTGCGTGATGGCGATCGGCTCCGATACGCGCGGGTCGATCCGCCAGCCGGCTGCGCTATGCGGGGTCACCGGCTTCAAGCCGACGCAGCGCCGCGTGCCCCGCGACGGCGCCTTCCCGCTTTCCTACACGCTCGACTCCGTCGGCCCGCTCGCGAACAGCGTTGCCTGCTGCGCGGCCTACGACGCGGTGCTGAGCGGCGAGCGTGCCGAGTTGCCGCCGCTGCAGGCGAAAGGGCTGCGATTGCTCCTGCCGCGCTCGATTGCCATCGAAGATCTGGATCGCGAGGTCGAGGACGCGTTCGAGCGAGCGCTGAAGCAGCTCGCCGCGGCCGGAGCACAGATCAGCGAGGTCGCGGTGCCGGCGTTCAACCGCCAGGACGAATACTTCAAGGGCGGTGGCATCGCCGGCGCGGAGGTCGTGCACGTGCACAAGCCCTACCGCACGCGCTTCGGCGAATACGACCCGCGCGTCGGCAAGCGCATCAGCATGGGCACCACGCTGACCGGGGCGGATTTCGTCGAGCTCCTGCAGCTGCGCGCGGCGTTCATGCAGGAAATCGAGACCCTCGCGGCACCGTATGACGCCATCGTCATGCCTTCAGTACCGTGCGTGGCGCCGACCATCGCCGAGACCGAGGCCGCCGAGGAAGCCTACTTCCGCTGGAACTTCCGCATCATGCGCAACAACGGGCTCATCAACTTCCTCGACGGCTGCGCGCTGACCATGCCGTGCCACGCGCCCGGCGCCGCGCCGGTCGGCTTCATGGTCTGCGGCACGGCGATGAGCGACCGGCGGATCCTCGCGGTCGCCGCGGCGATTGAACGAGCGCTTTCCCGCGATTGACCGTGCGGCTGCGCGGCGACGGTTCAGCCGCGCCGCGCCGACCTACGAGAGCGCCGCGCATCTGGAAGCCGAGGTGGGCGCACGGCTCCTCGAGCGCCTCGACTACGTAAAGATCGCGCCGCACTGCATCCTCGACGCCGGCAGCGGGCCGGCGCGCCATTCGCGCGCGCTCGCCGGGCGCTATGGCGGCGCGCAAGTGATCGCGCTCGATTTCGCGCTGCCGATGCTGCCGCGCCGCGGGCCGATCGCGCGCTGGCTCGGACGCGGCGTCGCGGCCGTTTGCGCCGACTTCCATCGCCTGCCGCTCGCCGCGGCGAGCGTCGATCTCGTCTGGTGCAATCTGGCGCTGCATTGGGCGAGCGATCCGCTGGACGTGTTCCGGGAATTCGAGCGCGTGCTCACCGCCGAGGGGCTCGTCCTCTTCAGCACGCTCGGCCCCGATACGCTGAAGGAGCTGCGCGCCGCCGCGGGCGCGGCGCGCGTGCACCAGTTCATCGACATGCACGACCTCGGCGACATGCTGATCGCCGCCGGCTTCTCCGCGCCGGTGATGGACATGGAGCAGCTCGTGATCGACTACGGCGCGGGTGCAAGGCTCCTCGATGATCTGCGCTCGAGCGGCCAGACGAATGCGCGCGTCGATCGACCACGCGGCCTCGCCGGCCGGCGCTTCCTCGACACGTTTCGCAGCGCCCGGCTGCGCTCGACGTTCGAGGTGGTTTACGGCCACGGCTGGAAGCGCGCCGCCGTCGGCCAAGAAGTCAAAACAGTCCGTGTTTTCAAGCGCATTCCTTGAGACGGCGCGCTTTCCTGTGGTACGTTACGCGCCTCGGTGAGCACGCCGACCCTCGAGGCTTTTGGACTGACTGCGGCGCGGGAACTGGCATTCCGGGAGGAGCGCGGCGGCTTCAGCCTGACTCTCAAGCGCAATTGCTCCATCTCTCCATCCGGTCTTGCCTGCGTCTTCGTCGCGCTCGCGGTCGTTGTGCTTGCGATAGGAGCGGGCTTTGCCCTCCTCGGCGCGTGGCTGATCCTGCCGTTTGCCGGGCTTGAGGTGCTGTTGCTGGGCGGGGCGTTCGTGCTGCAGGCGCGCCACGCGACGGATTACGAGCGCATCGCGCTCGAGCGCGGCCGGCTGCGGGTCGAAGTGGCCGATGGCTGGCGGCTGGCGCGTTACGAGCTCGACTCGCGCCGCGTGCACGTGGAACTGGAAGGGTCGCGCGTCACGCTGCGCGACGAGGGAGAACGGCTTGAGCTTGGGCGGCACCTCGACGAGCAATCGCGCAGGGTGCTGAGCGCCGAGCTGAAGAAGAGACTGCGCTACTAGATCGGGGAAAGAAGAATATGAGGGGATCGAAGCTCCTTGCCGGCCTGGCCGGTCTCGCGGCCGCCACCAGCGCATACGCCATCCCGTGGTACTTCCAGACGCCCGGCTCGCAGCTCGCGCGCGACATCGACCACCTGCACCAGTACGTGATGTGGCTGATCATCGTCATCTTCGTCGGCGTGTTCGGCTTCATGTTCTGGGCGTGCTATGCGCACCGCAAGTCCAAGGGCCACGTGGCGGAGCAGTTCCACGAGAACACGACCGTCGAGATCCTCTGGACCATCATTCCGGCGATCATCCTCGTCGTCATCGCGTGGCCGGTGACGAGAGTCGTGATCGCGCAGAAGGACACCTCCTCGCCCGACATCACCATCAAGGTCACGGGCTACCAGTGGAAGTGGGGCTACGACTACATCAAGGGCGAGGGCGAGGGCATCAGCTTCGTCTCGATGCTCGCTACGCCGCGCGAGCAGATCGAGGGCAACGCGCCGAAAGGCGAGCACTATCTGCTTGAAGTCGACAACGAGCTGGTCGTGCCGATCGGCAAGAAGATCCGCGTGATCACCACCGCCGCCGACGTCATTCATTCCTGGTGGGTGCCGGTGTTCGGCGCGAAGCAGGACGCGATTCCGGGTTTCCTGCGCGACCTGTGGTTCAGGCCCGAGGTGACCGGGACGTTCCGCAGCCAGTGCGTGGAGCTCTGCGGCAAGGAGCACGGCTTCATGCCGATCGTGGTGCGTGTCGTCTCGCAGGATGACTACACCAAGTGGGTGGGCGAGTTCAAGAAAGCGCAGCTCGCGCAGGCCGAGGATCCGAACAAGAAGTGGGACCCGAAGGAGCTCATCGCGCGCGGCGAGAAGGTCTACGGCGCGAACTGCGTCGCCTGCCATCAGCCCACCGGCAAGGGCATGCCGCCGGCGTTCCCGGCGCTCGCCGGCTCGAAGATCGTCACCGGGCCGAAGGAAGCCCACATGGACACCGTGCTGAACGGCAAGCCCGGCACCGCGATGGCGGCTTTCGGCAAGCAGCTTTCCGACACGGAGATCGCTGCCGTCATCAGCTACGAGCGCAATACCTGGGGCAACAAGTCGGGCATCGTGCAGCCCGCCGAAGTCAAAGCACGCCGGAAATAGGAAGGAAGGGAACGCTATGAGCGCAGTCGTACACGATCACGATCACGGCCACGGGCACGATCACAGCCACGACGACCACGGCCACGGCCACCACGGCCCGTACGGCGGGATCATGCGGTGGGTCACGACCACCAACCACAAGGACATCGGCACGATGTACCTGTGGTTCGCCGGCTTCATGTTCTTCATCGGCGGGATGATGGCGCTCGCCATTCGCCTCGAGCTCTTCCATCCGGGGCTGCAATATCTCAATCCCGACTTCTACAACCAGCTCGTGACCTCGCACGGCCTGATCATGATCTTCGGCGCGATCATGCCGGCGTTCGTCGGCTTCGCGAACTGGCAGATCCCGATGATGATCGGCGCGCCCGACATGGCCTTCGCCCGGCTGAACAACTGGTCGTTCTGGCTGCTGCCGTTCGCCGCGACGCTCCTGATCCTC
>Ga0134121_10001872_pt1 | contig 19187 bp, 17 predicted proteins | sample KB301_FD_96463 | JGI IMG/M metagenome (GOLD analysis project Ga0134121, IMG submission 96463) | Terrestrial soil microbial communities without Nitrogen fertilizer from Kellogg Biological Station, Michigan, USA - KB3-0-1 | ecosystem: Environmental > Terrestrial > Soil > Unclassified ... | reverse complement strand
CAGCGCGGCGATCTCGTCGTCGCTGATCGACGACGTCATCCGGAACGGCGACAGCCGCGCGGCGTGGAGGATCTCGTCGGAGTACGCGTTGCCGATGCCGTCGAACAGCGTCGGATCGGTCAGCGCGCGCTTGACGGTGTGGCGCTCGGAGCGCAGCCGCTCGGCGAACGCCACGGTGGTGGCCGCGAGCACGTCGAGCCCGCCGCGATCGAACTCGGCGAGCGCCGCGCGGCCGGCGACGATGTGCAGCGAGGCCCGCTTCTTGGGCGACGCCTCGGTGAACACCAGCGTGCCGTTCGGCAGATCGAACGCCGCGAGCCCGACCTTGGCCGGCAGCTTCTCGCCGCGCTTCTTCCAGCGCAGCCGGCCGGCGACCATCAGGTGGATCACGAGGAAGCGATCGCCAGCGAGGCCGCCGGCGGGGCCCCCGGTGAACCCAATGACGATCCGCTTGCCGAGCCGCTCGACCGACACGATCTGCGCGCCGCGCAGCTCGCCCGGCGACGGCGACACCGTGCGGAGCACGAACGGGCTCGCGATCCGGATCGCCTCGAGCGGCTGGCCGATCGCCAGCGCGCGAAGCCGCTCGACGTAGACGGTGACGTCCGGATACTCCGGCATGCTGGGCCTCCCGCCGTGCGGGCCGCCCGTAGCTTACTTCTTCTTCGTCGCTTTCTTCTTGGGAGCCGGCTCGGCATCCGCCGCCTGGTCTTCGGCCGCGGCGGCCGCCATGGCCGGCTTGCGCTCGGTGTCCTTGGTCATGCCGAGGCTCGCCTTCAAGGCCTCCATCAGATCGATGACCCTGCCGGTCGGCGCTTCCGGAGTCATCGTGATCTCCTGGCCCTCGACCTTCTTGGCGATCAGCTCGCGCATCCGTACCTGCACGTCATCTTTGTACTTCTCGGGGGCGAACGTCTCGTGCGCGATCTGCTGGATGATCTGCTTCGCGAGGCCCAGCTCGGCGGGCTTGAGCTCCGGAAGGTCCGGGAGCGGGACCTCGGACCACGGCTTGACCTCATCGGCGTAGCGCAGCTGGTGCATGATCAGGCCCTCGTTGTAGGGCCGCAGCGACACGATGTACGCCTTGCCGCGTGCCGAATACGACGCGATCCCGACGAGTCCGGTCTCGAGCATCGCATCGCGAATCAGCTTGTACGCGCGCTCGCCGCCCTTGTCGGGCCCCAGGTAGTAGCTCTTCTCGACCCACACCGGATCGACCGCGGCCGCCGGAACGAACTCCTCGATCGCGATCGCCTGGGTCGCGACGGCGTCGAGCGCCTTGAGCTCGTCGGCCGAGAACACCACGTACTGGCCCTTGGCGTGCTCGTAGCCTTTCACCGTGTGCTCGCGATCGACGATCTCGTTGCACTGGGTACATATGTACTGCTGCTTCAGACGCGCGCTATCGGCGTCGTGCAGCATGTTGAAATGGATTTCGCTCCCGGTCTCGTTCGTCGTGTAGAGCTTCGCCGGAATCGAGACGAGGCCGAACGAGATGGTCGCGGTGCCGATCGAGCGTGCAGTCATAGAATAATTGTACCGAGCCGCCGGGAACGAGCGAAATAAGGGTCATACCTGAACCTATGGACAGCGTGACCTATATAGCGCCTCGAACTGACATCATGGGGACATGACCAAGGTTCGGTTCGCGCCTTCTCCTGAAACCCACCGGCACCGTGTGCACGACGTGCTCGAGCGCGCCCGACGCGCGGCGCCGGCTGTCGGGGAGGGCGTGGCCGGACGCTGGCTGTCCGGAATGGCCGCGTTCGCCGACCGCGACGGCCGCCGGACCCTCGCGCTGCTCCGCGACGACTCGCGCCGCGTCCGCGGGATCGCGCTGTGTGCTGCGCCGCTGGCCTGTGACGATGACCAGGCCGCCGAGGCGCTGCGCATCGCGTGGTCGGTGCGGGGCGAGCGCCGGCTGTTGCGCCGGATGGCGCGCCACGCTCGGACCGCGGCGATCGACGCGTTCCTCGACGGGCTCGCCGCGGCAGGTCAGCTGCGCGATCTGATCGACGATCTGCCGTTCGGCTCCGAGGCTTGCCTGCGCCGTCACCTCGCGCATGCCCTCGAGCGGCCGAGCCAGCGGTTCTGGGACGGCCTCGCGCTCGGGCACCCGGGCGTACTGGCCGAGCTGCTGCTCGCGCGCTGGCGCGCCGTCACCGGGGAAGCCGATCCGCCAGCCAGGTCGCGGCCCACGCCCCGACGAACTCGTCGCGGCGATCGAGCGCGCGCCGCTCGATCTCGACGCCATGCTCGCCGCGCGCGCCGCGATCGAGAAGCTCGATGACGAGGCGCTGGCAACCACGGTGGCCGCGCTGGTCTCGAGCGCGCGGCCAGAAGTGCGCCGGATCGCCGTGTTCGCGCTCGCCCATGACGCCCGCTCGGGACGCGGCTGGACGCCGCCCCGGCTGGCGCAGCTGGCGCAACTGCGCCGCGATCCGTCGCCGGAGGTCGCCGGCGCCGCCGCCCGGCTGTGGCCGCCGCGTGAGCAGGATCCGGGCTGGTGATCACACCGCCGGTAGGTCGCAAGAGCTTCCACCTTGATCCTGTGGGAGAGTTGTACCTGCATGCTGGTTGTTCTTACATGACCGACGACGAGGAGGGGCTCGACGCCTACCGGGCCAAGCGAACCGGAGGCAGCACACCGGAACCCATGGCCAGCACGCCCTCCCCCGGGCGCGGGCCGCGCATGTTCGTCGTTCACCAGCACGATGCGACGCGGATGCACTGGGACCTCCGTCTCGAGATCGACGGCGTCCTGTGCTCGTGGGCGGTTCCCAAGGAACCCTCGATGGATCCCGACGACAAGCGGCTCGCGGTCAAGGTCGAGAACCACCCGCTCGAGTACGTCCACTTCGAAGCCGTGATCCCCGACGGTAACTACGGCGCGGGGCCGATGATCGCGTGGGACCGCGGCCTGTTCCGGCCGCTGATCGATCCCGCGCAAGGCCTGGTCGACGGCGAGATCAAGTTCGAGCTCTATGGCTACAAGCTGCGCGGCGCGTTCACGCTCGTGCATACCGGCAAGGGCAAGCGCGGCCAGCAGTCCGGGCGCGGCTCGAACGACTGGCTGCTCATCAAGAAGCGCGACGAGCCTGCCGAGGCGTTCCTCGCCACCGGCCAGCCGCTCTCGGAGGCCAGCGTGCTGTCAGGCCTGACGATCGACGACCTCGCGGCCGGTGCGCCGCAGCACCGCCAGGTCGTGGCCGAGCTCGCCTCGCTCGGTGCGCCGCGCCGCGCGATCGCGCCGGGCTCGCTCGAGCTGATGCTGTGCCAGACCGCGGACGCCGCATTCTCGTCAGACGACTGGGTGTTCGAGCTCAAGTACGACGGGTTCCGCATGGCGAGCTTCGGCGGTGCGGGCCAGGCCGAGCTGCGCTACCGCTCGGGCAAGGATCCGACGCTGCGCTACCCCGAGCTGACCTCCGCGCTGCGGGCGCTGCCGATTCCCGGCCTCGTGCTCGATGGCGAGATCGTCATCCTCGACGCCGAGGGCAAGCCGGACTTCCACAAGCTCGCCGCCCGCGCCCAGATCCATCGCACCTCGGAGATCCAGCGCGCCGCCATGGCCAACCCGGTCACATACATGGTGTTCGATCTGCTCGGCGCGGCCGGGTTCGATCTGCGCGGCCTGCCCCTGCTCGTCCGCAAGAGCCTGCTCGCGCGGATCCTGCCGCCGATCGGCCCGCTCAAGTTCGCCGAGCACATCCCAACGCAAGGCGAGGCGCTGCTCGCACAGGTGGTCGCGCGCGGCCTCGAGGGCGTGGTCGGCAAGCGCGCCGCGTCGCCGTATCGCCCGACGCGGTCGCGCGACTGGCTCAAGATCAAGCTCGACCCCGAGGGTGACTTTGCGGTGTGCGGCTACACGCCGCCCAAGCGCTCGCGCCCCGGGCTCGGCGCGCTGCACCTGTGCGTGCGCCACGACGATCGCTGGCTGTGGGCCGGCAAGGTCGGCTCCGGCTTCGACGATCAGCAGCTGACCCAGCTCAAGGCCGAGCTCGACGCCAAGCCCACCTGGCAGCCGACGTTCCCGCGCCCCGAGGGCTCCGGCGACGCGCGCTGGATCGAGCCCGAGCTCGTCGTCCAGGTTCGCTACCGCGAGTGGCCCGAGGGCTCGTCGCTGCGCTTCCCGGTGTTCGAGCGGCTGCGCCGCGACAAGCGCGCGGCCGAGTGCACGATGCCGATGCGCCGCACCGGGGAGGCCGGCGAGGGAGCCGGAGGGGCGGCCGGCCAGGAGCACGAAGAGCCGGACGAGGTCTCCCCGCTCGAGGTCGATCAACCGGTCCGCGAGCTTCGCCTCTCGAATCTGAACAAGGTATTCTGGAAAACCGAGGGGATCACCAAGGGCGACCTCATCGAGTACTACCGCGCGATCGCGCCGTACATCCTGCCCTACCTCGCCGACCGCCCGACCGTCTTGACGCGCTACCCCGACGGTATCGACGGCGAGATGTTCTACCAGAAGGACATGCCGGCCTGGGTCCCGCCATGGCTGCGCACCACCGCGCTGTGGAGCGAGCATAGCCAGCGCGAGATCCACTACGTGCTGATCGACGACGCCGATGGCCTCGCGTTCGTCGCCAACCTTGGCTCGATCCCGATCCACGCCTGGGCGAGCCGGATCGCCAACCTCGAGAAGCCAGACTGGACGATCGTCGACCTCGATCCCAAGAACGCGCCGCGCGAGCACGTCGTGCCGCTCGCCCTCGCGATCCACAAGCTGTGTGACGCCGCCGGCCTGCCGAACTACGTCAAGACCTCCGGCCAGAGCGGCCTTCACGTGCTGATCCCGCTCGGCGGCCAGTGCACCTTCGAGCAGGCGCGCATGCTGGCCTATCTGATCGGCCAGCTCATCGAGCGCCAGCACCCCGACATGGCGACCACGGCGCGCAACCCCTCCGCGCGCAACGGCCGGGTCTACCTCGACTGGGGCCAGAACGCGCACGGCCAGCTGCTCGTCGCGCCCTACAGCGTGCGCCCGGTCGGCGGCGCGTCGGTCTCGATGCCGCTCACCTGGGACGAGGTCGTGCCCGGCCTCGATCCAAAGCAGTTCCATATCCGTAATGCCCTCGATCGCGTGACCACATGGCCCGGCGACCCGTGCTTGCCAGTCCTGACCGAACGCCCCGATCTGCAGGCCGCGCTCGAGCGGCTTGATCAGCTCGCGCGGGCCACCTGACGCTCCCGCGAAGCATCGCTCGTGTAGCGAGCGCGATGCTCCGAGCATCACGACTGCCTCGAAAGCAAAGCTCGACGAACCGCACACTCGGCGGCCGCAGCGACGGTACGTGCTTGACTCGATCGCCGATCTGAACGAGATAGGAGTGCATATGATCGAAGAGCGCCTCCGTTTCGAAGTGCTGATGGAGAACGTCGAGACCAGCCTGAAGGTGCTCGCCGAGGCAAACGTTGCGCAAGTCGACCACCTCTATCGCATCGACGACCGACTCGAGCGGCTCGAAAGCAAGGTCGACCGGATCGACATGAGGGTCGGTATCCTCGAGACCAAGGTCGACAAGCTCGACGTCAAGGTCGACAAGCTCGACGTCAAGGTCGACAAGCTCGACATCAAGGTCGACAAGCTCAAGACCAGGTTCGAGGTGTTCGCCGGCGACACGCAGCGGCGGCTCGGGCGAATCGAGACTCACCTGCATATGAACGGCGTGCATCCGCAGCGCTCGCCGCACAAGCCGACCAAGCGAAGCAAGAAGCGTTGACCACCGACCAGGCGAGAGCCCGATCTGCAACCCGCCCTTGTGTAGCTCGATCGGCTCGCACGGGCTGCGTAGCGGCTCGCTCGACGTCGTATAAATAATCCGGGCTAGCGGAGCCCCCGCGTGTCCGCGGATTCTGCATGCAAGAAAATCGGCCCTTACGGGATGATTTTCAGGTCAGTTGGCTTCGCCGCTCTGCTCGGGCGCCGCCGGATCGTCGGCGCTGGCACGTGCCCGCTCGGCCTTCGTCGTGTACTGCTGCCGGCGTTTCGGATCGGTCTCGCGATCGGCGGCACGCTCCCACAACCGTCCGGCCTCGCGCCAGGCGTGCTCGCACGCGGTCGCGTCTTTCGCGCTCGTCGCCTTGAGTTCCGCGGCCTCTGCCTTCGCCACGTGGGGATTTCGTCCAAAGCTCATCGTGATCACCTCAGGCTCTCGTATAGCCTGAGGCTCTGACGGGACGCGTTCCTCGTCAGCGACGAGCGACCGCGGCGCAGGCCGCTACCATGATCAGCGGCACGGCGATCGCGCCGAGTGCGAGCGGCAGGCTGGTCGCATGCGCGAGGAAGCCGATCGCGACGGGGCCGGTCAGCATGCCGGCATAGCCAAGCGTGGTGACCGTGGCGATGGAGATGCCCGGAGAGGCGCCGTGTATGCGGCCGGCCGCGCTGAACAGCACCGGGACGATGTTCGCAGCGCCCACGCCCACCAGCACAAAGCCCGCCAGCGCGGTCGCCGGCCATGGCAGCGACGTGGCGAGCCCGAAGCCGGCGGCAGCCACGAGGCTGCCCAGGCGGACGACGCGCACCGGCCCCAGCGTCGATGTGATCCGGTCACCGAGCAACCGGCCCGTGGCCATGGCGACCGAGAACGCCGCAAAGCCCAAGCCGGCGCTGGAGATCGCGAACCCACGCGCGGAGTGCAGGAACACCGCGCCCCAGTCCAGGATGGCGCCCTCGGCGAGGAACAACACCAGGCAGAACAGCCCGAGCAGAAACACCGTGCCCGACGGCAGAACCAACGTCGAGCGCCGCGCCGTGGCCGCGTCGCGCGGAAGCTCGATCAGGTTCCGCCGCTGCGTGGCGATGAGCACCCCCATCGGGAGCGCCATCGCCAGGGCGCAGATGACCTGCGGCGCGCCGGTGGCCAGGAGCGCGCTCATCCCCGCCGAGCCGGCCAGACCACCCGCGCTGAACAGGCCATGGAAGCCAGACATCAGAGCACGGCGCTGCAGCTTCTCGACATCCACGGCGTGGGCGTTCATCGCCACGTCGAGCACGCCCCCGGCACCGCTGAACAACACGAGCGCTGCACCGAGCAGGACCGCCGAGGGAGCGAGCGTCACCAGCACCAGGCCCAGGCAGAGCAGCAGCCCGCTGATCGTCATGACGTTCCGGTTGCCGTACCGGTGGCTGAGGAACCCAGCCAGCGGCGTCGCGGCTACGCACCCAAGCCCCATCCACAGCAGCACCAGGCCCAGGTGAGCCTCATCCAGATCGAGCCGAGCCTTGGCAAGCGGCACCATGGGCGCCCAGCTCGCCGTGGTGGTGCCATGGATCAGGAAGAAGGCGCGAGTCGCGGTGACCGCGGCGCGCGCAGCTGCCTGCGAGTCGCGTGATGCGAGCGGAGCGGAATCGATGCGTGTGGGCTCGGCCGTCAATACGCACAACCGTACCCAACCGAGCGACGGCGGGTAACGCCTCGGATCTCTAACCGGCCCGGCCAAAGAACCGACAGAACGAGCTCATGATGGTCGCCGGACCACCGCCGCCGTAGGTGATCGAAATGCTGCCATGGCGATCGAACAGACAGTATTCCGTCGGAGATCCGTCGTACCCGGGGTTCTCGGTCTCGCCGCCGAGCCAGATCTCGCAAAGATCCCCCGTGGTCGGGTGGATAACGCCCCAGATGCTTCCGAGCCCCAGCCCCTTCTGCCACTTGCCGTACGTACAGTCGCCGAGATCGATCGAACCACCGCTCTCTGGGGCGCTGAGCTTCGGCGCTTGCGCCGCCACCTCGCTGAACGTGGTCGGCGCCGTCACCGTGTCAGGCCCTGTCACGGGCTCGGCGGCGCACGCAGATAGCATCGCGATGGAAAGACAAACGTTCCGCATGCCTGGGCGTCCGTTCAAGCGGCGTGCCCGCAACCGCCCATACGGATCCGCGGGTTTGACCTGCTCGCCCAACGCGGCTGGAGCCAAACCCTGACAGCGCGATCATAGTGATGTGATGGGCCATGCGCGCTGCTGTCGCTTGGGCAACGCCCGAAGGCATCGAGACGACAGCCACATACCCGGTGAACTGCTGCTCTATCTTGTGCTCAACGCCCGAAGGCATCGAGGCGGCCCGCTCGGCATCGAGTGCTCAACGCTCGGAAGCATCACGTGGCAACCTCGCCTGTACGGACCGGCCCAACGCTCACCCACGCGCCCGGTGGACAAGGTCCAAGGTTCCCGGGTGCGAATAGCGGTGCTTCGGTTCGACTGGCATCATCGCGGTCGATGTTGATGGTGAGCCGAGTTGTTTCGCGCACTGGGTCGGTCCCGCGCACCGGCTCGTACCAGTGAGCACCCTCGTCGGCCGCAACCACATCGATGCGGCTGAACAAGAACTGATTGTCGCCTGCAAACGGCAGCCCATACCGCGGAACCTCCAGACGGCCTGCGAGGCCGTCTATTACACGATCAATGATTTCCGCCGCGCCACGTGCCGCCACGAGCGCCACCAGCCCGGCCAACACCTCGCGCTTTGCCGGCGCGATCCAGTACTTGTTACCGAACGTCCGCGCCCTGAACTCCGCTCCGGAACTGCCAACAGGATAGCTGTGTAGCTGCTGGTAAAGTACGAAGCGCCGGCCTGGCCGCTGTACGCCGACCGCGATCTCGAGCGCCGGCGCGTCTGGCCGGATCGGAGTCACCACCCCGGCGACGGAGCCTCTTGTCTCGACACCAGCAAGGTTGAGCACCAGCCCCCATGCGGCCGAAGGGGGAATCACCGGAAACGTCGCCCGATAGACGCCGGCCTGCAGCCAGCGCCAGGCCGAGAACGGCGCGTCCAGGCGCAGGACGATGGTTGCCGACTCGCTCATGCGCCGAGCCCCTCGTTGGCGAGCTCGGTGAGCCCCGCCTGTGCGCTATCGAAGAACCGCACGCCGAGCGAGGTCAAGCGCTCCTTCTCTGCCAGCACCAGCTCGCGCGCCAATGCACCCGCGACGACGAACTCGGGGCCCGGAAGATCGCTCGCGTTGATCCGCGACAGCTCCGGAAAGTGATCATTGCGGTCGAACCCGTACAGGTCGAAGCCTCCTGCGAGCGACGCCGTGAGCCGCGCCACGATCGATCGCGGCGCCATCTCGAAGTAGCTACGAGCGTGGCCGCCTGCCACGTTGGAGAGCTCCGCGATCGCAGCCAGCAGCGCCTTCGCCCACGGCTTCTTGTCCTTGCAATCCTCCAGGTTCAGCGCGAACGGATACTGGAACGCGGTGTACGAGACCTCGCGGTGCAGCAGCGCCGAGGTCGTCGCGTTCTTCCACGGGCTGTCTCCTGCGTTGAGCGGCGACTGATGGAACGTCGCATCGAACCGGTACGGTTGTAGCGCCACCGCCATGTTCATGCGCAACACGCTGTCCCGCCTGGCGGAGCGCTTCAGCTTCTTCATCTGCTTGGTGTCGGCGACGAGATAGCCGAACAGGAAGTCATCGGCGTACGTCTCGGGGTCGGGATAGTCCTTGAACTCGACCGCGAGCTGATCCTCGTCGAGCAGCCGGCGCCGGTTCATCGGCAGCCCGCGCAGTGCCAGGATCTCGCGTAGCGCGTTCCGCATGGCCTCGGGACTGATCACGGCATACTCGTGCTCTCCTTGGGTGATCTTCTGAATGATCGTGCGATTGTCTTCGGTCTCTCCACGGTAGTTGGAGCTCGGAGCAGCGTAGGTGAGGATCGTGCAGAACAGGTTCTTGAGCGCCATGGCAAGGTTCCTTGGTGGTCATCGAGATCGGTGGAAGCTCGCAAGCCGCGTTCATGCGTTCGCGGACAGCGCGAGCAAGCTGAGACAGCGAACGCGCTCTATCTCCCGTTCGTCATGAAAAGCGCGCGCGATCGTGAGGAAGGTAGGCTCGTCGAATCGTTGTGGCACGGCGCAGATCGTGCTCGTGAAGTACCCGACGAAGTCAGCACTGGTGCGCGATCGCACCGCGAGGAAGGCTTCGCGCGCGACCTTCTGCCGGTTTTCTTCGTAGTTCTTCTTCCACGTCGGACTCGCGGCCAAGCCGGAACTCCAGGACAGGTCGTACTTCGATTTGAGCCGGCCGAGCACATAGGCCCGGATGGCCTGATAGATGAGTCGCTCCAGGGCCATGTCATCGTCACTCGCTGCGCCGCTCATTTCGACCTCCGTGAATGCGACCCGGCAGTCACGCCGAAACCTCGCGTCTTTGATCGTCAGCTCCGCGGGCATGATGGCGCACAGCCGTGCGAACCCACTCCACCATGCGCGGCCCTCGAGAACATTGATGACGCGCTGGCGCTTGAACGTTGGGGTCCAGTATACTTGCCGCACGCGCGCATACTCATCGATGCGGCCGTGGCACAGGTCGATGCGGTTCAGGCTCCGGATCCGGACGTTGTGGCCAGCTTTCTCGACATGATAGACGTCTACTGCATTCAACCATGTCCGCGTCGCGGCGACACTGCCGCGCCGGGCAACCACCCCTAACGCGCGCCGGGCGAGGTCCATGCCGGCCTCGGCGACCAGGTCGACGATCGCCTCGCGCGGCCGCCCTCCCGACGGATCGGCCGCTCGCTCGCGCGCGAGCTTGGGCCAGTCCGCCACAAAAGCCTCGAGATCAGCGATATCCGGGATCGCTAGCGCATATCCCGCGAAGTCGCGACTACCGTCGCGGCCCACCACGGCGGGCAGGTAAATTGGGACGACAAACGGCCAGAAATGCAGCAGCACTCTCCTCCGTGCCACGTCGCAGAACACGACATTCTCGGCAGTAGTCGCCTGCGCTCCCAGGTAGTAGGTGCTGGGCAGTGGTACGCTCGCCATCGGGCGATACGTGAGCTCGTCCCACGCCTCCGCACCATCGGTTGCCGGTCGCGATTCCGCCCGACATTGATACGCCTCGCGGGTCGCCGGCACGCCACGCAACACCGTCCAGACCAGATCACGCCAGAGCTTGAGCCACAGCTTGGGCGCTCCAGAGGGTGCAGCATCCCACTCGCCGATGACTGCCCCGCGCGGAACGACCTGATCATAGACATAGACCGTCTTGGTCTTTTCGATACCGCTGTCATCGACGATGGTCTTCTCGAAGGTGCGCTTGGCAGGATCCTCGACCTTGGAGCCCTTGTGCTGGAACGGCTTGGCACGCTCTTGTTCCTCGAGTTCAGCGGCGTAGATGTCGTCGAACAGATCCTGCATGCCGGCCCGATCGACCTTGAGCGTGAGTCCGCCGGGATCGATGGTCTCGATCTCGCAGACGCCTGTTCGCTCAGGCTTACGCTGGAGATACCCGACGCAGATCGCGAGGCCTGCCAGCCCAGCCTTGTGCTGTGACGATGGCAGCTCGTCGAGGTTCCACCGCACCGACACCGGGCCTCGCGGAGCGCCCTTCGTGGCCTTCCTGGTTGCCGCCGGCTTGCGCGCGGTGCCTGGATTGCGCGAGGTGGACGGAGTACCCGGCGCAGTTTCGAACTCGGTCATCATGTGCCCCTCACTCGTGATCATACGGACCTTCACCTTGATCCGAGCTGGGCGAAAAAATGCCGCAGCCCATGACGCGCTTTCCACCGAGACCCTGAATCTGAAGCGTGAGGCTGTCTTCGGGAGACAGCCCCAGCACGCGCACGGAGTAGCCGATCACCCGCCGTCCTGCGACGCTCAGGCTCCGTCGCCCGCATAGCGCGAGCTCGCCGCGAATGCCATGGCTGGTGAGCTGGCGTTGCGCTTCCGCGACGAACCGCTGAGCGAAGGCTGCCGGGTCGAATGGCTTGGATAAGCCACCGGTGAAGCGAATGAGCACGATGCGCGCATCGAGCACTGCTGCGGGTGCGAGGGTGTGAACAATGGGAGCACCGACCTCGATCCGGTGTCCGGCCACGTCAAGCGTTGCGCCAGCCAGCGCACGGAGCACCCCGATCTTGTCCGGCGGAATGCGAACACGGAGCGTCGCCGTGGGGTCGAGCGTCAACTCCCCGGGAGTTGCCCGCTTGCCGGCGATGCCGTGAATCCCGATCCAGGTAGCACCGTGAACAGCAGGGATGAGCCGGCTGATCGCCGCGTAGAGCGCATAACCATGATCACGCGCGACGGTTCGCCCGCGAACCGGAAAACCAAGATCGATCGCAGATTGCACGGCCATGGACATCCTTGCATCAGAACCGTTCAGCTGGCTCGCGAGCATCACGACGTAATTCGGAGCAATGCTCGAAGAGAGCATCGGAAGCAATCTCGTGCTCACGCTACGCGGCGACCGCCTCGAACTGCGATGCAGTCTGCGAAAAGGTGACGTGACAGGGGATCTCGTGTCAGCTGGATGGCGGAGGTTAGCCACGTGAGTGATCTGAGCGAGCGCCCATCGGAGCGACACCGCGATTCACAGCAGCTCGTCCGCCAGTGGGCCCTGCTGCGGCTCTTGTCCGACACAACCCAACCGTACGGCGTGAAGCAACTCGCCGAGCAACTCGGGGTCAGCAAGGCCACGATCGAGCGCGACCTCGCGACCCTAGAGCGAGACTTCGCGGTGATCGAGGAGAGCGCCGGCAAGCAGAAGAAGGCGTACCGCATCGATCAGAAGATCCGGGCGCTCGAGACGCTGAGGTTCGGCGCGACCGAGTTGCTCGCGATCTACGCCGCGCAGGCGATGCTCGGCTCGCTGTCGGGGACGCCGCTGCATGCTGACCTCCGCGCGGTCATGCTCAAGATCCGCGGGTTCCTCAGCCCACGTCACAACGACGGCCTCGAGGCGCTATCGCGTGTCTTCGCGCCGCATGCCCGGGGATATGTCGACTACGCGCCGCAGCACGAACAGATCGATCTGATCACCGACGCGATCGCACGACGCCGCGTATGCGCGCTCACATACCACGCGGCGTGGAAGGGCACGACCCGCCGGCACACGGCGCGGCTACTCCGGCTCGTGTGGCATCGCTCGGCGCTGTACCTGTTTGCCTGCCTCGGCGAGCACCAGCGGGTCACGACACTGGCGGTTCACCGGATCCGCGATCTCGAGGTCACCAGCGAGACGTTCGCGCCGCCCCGGGTCGACCTCGATGGCCAGATCTCCAAGGCGTTCGGGATCTTCGTGAGCGACAAGGAAGAAGACGTCGAGATCTTGTTCGATGCCGAGATCGCGTGGCGCGTCGAGGAGCGCACGTTCCATCCCGACGAGCGCAAGGAGCGCCGCCCCGACGGCGTGCTTCGCTACTCGATCCGGACGAGCGCCCAGTGGGAGATCATCCCGTGGGTGCAGAGCTTCGGCCCACGGGCGGAGCTGGTGGCGCCCGTTAGCTGGCGAGCCTCGGTCCGGACCAACGCAAAGGACATGCTCGCGAGATACGGGGCCTGAGTCGATCAATCGCCTTCGCCGAGCTCTGCTTCGATCTGCGCGATCGTCGGCAGGCTGCTCTCGAGCTCTTTCGGCAACGCATCGACGAGCCGGGTCGCCCACTGCGCGACGCCGATCGGCTTGTCGAGGTCACGCAGGGCATACTCGACGACGAGCTTGTTGTTCGACCGGCAGAGCAACAGGCCGATCGTCGGCTTGTCGTCGGGGTGGCGGAGCAGATCGTCGGTCGCGGAGAGATAAAGGTTGAGCTTGCCGATGAACGCGGCATCGAACGGAACCGACTTGAGCTCGACGACAACGAAGCAACGCAGCTTCAGGTGATAGAATAGGAGATCAAGGTAGAAGTCCTGATCGCCGACCTCGAGATGGACCTGGCGGCCGACGAACGCGAAGCCGGTGCCGAGCTCGAGCATGAAGCGCTGGATGTGATCGATGAGCGATTGCTCGACCTCGCGCTCGCGGCGAGGATCGGCGGTCCCCAGGAAGTCGAAGAGGTAAGGATCCTTGAACACCTGCTCCGCCATGTCCGAATCGGCGGGCGGCAGGGTCTTCGTGAAGTTGCTGATCGCCTTGCCGGTACGCTCATGCACGCGGTTGTCGATCTGCAGGATCAAAATATTGCGAGACCAACCATGCAGGAGCGTTTGCCGGGCATACCAGAGGCGGTTCTCCGCATCGTCGAGCCGCTCAAGCAGCGCGAGGTTGTGGTACCAGGTCAATTGTGCAAGCGGCGCTTGCACAATTGCCGCGTCCGGCCAGGCTGCCGCAAACGCCCGCATATACTTGAGGTTACGAGGCGAGAACCCCTGCATGTCGGGATAAGCCTCGCGCAGGTCGGCTGACAGCCGGTCGATGACCTTGGCGCCCCAGCCGGCGTTGCGCTGGCGGTCGAGGATCGTGCGCCCGATGTCCCAGTAGAGCTCGATCATCGCCGCGTTCGCCGCAATGACCACACGCAGGCGCTGGGCAACGACCCGCTGCTTGATGTCGGCGAGCGTCGCGCCGTAGTCGTCCGGCATCTCCGCCCTGGGGGACGGGACCGGGAACGTCGCGTCGTCGCGCGTGCGACCGCGCGTGCGGCGCTGCGCCGCCGGCTTGCTCGGGTGGCTCGTAACGTTGGCAGTACGCTTCATCGTGACCTCCTCCATCCTCGTTCCTAGATGGTCAGTATCGCCAGCACGTCTGACAAATGGTCGGCTCATGCAAACCGCACGTGCAGCCTGGCTAGCATCGCAGGAGCAACGCTGCGACGAACCGCGCGGCTATCACCTGCACGCCGGGAACGAACACCGATCGGATCTGCTAGGGTGGCGCGGTGAAGATCGCCTGTATTGGCGGCGGCCCCGCCGGCTTGTATCTCGGCATCCTCGTCAAGCGCAGCGCTCCCGAGCACGAGGTCGTGATCTTCGAGCGCAACCGGCCCGCGGATACGTTCGGGTTCGGCGTGGTGTTCTCCGACGCGACGCTCGGCCACCTCGCGGCGGCGGATCCCGAGACCCACGCGCAGATCACCAGCCGGTTCGCGCGCTGGGACGACATCGAGATCCAGTTCGGCGGCGACGTGTTGCGCTCGACCGGGCACGGGTTCTGCGGCATCGAGCGCAAGGCGCTGCTCCAGATCCTGCAGGCGCGCGCGCAGGCGCTCGGCGTTCGCGTCGAGTTCGAGCACAAGGTGCGATCGCTCGCCGAGGTCTCGGCCGCGCACGCGCCCGACGTGATCGTCGCGTGCGACGGGGTCGCGAGCTGGGTCCGCGACGCGCTCGCGCCGGAGCTCGCGCCCGAAGTCGACGTGCGCCCGAACAAGTTCGTGTGGCTCGGCTGCACGGTGCCTTACCAGGCGTTCACGTTCGTGTTCAAGCAGACGCCGCACGGGATGTTTCGCGTCCACGCGTACCGTTACCACGAGCACGGCTCGACGTTCATCGTCGAGTGCCGCGACGAGACCTGGCGGCGCGCCGGGCTGGACACCGCCGGCGAGGATCAGACGGTCGCGATGCTCGAGCAGATCTTCGCCGGCGAGCTCGCCGGCCACCGGCTGATCAAGAATCGCTCGATCTGGCGCAGCTTCCCGACGGTGCGGTGCGGGAAGTGGCACACCGGCAACGTCGTGCTCATGGGCGACGCCGCGCACACGGCGCACTTCTCGATCGGCTCGGGGACCAAGCTCGCGATGGAGGACGCGATCGTGCTGCGCGACGAGCTGCTCGGTGGCAAACAGATCGGCGCGGCGCTCGCGGCGTATGAGGCACGCCGTCGCCCGGAGGTCGAGGCGCTGCAGGCGGCCGCGCAGGCAAGCCTCGAGTGGTTCGAGGGCACCGAGCGCTACGCGCGGATGGCGCCGGTGCAGTTCACCTACAGCTTGATGACGCGAAGCCTGCGGGTGTCACATGCGTCGGTCGGCAAGCGTGATCCGCACCTGGCGCACGGCGTCGAGCAGCTGCTCGCCGCGTCGGTCGGCGTGGTGGGCGATCCGCTGCCGCCGCCGTCAGCGCTGCCGTTCGTGCTCGGCGATCGCCGCGCGCGCTCGCGGATCGCGGTGTGCCCTCCCGGCGGCACCGGTGAGCCGCAAGCGCCGCACGGCATGGGCCCGCAGCTGGTCGAGCGCGATCCACACGCTCCGGACGCCGGGCTCGAACATCAGCTGGTCACGCTGGGCGGCGCCGCGCTCGCCGGGGCCGGGATCGTGGTGACCACCGGCATGCGGCTCACCCAGCCCCCGTGGCCAAACCCAGGGCTCCCGGGCCTCGTCAACGACGACCAGACCGTCACCTGGCGCCGGGTGGTCGATTACGTGCACGATCGCGGCACGCTGATCGTCGCGCGGCTCGAGCTACCGTTCGCATCGCCGAGTACGCTCACCACCGTCGTGCAACGCGCCGGCTACGCCGGCTTCGACCTGATCCTGCTCGATCCATGCGGTGACGCCGCCGCGATCGAAGCGCTGCCCGCGACGGTCGCTGCCGCGCGCGAGCGGTGGCGCACCGGGGGATGGATCGCCGCAGCGATCCACGACCACCCGGCGACCCGTGCCGCCGTGTTCGGCCACGCCGCTCAGGTGGTGCGCGCCGGGGCTGATCTGCTGTGGGTTTCGGCCCCGAGCGATTCGTCGCGGACGCACGGTGCGATGCTGCCCGCGGCGCCGCTCGCCGATCGGCTGCGCAACGAGCTCTCCGTCGCCACTGCGATCGAGGGTGGCGGCGCGCTCTTGCCCGATCTCGACGCCGCGATCGCCGCCGGCCGTGCCGACCTCGTCATGGTCGACCGGCTGCCCGATGGCGCGCACCGGGCACCATGAAGCCGCGCCGCTACCAGCTGCGCAAGGAGGCGGTCGGCGTCGCCCTGCGTCATCCGTGGATCTTTCGCGATCACCTGAGCTCGGCGGCCAGCGTGTTTCGCGACGGCGAGCTGTTGCGGCTGGTCGACGGTAACAACCAGGTGGTGGGGCACGGGTTCTACGAGGCGAGCGGCGCGATCGCGATCCGGATGCTGCGGCGCGGCCCGGAGCTGCCGGATGCCGCGTGGCTGCGCGGCCAGCTGACCGCCGCGGTCGCCCGGCGCGCCGAGCTCGCGACGCGGACCGATGCACTCCGGCTGGTCCACGGCGAGAGCGACGGCATCCCCGCGGTGGTCGTCGACCGGTTCGCGGACACCCTGGTGGTCAGTAGCTACTCGGTGGGCGCGGACGCGCTCGCGCGCTACGCCGCCCGTGCGCTCGACCCTGCGAGCACCATCGTCGGCCCGGCACGCCACGTCGTGCTGCGGCCCGCACGCCTGCGCCAGGGGCCGGCCGAGCCAGCACGCACGCTGCGAGGGTCACCTCCCGAGCTGGTGCGGATCACCGAGCACGGGCTGTCGCTCGCGGTCGATCTGGCGACCGGGCAGAAGACCGGCACCTACCTCGATCTGCGCGGGCTCCGGCGCGAAGTGGCGGCCGCGCCGCTCGCCGGTGCGCGCGTGCTCAATCTGTTCGCGTACTCCGGCATGCTCGGCCGCGCCGCCGAGGTCGCCGGCGCCACCGCGATCATCCAGGTCGATGCGTCGGAGCGCGCGCTCGCGTTTGCCGCCGCGCACCACACCGGCGATCCGGCGAAGCATACGTTCGTCGTCGCCGACGTGTTCGACTGGCTGCCCGCGTTCACCGCCGAGCCGTTCGACCTGGTGATCGTCGACCCGCCAGCGATGACGACCAGGGCAGCGCAGGTTCCCTCGGTCCTGGCCGCCTATCGCAAGCTGTATCGCGCGGCCGCCCGCCAGGTCCGGCCCGGCGGCACGCTCGTCGCCGCGTGCTGCACCAGCCGGATCGAGCGCTCGGTGTTTCACCAGACCGTCCGGGAAGCACTGGGGGACCGGTTTACCCTGCACCATGAGATCCCGCCCGAACCCGATCATCCGGTCGGGTTTGCCCAGTCCAACTACTTGAAGATCACCTGGTGGGTACGCTCGCCTTGAAGTCCCTGGCCGTCTCATGAGCGTCGCACCCCGTCCCATGCGACAGGAGCGCGCCGTTCAGCGAGCCCCGGCGTTGCGCTTGGTCAGGTTGCGGTAACGCAGGAGGTGGCGGACCGCGCGCTGCAGCATCATATCGTCGCCGGCACGGCGCCCGGCCAGCTCGAGCAGGCGCGCCAGGTTGAAGTGTGCATCCGCCGCGTTGCCATCGATCTCGATCGCGCGCTCGTACGCGGCGATCCCTTCGGCACAACGGCCCTGATCTTCGACGGCAACCCCCAGGTTGAACCAGTACAGCGCGACGTTCGGATCGGCGCAGATCGCCAGGCGATAGTGGCCCTCGGCAACCGCCGGGGCCCCGGCGGCGTGGCGCAGCCGCCCGAGGTTATTGTGAGCGTCCGCGTGGCCGGGACAGCCCACCAGGGCCCGCTCGTACGCGGCGATTGCCCGCACGGGATCCGTGCCCTCGAGGCTGCACCCTGTGTCGTACCAGCTGGTCGCGCTGGTGCCGCGGAGCAGCCCGCGGCGCGGCCCCGGACGTAAGGCGAGAACCCGCGAGGCGGGGTTGATCGCGAATGTCAGAAGATCACCCACGTAAGTAACGCTATCGGAAGCCTCTGACAATCTCGGTTCCGAGCGATGTAGGATGTCGGTGTTGTGGGTGACGCGCAGGGCACGACCCTTAGCTTCCATGAAGATGGGAGGACCGGACGTATCGGGCCGAGGCCCGAGGCTGTGCTGGTCCTGGTCCTCGAGTGCGGCCGCCCGCGCGCGGGCTCCGTACGCTACCGATTGGCCGATCTCACCGCCGTGGCGCTCGGGCGTGGGCCGGATCGCCGCGCCGAACGCTCGGGCACCGAGCTCACGATCCGCGTTCCGGACAAGTGGATGTCGTCGCGCCACGCGCGGATCGAACCGAGCTTCGGCCGCTGGGTCCTGACCGACACCGAGTCGAAGAATGGCTCGATCGTCGACGGACACACCACCAAGCGCGCGGTCCTGACCGATGGCTCGCTGATCGAGCTCGGCCACACGTTGTTCATCTTCTTCGAGCGACTCCCGATCGAGGCCGAGGCCCCCGCCCTGCTCGAGCTCACGCCCACCGAGGGCCCGCCCGGGTTCGCCACGCTGATGCCGGTGTGGAACCAGGAGCTCACGCGGCTGCGCCAGATCGCCTCGTCGGAGATCCCGATGCTGATCGAAGGCGAGAGCGGCACCGGCAAGGAAGTGATCGCGCGGGCGATCCACGATCAATCGCATCGCCAGGGCGCGTTCGTGCCGGTCAACTGCGGCGCGCTCCCCGAGAATCTCGTCGAGAGCGAGCTGTTCGGCTACAAGAAGGGCGCGTTCAGCGGCGCGCAGACCGATCACCCCGGCCTGGTACGCGCCGCGGACGCCGGCACGCTGTTCCTCGATGAGATCGGCGATCTGCCGGCGAGCTCGCAGGCCGCGCT
>Ga0134121_10001871_pt1 | contig 19196 bp, 14 predicted proteins | sample KB301_FD_96463 | JGI IMG/M metagenome (GOLD analysis project Ga0134121, IMG submission 96463) | Terrestrial soil microbial communities without Nitrogen fertilizer from Kellogg Biological Station, Michigan, USA - KB3-0-1 | ecosystem: Environmental > Terrestrial > Soil > Unclassified ... | reverse complement strand
TGAAGTCCCTCAGATCGTTGCGGAAATAATTCACCGACACATTCCACTTCGCGCGCTGCACCTTCACGCCGGCGTCAAACTCCCGGCCGCGCTCGGGCCGCAACGCGGTGTTCGGAATTACGAGCACGCTGAACGTAGGATCGCCAAAGTCACGCAGTAAGTAACGCTCGGTGATGCCAGGCTCGCGATAACTCGTGCCCCAACGAAAATACGGATTGATACCCTGCGGCAAACGGACTACCGCGCCCGCCGTGCCAGTCACGACAGTGCGACTCGTGGTAATCCCTTTAACGCCTTTAACGCCTTTCACGAGATCGAGCACACCGGCTGCGCCCGTCGCGCTGAGTGGACCAGGAGAGGCGAGTAGCTGTGCGAACGATCGATCGAGCAACGTCGATTCGACGCCGAGCGGAAAACCGCGCGTCACCTTCGCCTGCGTGCTCCAATTGTCGACGCGCAATCCACCATTGAGCCGCAACCACCGGAACGGCTCGTGCTCGAACAGGTTGAACCAACCCCAGTTTGTGTAGTCAGTGTCAGGATTGCTCGCGCGACCGCTGATCGTCGTGAATGGCGAGACGAAATCGGTACGAGAAAACTCGTCCGCCGAAGCATCGCGCAGGAAACCTACACCGGTCGTGAGCAAGGTGCCGACGAAAGGAGCAAACGTCGCTTGCACGTCCACGCCGTGCGTTGTGATCGTGCTTTTATTTTCCGATAGGTTGACGCCGATAAATGCCGACTGACTGCCGGTAAGTTGCGGCGAGAAGCCCTGCGGCGAACTCGGATCAGGCACGAGCGTCCAACTGCTGCCGAGAACGATCTGCGACGTGACCGTGTCATCAGGAAAAGAATATTTCTGACCGTAAAAACTCGCAGACACGCGCGGCAGCCAGCTTCGCAGCTCGCGGCCTTCGTAACGCAGCCCGTATTTATCGAGCCGGCGAAAGCTGTTGAACTGCCGGCGCGGATCAAACGGCGGCGAGATGAACGCGAAGCCGAGATCCTTGTGCTGGCTGTTCAACTGGCGGTAGCGAATGCTTTGGTTCACACCCGGAAAAAACCAGACGTCAGCCTGATCGTTGAAGCCGTGTCCCTGACTGTTTTCGACCTTACCACCGGAAGCCAGATTCCAAACCGCGTAAGTGCGCGCCACGTTGTTCCCTGCTTCGTTACCCATCGCAGTCGCGAGATTTCCCAGGCGCACGACTTCGCTGAGCGGGATCTCTTCGTTGCCAATGTGATACGCATTCTCGCGAAACAGTGAGCCGGATAAGCGCGTCGCGAATTTCGAACGGCTGAAATTGATCGTGGCCGCGCCGCGCCGGAAGCCGCCGTTGGTGTGTAAGTCGCCGTTGAAGCGCAGCCCGAGAAGATTGTCGCCACGCTGCTCGTCCGGAGTTATCAAGTTGATCACGCCGGCCATCGCGTCGGAGCCGTACAAACTCGATCCCGCGCCGCTCAACACTTCGCACGCTTCCAGTTGGACCACGTCAACGATGCTTGGCGAGACGCCGGAAGTCGGATCGCTGCGCACGTTGTTGAGTCGCTCGCCGTCGAGCACGATCAGCAGCCTGTTTGACGCGAGCCCGCGCAGTCGCGGACGTTCGAGCGCGGGATTGGCGCTGATCGTGTTCAGATTTGGCGTGTGTTCGAGAGCTCGTGTTGTCGATGCCGGGCGACGCCGTTCAACGTCAGATTGATCTGTAACTGTAACCATCTGCGGAGCGTCGGCGGCGACGCGCGCGCTTCCTTTCCCGGCAGTCACAGTAATGCTGCTTTCGATAATGCCGGGAGAAAGCGTGAAGTCTTCGGGATACGACTCGTTGCGACGCAAGGTGATGCTGCGCGTCGCGACTGCGAACCCACCGCTATTGATCGAAAGCATGTACGAACCGAGCGCGAGCCGGCCCAGCTCATACTTTCCTTCAGAGTTTGTCGTCGTCTTGACTACGTCGCCGCTGCCAATTTTCAGCATCTGCACGTCAGCGTCGACGATCACCTGGCCGAACTGATCGCGAATCGTGCCGGTAACTGTCGCGCCCGTAGATTGAGCGGCGATCGTGGAGACACTAAGCCCGTAAAGAAGTGCGATGAGGAAGAGCGATAACTTCAAGGTTGATAACCTTCGTCCATCCACTGTTGGAACATTTGAATCTGTTCGAGAGTTAGCGGATCGAACGGCGGCGGCGGCATGCCACCACCGTTGATACGGCCGTAGATGACCTGCGCATTTGCTCTGACTTGATCGTAGTTCGTGAGATCAAACCGCCACATCATCTGGCCGGTGAACTGATTGAAGAGGGGCGCAATGTCGCTGTTGAAGGAAACCGCCATCGTCGTTTCTCCTGGTGATAAAACCTTTGGACAGGATTTCAGGATGTTCAGGATTTACAAGATTCAATCCTGTTAATTCTGCAAATCCTGTCTAACTAAGACCATAGATCCTGAGCACGCCACCATCTCTACCGAAGACCAGTGCGCCGGCGACGACGTAGTCCTTCCATATCGCGGCGCCCAAACAATAGCCGTAGCCTCCGTTGTAACCGTCGGTCTGCATTCCGAGATCGTCCCACCAAAGTAGTTTGCCGTCGCTCACATCGAACGCGTAGATCGCGATCTTGCTCGTCGTACAGAACACGACGTCGTTGACGACCGCGGGCGAGCTCAGGCCACACTCACCGGCAGACGTGTACATGCCGGCGGAGATGCTGTTCGCTTCATCGACGTGCGTGCAGTTGACGTATTTGCGCGGATCGCTGTTGTCCATGGGCCAGGCGTCGTCGAGTGCAGGCGAATTGAAATCGAGCGCGCGCATGAAAGGCGTCGTTTCGTAATCAATTCCCGGAGAAGCGTTGTGATAGTTTGGACCACCGAGGCCGATGAAGAAACGCGGAGAAATATTCTGCGAACCCGGATAAAAAGCTGCGGTATTGAACGCGCCTGAAAAGTTTTCACCCGGCGTCACATTCGATTCGTCATTGGTCACAGCGGGATTGATCGCGTTGGGATCCGCCGGGTGCTTGTCTACATTCTCGACCCACGTGCCGTCATTCATGTACGGCAACATTTGTCGCCACTTGATCAACTTCAACGTGCCGGCATCGAGCACAAAAAAGCCGCCGTTCTTGCACGTCAGGATCACGACTTTCTGTGCACCGAGATTGGTAATCACTGGAGCGCTGCCGATGTCGATATCGAAATCGGAGTCGCGATAATTACTCTCGGGCGGCACCTGGAAGAAAGCCCTGAATTCGCCGGTCGTGGCGTCGAGTGCGAGAAGTCCATTTGAAAAACCAGGACTCGGCAGCTCGGGCTTGAATGGACCTTCCTGCCAGTTGCCATCAGGTTCAGGTTGCTGGTTTCCCGTCGGGCAGTAGAGCAGATTCAGCTCCGCGTCGTAAGCAATCGCGCCCCACACAGAACAACCCATCACGATCGGCTCAGCGTCGACAAGCGTGTAGCCTGGCGGTGGCGGAAGAGTTGGCACCGCCTGCGCCGGCAGGACGTTTGGCTCGTTAGGTTCGTCGAGGACAAACTGGTTCGTGCAGTAGATCCACTGGACCACTCCGGTTTGCGTGTCGAGACAAAATACAAAGCTGTAGAGTTGCGGGTTCTCGCCTTCACCACAACCGACGTAAAGCTTAGTGCCGTCCGCTGAAACAACGGGCGAGGTCCAGATGACTGCGGCCGGATAACCACCCGAGCTCACGCCATTGTTATTCGTAATCGGCTGGTTCTGGTTATGGTCAGGGGCGATGTCTTCATTGCGCAGGTCGGTCACCCAAAGTAATGCCAGCGTGTCCTGGCTGAGACAATAAAGCTTACCGTTGAATGCTCCGAAGTAGACACGATTATTGAATACGAGCGGCGTGCAGCCCATGCCGGTGAAACTGTGGATATCTTCGTTGTCGTTGCCGAGGTTCCAGCTAAACGTGTTGACGATGGTTGCGCTCTTGATGTCGATCTTGTGTAGCGCGCCGCCGTTGCCGCCCGTCGCCTCATGATAATTTGCGACGCCGACGTAGATGAATCCATCTGTAACGGCGGGAACCGAGAGTATTGGACCACCGAGCTCCAGCGTCGCCAGTGTTTTGAAATTAGCCGAAGCAACAGTGGCGGTGTTGAGGTTGCTATCCGAAACGAAGCCTGTGTGTTCGGGATCACCGTGATACATCCACCAGCCTGAAGGAGCCGGACCTGTAACCGGTGCGGCAGCCGGTGCGGCGGCCGTCAACACGGCGGTGGCGGACGGCGCCTCGGGCGCGGGAGCGTTTCTGCGCTTCTGCAATGCGATTTCAGATTTTTTATCCATTAGTGCGCCCTCCGGTTCAAGCCCCAGCTGAAGTCAGACTGGCCTGCTCGGTAATGACAACTCATGCAGCTATTACCACCCGCGCCGGCCGCGTCGTTTTGAGTTTGAAAGTAAGTTTCCATGCTTGTGTTGACTGCGCCGGTCGACGGAAACGCGGCGCCGGCGTTTTGTGGATAGACGCCGCCCTTCTGCATCAACATGAATGGCTTGTCACCGCCGATGCCGGGAACTCCGGGCCACTGCGTGACGACGAGCTGGTAATACTGCCAGACCGTGCCCTTCAATAGTCCCTGATAGAAAGCATTCACGTCGCGTGTTGATTGGCCCGCCGGCGTATTCGGAATCGGATTGACGCGCGTGACTTGCACCGGCGACGGTGTCGGCGTCGGCGTGCCCGGGGCAGTTAATGGCGGTTTGTAGTTGTAACCGTTGGGAGTCGGCGGATTGCCGGTGCCGTTGTTGAATGAATAGCCGTTCGGTGGCGGCGATGGTTTTGGCGAGACGTCCGGATCCGGCGGCACGTTGTCTATCTGCTCGAACGTGGACCACACCCACTCCGTGAAGGGGTCGACTTTGTGCGCGATGTGAAGTCCGACGAGCAGTACGGTCGAGGGCGAGCATTTTCCAGTTTGCGAATTATAAATCTGCGCGTTGATCGCGTAATAGCGTTTGGGATCGTCGCTGGAGGTGCTGAGGCGCCACGCGGCTTTCACCATGATCGATCCGAGCGTCGACGTCGTGGTCATCGGCATCTGCACGCCAAACTGCTGGTTCTCAACCGGCGCGAGGTTCTTCAGGAGATAGAGCCACGTGGATTGATCTGTGTCCTTCCCGCGGATGAAATTGTACTCAGCCTCGTCGTAGCGAATGTCGAAATAGACGAAATTGCTTCGTTGATCGATTAGCGGAAACGAGAACGCCTGTTTCGTTTGCATGAGCGGCGTATCGCCCTTCGTTACGAAGATGAGGGCCTTTTGATCGGCTGGTGCTCCCGGGCAGGGACTAACACTCGACGAGTTCCACTCGCTGGGCCGATCCTTTTGTCCGAAGAGATCGTAGGAGTCTTTGTATGTTCCCCAAACTACGGGCGTGCCGTTTGGCGCGTTGAAAAAGACGCTCGGGTTGTTTGGATCACTCGGGACGCCGCGTGCGCTGGAAGCAGGCCAGTTCAAGGCGATGAAAGATTCCCACGAGAAGTTATCGAAGAACGGGCGCGCATCAAGAGGCGTGGCGGCGGTGCTGGCGCCCACAACTTGCCGCGGAACATTTCCGCTAATGACGGGCGATGGCATTCCTTGTGGGAAGCCATTTGGCCACGGCGGCAACACTGCCGCGGTTGGCGAAGCGACGGCGGTTGGGTTCGCGTTTGTGTTTTCGGGCGGAGCTTTCTGGCAACTGTAGCTGACGAGAGTTATGAAACCGATGACGACGAGAAGCAGAACGATCTTCTCATGGCGACGCAGCGGGGTGCCCATAGTTTGATTCTCCGGTTAGGGCCAAACCGAAACATCATCCACGGTAATGCGAACTTCCTGGTGGACAGTGAGGGTAGGCCGAAGACGCGTAAATGTAATCGATTAAGCGTGGACGAGGACCACACCAATGATGCATTTTGATAACGTCCGCATGTTATGCGTCTGTTGAGAATCAGTCAATGTATTTCTCTGCGTTCTCTGCGTATCTCAGCGTTCTCTGCGTTAACGTTGCTTTTAACGCAGAGATCGCAGAGATACGCAGAGAACGCAGAGAAGAATTTCAGACCCGAAATCGCGCACTCGATGCCGGAAATAGGGCGGATAAACTAGTGCAACTATAGGCCTAATACTCGAATCTCAATTTCAGATTAAACGCCCCCGGCAGCTTCGTTTTAGTACTTTTTGAGGAGATTTAAATGAGAAATATAAGAAAGTTTTCCCCCACTCTGATCGCTGCCTTCGCACTCATTTTTTCCTTTTCCGCACTCGCCTTCGGGAAGAGCAAAAACGTTAAATTCCCGAACGTTAAAATCAAGAATTTTGGCCAAATGGACGAACGGTTTTTCCGTGGAGCACGTCCCGATGAAGGTGACTACGCTGCGCTGGCTGCACTCGGTGTACAGACGATCATCGATTTGACCGACAACTCAAGACAGTACGAGCAACCGGCGGTTGAGGCTGCGGGACTTCGCTACATCAACATTCCGATGGAAGATAAGAGCACTCCCAGCATGGACCAGATCAACCAGTTTTTGAAAGTGATTGACGATCCGGCTACGGGCAAGTTTTTCGTACACTGCGCGGGCGGACGCCACCGCACGGGAGTAGTAGGTGCAGTGTATCGGTTCACTCACGACAAGTGGAACCTCGAGCAGGCGCTGGCTGAAATGGATCAGTACGAATTCGGCTACGGCTCTGGTCACGGAAAGCAAAAAGACTTTGTGAAAGAGTACTGGAATCAGTTCCAGAGCAACCAGCAGGCAAAAGCAAACTAGAACTTAGCCACAGATGAACGCGGATAACCTGATCCGCGTTCATCTGCGTCTATCCGCGGCTCAGATCAAACACCACCTGGTCATACCACCACAGCTTCTCGAAAAAATCTCGCGCATACGGTGACGAATACTTCACCGTCTCCACGATCTCCGAAATACTGCGACGTCCGTCAATCGCTTCATACATCTGCTTCTCCGTGTCGTTAATCGGAATAAACAGGTCATCGAACAGGTGCGTCCGGTTCAGCACCACGCCGGCAGCGCCTGGAGGAAGATCGTCCTTTGCGCACATCGTCCACGCACGCCGGATCGGCACATACTGCAAATAACGCTCGCTGTTGAAATCGATCTTCGCGACGTCGCTTCGCTGCACGATGAAGTCGTGATTAGTCATCAAGCCACGCCAGAGCTCCATCTCCGTAAACTGCTCGAGTTCGGGAAGCGCCGCCAATCGCGAGGCATGAGGCGTGTGTGCAATCGCGCCGCACTGCGGTAAGTAAGCCGCCTGCCAGTACCAGCGTGCGAATTTCAAATCGTTGCGTTCGACAAACTCGAACAACTGCGGGACCGAGTATGTCCGGTCGCGCGGGTTCAGCACCGCATCGATCAGGGCATTCGCGTCCAGGCCTTCCCTCGAGCCACGCATCATCAACACGAGTGGATGATGTTGCGGCAGCATTCCCAGCGCCTTCGTAAGATCGTTAATCTCCTGCGGCGATGTGCCGATGCCGAGCCGCCGGCAATAGTCCTGAAGCATGTAGACGCCGGTGCGACCGTACGGCGCATACAGCATCAGGTACATGACGCCGTCGTCAGTCAACACGGATCTGAGCGCGCGTAAACCCGCATCGGGATCGACAAGGTGATGCAACACGCCCGTCGAGATGACCAGATCGAAGCGCTGGTCCAGGTCGCTGACGCTCTCAATGGGCAACTGCCGCGCTTCGAGATTTGACAAGTCGTACTTCTTCTTCAGCGCTTCAGTGTGACTGAGACTGGTCGAGCTGATATCGATGGCAACGACGCGCGCGGCCGGATGACAGAGTGCAAACTTCGCCGCCTGCCACGTGCCGCATCCGGCAATGAGAACCTCAAAATCAGCGCGATATTCCTTGTTGGGCCAGAGCAGGTGATACTCGGCGCGATGGACGTTTTCGTCCTGCCACATCTCGCGCGCGCGATCGAGATTTTCGAGCGGAGGTGGATAAGGGTGATTTGTGTAAAACTCGCCTACAGGGTCTGCGACAGTTTTCGGTTTCATGAGTTTTATTGTGTGTTCAGAGTTTCGGGGGTGAGGAGTATACACGAGTCATCCACAGATTACACAGATTTTCATAGCAATCTGCGTAATCTGTGGATAGAGATCTTCATACGACGGCGTTGCGCGCGATGACCTCGCGGTAGAAATCGGCGCTTAGCTTCGGCGTGCGCTTCTGTGTTGCATAGTCAACGTAGTGAATTCCGAAACGGTTCGTGTACCCGTCGGCCCACTCAAAGTTGTCCATCAAACTCCACAGGAAATATCCCTTCACCGGCACACTGTCCGCTGTCGCACGGCGCAACTGCGAGAGATAACTGCGCAAGTACGTCACGCGATCCGTGTCATAAACGCGCCCGTCCGGCGCCACGTCATCGGCAGCCGAACACCCATTCTCAGTGATGTAGATCTCCTTCGCTCCCCAGAGCTTCGCAACGTGTCGCGGTCCCCAGTAAAGCGAATCCGGCACGATAAGCAACCAGAACGATGGCGCGTGCGGATGCGACTTCGCATGCTCAACGGGAATGAAACCGGCCGGCGCCGATTCATCAGCACGCACAAACTGTCCTGAGTAAACATTGATGCCAACGAAATCGAGCGGGCTCGAAATGATCTTCAAGTCTTCGGGCGTGAACTTCGGTGCATTCTCGCCCTCGGTTTTCAAGTACCAGTCCGTGTACTTCCCTTCCATGATCACTGTGAGATACGGTGCATTCGCCTCACGCATCGCACGCTCGGCGGCAAGAATGTTCGGCTGCGTTTCAATCACAGGCACCGGAATCGTGATGTTTTCAGCGAGACCGATCTTCGTGCCACTCTTCGCATTCGCACGAATCGCCTGCACGGCCAAACCATGACCGAGCACCGCATGATGCCGCGTTGTGTTCAGACGCAGGCCGGTGAGTTTCAATCCCGGCGCATGTATACCCCAGCGATAACCAACCTCGATGAACGCGCCAAACTCATTGATCGTGAAGATGTGCTTAACACGATCGGTCAGACGCGCTGCAACGTAACCCGCGTAATCACCAAAAGCTTTTGAAGTGTCGCGCCCTTCCCAACCACCGAAACGATCCTGCAGCGACTGCGGCAAGTCCCAGTGATAGAGAGTCGCGTAAGGCTGTATGCCGTTTGCGAGCAGCTCATCGACGAGGCGATTGTAGAAATCGAGTCCTTTCGGATTCGCTGGACCATCACCGTTCGGAAAGACGCGCGGCCATGCGATCGAGAAGCGATAAGCCTTCACGCCCAGCGCTTTCATCAACTGCACGTCGCTCTTGTAAAGATGGTAATGATCGTTGGCGACGTCGCCGTTTGAGTTGCTATTCACTTTGCCGGGCGTGTGCGAGAAGGTGTCCCAGATTGATGGACCACGACCGTCTTCCTTGACGGCGCCCTCGACCTGATACGAAGCGGTTGCCGTGCCCCAAATGAAGCCCTGCGGAAACTCGCGGCCGGTGCTGGGCCGATCTTGAGTGGCAGGGTTGAACCCGAGCGAAGGCAGCCCCGTCGTAGAAACGAGCGCCGCTCCACCCGCGAGTTTTGCAAACGTCCGCCTCGAAATTTTCTTCATCGATGAATTGTCCTCCTGTTTGTTTGAAGACGCTAAAGTTCGACGCCAAACCTGGCAAACATCTCGCGGCGTCCGGTATTCGTGACACTTATCGCCCTACTGTCGAAATCCTGAGTTACCCACTTCTTCTTGATCGCAAGCTTCAATAGCGCCGCGCCCAAAGCACCGCCGATATGAGGCCGGCGTTCACTCCAATCAAGACAGGAATATGCGAACCGCCGGCGCAACTTCCGTGTCTCTTCGACGTCGATGCCGAGCGCTTCGACGGCTTTCACGCCCGCGAGCGTCAAGTCATAAGAATCGTTCAACCATCTAAGCTGATTGAACCTGTCGTGTAACAGCACGCCCAGATGACCGGCGATGTGATCGTAACAGACTCGCGCGGCGCGCAATCGCGTTGGCGTGTTTGGAATAAACTTCGGGCGCGGCTGGTCTACTAAAACGCTGAGGCCTTCCAGCACTCGCGCGACCTTTGGCCCACCGAGGCTGTAAAACCTGTGCTTGCCCTGCGTAATTACTTTAACGAGGTGCTCGGCCTTCAGACGATTCAAATGCGCGCTGGCAGTTGAGGTGGCAACGTCAGCGACGATGGCGAGCTCGGTGCTCGTGCGCGCATGTCCGTCCATCAGACAAAACAGCATGCGCGCGCGTGCCGGCTCGCCGATGGCTCCCGCGATCCTGGCCACCTTAACCTCATCCAGTTGTTCTACATTCACATTTTGATGATAAGCGAATCGTCACTGCTGTGACAATGATAAAACGGAGTCAGTTTTAGACAGGATTGCAGGATTGCAAGAGTCACATGTACATCTTGTTCATCCTGAAAATCCTGTAATCTTGTCTAAAACTACCATGCTGAGGAAATACTTTCATGTTATCCCAAGCTGAAAAGGGTTCGGCTTTTGCTGAGCTGCATAGGCGTGCCGGGACGTTCGTCATTCCAAATCCGTGGGATATCGGTAGCGCTCGACTGTTGGCCCATCTTGGTTTTGAGGCACTCGCGACGAGCAGTGCCGGCTATGCGTTTTCGATCGGGAAGCCGGACAATGCTGTCGGTCGCGAGGGGATGTTGGACCACGCCGCGGCGGTCGCGGCGGCAACGGATCTACCGGTCAGTATCGATCTGGAGAATGGCTTTGGTGATGCGCCTGAAGTTGTTGCGGAGACGATCAGGCTGGCCGCCGCGACCGGCGCGGTCGGTGGATCGATTGAAGATGCAACCGGACGGGCGGATAATCCGTTGTACGAACGCGAACTTGCAATTGAGCGAATCAGAGCCGCGGCTGAGGTCGTCCGCACACTTCCTTTTCCGTTCATGTTAACTGCGCGTGCGGAAAACTATCTCGTTGGCAAGCCCGACCTGAAAAACACGATCGAGCGATTGCAGATGTATCAGGAAGCCGGCGCCGACGTGCTCTATGCGCCCGGCCTCACGAACAAGGACGACATCGCGACGCTGGTCAGCTCGGTCGATCGTCCGGTAAACGTTCTAATGGGTTTGAAAGGCGTGAAACTAACAGTGGATGACATTGCAGCGATCGGCGCCAAGCGGATCAGCGTGGGCAGCGGTCTCGCGCGTTGCGCCCTCGGTGCTTTTCTTCGGGCGGCGCGTGATATTCGAGAGCATGGCTCGTTTGCTTTTGCCGATGATGCGATTGACTACCGGACCATCAATTCAATGTTCTCGTCTTGACAGGCGTACGTGTCGAGGCATATGTTTGTCGCCTCGTTACAACTGTTCTTTGTAATGTTAGTAATCGCTAATTCAACTCGACGTCGTCGGGTTGGACCGTCGCAGGTGCCCAAGAGGGCGACAAGGGAAGTTGGGTGAAATGCCCAGACGGTTCCCGCCACTGTGTACCGGTAATTTGCATATCATCACATCATGCCACTGATCTCCGCGGGAGATTGGGAAGGCCGTGAAGCTATGCGCCGGAAGTCAGGAAACCTTGCCTGCTGCAACGGAAGCGACCACAGCAGCTCCGGGAAAGGGCCAGTGGCGTCAGAGTTAATCAGGTAGAACTATCGAGTTTAGACGCCCTCGATCTTCCATTGGAGATCGAGGGCGTTTTTTGTTTAGCCACGAAAAGGCACAAAATTGTTCGTGTGGGAGTGAGTCAAAAGCTATGAAAATAATCTTAGTTTCGGTCTTGTTGGTCCTGGCTGGCTTCGGATCAATTCAGGCGCAAAACGGTGGTGCCGCAATCAGTGGCTACATAAAAGATCCGCAGGGCGCGAACGTGCCGGGCGCGACGGTCAGGCTTTACGGGCGCGAGCGCAGCTTCAGCCTGGTTACGGTGACTGATTCGAGCGGCGCGTACAGCTTCAGAAATCTCGCGGCAGGCGAGTATCTCGTCGAAGCTGAGGCAAGCGGGTTTTCTCTCGCGCCCGCTCAGTCAGTCGATGTTGAACGCGGCAAGACGACTACGCACGACGTCACACTCAAGCTCTCCGGTTTACGCAGCGCCGTTGTGATCACCGCTTCCGACACACCGCAGACTGTCGACGAGGTTTCAAAAGCACTGACCGTCGTCGCGGATCAGGAGATCGATGAGCGCGACGAGCTTGCGATTCCCGAGGCGCTGCGAACTGTCCCGGGCTTGCGTGTGCAACAGCTCGGGGGTCCAGGCTCTCTCACTTCGATCAAAACGCGCGGACTGCCAAGCGAAGACACCGCGGTCCTGATCGACGGCATCCGCTTTCGCGACGCTGCCGCGCCCCAGGGCGACGCCTCAGGTTATTTAGAAGACTTGATCGTCACGAATGTCAGTCGCGTTGAAGTGCTGCGCGGCTCCGGGTCTTCTCTGTACGGCTCAAACGCAGTGGGCGGTGTTGTTAATATCGTCACGGATGAAGGTGGTGGTCCAATTCACGGCAGCGTGCTCGGCGAAGGCGGCGGCCTCGGCCTGTTTCGAACACGAGCGCAACTGGCCGGCGGCGCGCGAAACAATCGCGTGGTCTATAGCGGCGGCTTTTCGTTCTACAATGTCGCTCACGGCATTGACGATAACGACGAAGCACGAACCACCAGCGGGCAAGGAAGAATCCTGTTTCGTTTGACGCCGACCGCGACACTCACGGGACGCATTTACGCCGCCAAGTCGCGAGTACAGTTGAACAATAACCCGGAAGCCATCGGCATTCTTCCCGCGACCGGCATCATCGAAGCGATTCCGTTTTCGACTTTCATTCCCGGCGTCAACGATCCTGACGCCCTGCGTAAAGGGAACTTCTTCGACGGCGCGATCACGTTCACGCAACGTCCCACTGAAACTTTCGGCTACACGATCAGTTACCAGGGGCTCGTCACCAACCGCAGCAGCATCAATGGACCACTCGGCGTGGGCTTTCAACCGTTCGGCGGCACGACGCGATCCGATTTTGACGCGCGAGTTCACACGCTCAACGCGCGTGTCGATCTGCGCGCGGGGCGCGTCAACTACATCACGGGCGGATACGAGTTTGAGAACGAGAGTTTTGCGAACCCGTCGTTTCAGGTCAATCCTGCCGATAACTCAGACGTTGACGTCGCGCAACGAAGTCACGCTTTCTTTGTTCAGGATCAACTGCGCTTTCTTGACGATCGCTTGCAGATCTCTGCGGCTTTCCGCACACAGTTGTTCAGGTTGCAAACTCCGGAGTTTACGCCCACGGCGTCGGCGCCTTACACGGGCATCACCTTCCAGTCGCCGCCGACGGCATACACCGGCGACGGCTCGATCGCTTACACGTTTCGATCGACGGGTACCAAGCTGCGCGGGCACGTCGGCAACGGCTATCGCGCGCCGTCGTTGTTTGAACGTTTCGGGACGGCCTTCGACAGTTTCTTTGGTTACTCGATCTTTGGCGATCCGCGTTTGAAGCCGGAACAGTCAGTCGCTTTCGACGCCGGGATAGACCAGACGTTTGCTAACAATCGTGTGCGCGCGTCTGCGACTTACTTTTACACCGAGCTGCGCCGCATCATCATCTTCGACTTCTCCGGTTTGATCGATTTCACAACCGATCCGTTCGGGCGGTTTGGTGGATACCTCAACACCGATGGCGGCATCGCGCGTGGCGCTGAAGTTGAGCTCCGGGCGACGCCGTTCAGGACGTTGAATCTCACGGCTGCTTACACGTTCACAAAAGCACAGCAGCGCACGCCGCAAGTGCCGGGGACGATACAGTCGCTCGTGATTCCCGAGCATCAGTTCTCGATCGTTGCGACACAGCATGTTGGTCGCCGCGTGCTGATCAATTTCGATTTCTCCGCATCGAGCAATTACATCGGCGCGGTGATCGATCCGACGACGTTTACGAGTCGCGGGTTTAGATTTAAGGGACTCGCGAAAGCCGATCTCGGCGCGAGCTACTCGTTGCCGCTGGGCGATGACCGGCGACAACTGCGCTTCTTCGGATATGTTGATAATCTCTTCGATCGGGAATATTTCGAGAGTGGCTTTCGCACGCCAGGAAGGACGGGCAGGGCCGGCGCGACATTTGTGTTTTAAGATGATGGAAACGGATGACGAGCGAGAGGTGGTTACGGAGGGCGAGGATTATTACTTCGAAGATGGATTGATGGTCCTCACCGCCCGTTATCTCTTGCGTCGTGGTTACTGTTGTGAGCAGGGTTGTCGCAACTGTCCGTATGGTTTTGTGAAGACAGGATTACAGGATTGGCACGATTATCAAGATGAATTTTCCTCGCCGCATCATCTGCCTCACGGAGGAAACCACTGAGACGCTCTATCTTCTCGGCGAACAGGATCGCATCGTCGGCGTGTCAGGCTACACGGTGCGTCCACCTGAAGCGCGACAGAAACCGAAAGTCTCCGCATACATCAACGCAAAGTTCGACAAGATCATGTCACTCAAACCTGATCTGGTCTTCGCGTTCTCCGATCTACAAGCTGACATTGCCGCCGAGCTGATCCGGCGCGGCGTCACTGTCTTCACATTCAACCAGCGCAGCATCGTCGAGATCCTGGAAATGATCGAAACGATCGGCCGCATTGTCGGCAGTGCGGAAAAGGCGGAGCAACTGGTCGCAACGCTGCAAAGTGAAATTGATGCGATTGCCGAATCGGCATCGCGTTTTCCTTTTCGGCCGCGCGTGTTGTTTGAAGAGTGGTACGACCCGCTCATCTCCGGAATTCGCTGGGTCGATGAGCTGATCGAGATCGCAGGTGGTGATTCCGTCTTTCCCGAGCTGCGTGAATGCCAGAGCGCGAAAGATCGTATCGTCGATCCAACTATCGTGATCGATCGCGATCCGCAGGTAATCATCGGCTCGTGGTGCGGACGGCAAGTCAAAAAGAATCTGATTCGAGCGCGCGAAGGTTGGAATAGCGTCAGCGCCGTTCGCAATGATCAGATTTACGAGATCAAGTCAGCCTACATTCTTCAACCCGGCCCAGCCTCGCTCACCGAAGGTCTGCGCCAACTGCACGCCATACTCGCCCAGACAACCCAAATGGCCCAAACCATCCTCTGAGCAACAGCTATTCGGCTCTCCCACAACTCCGCAAAAGGTAATTCAAATATTTGGAGGGAGGACACTCTGTGTTAAAGACCATCTTGATCGCAACGATCATGATTGCGTGCGCCTCAATTGCCGCCGCGCAATCCGACTATAAGAAGTTTGAGTTTTTTGGTGGGTATTCGCACAACCGCGTCGACACCGGCATTGGCGACGACGATCCTGAGCTCGGAGATATCATCAATGAGCGCGAAGGCTTTCACGGGTTCGAGGTCTCTGCGACGGGAAACCTCACGCGCTACATTGGGATCAAGGGTGATTTTTCAGGACACTTCAAGAGCAAGACAATTCCGGTGTTTAGCATCACTGGCTCGCCTGGGAATGTCGATCTCGAATCACGCTTGTTCAACTTTCTGGGAGGCGTGCAAATCAAAGACAACTCCAACGAGGGCACGTTCAAGCCATTCGCGCATGCACTTGTTGGCGTCGCGCACGCTCGCAATCGTCTTGATTTCAGCAACAACATTTGCGCCGCAGTGTTCCCGAGTCCGTGTCCGATAGATGACACGATAAGCGAGACGGGATTTGCGGGCGCGTTTGGCGGTGGTATCGACATTCGCGCGAGCGATCGGATCTCGATCAGGGCGATACAGGTCGACTACAACCCGACGCGATTGTTTGATAGCACACAGCATAATTTCCGATTCGGAGTCGGAATCGTGTTTCACTGATCACAAAAGGCACAAACAAATTTGGCCACAAGAAGCACAAAATCTTATAGGGATTGTTTTTGTGCTTCTTGTGATCTGTTTTGTGCTTGTTGTGATCTAATAATGAGAATGTCCTGGTATGACAATCCGTCCTCGCGTCCGGACCAGGTTCCATAAATCTTCTTCTCAACTGCGAGCCCGTATTTCTCGAGCAACTGCATCACGAAGCTCTCATCGTATGCGACTGCACTCTCGGGGCTGTGTTCGTGCACGTAGCGCCATTCACCTTCGCCAAAATTAAATGCCAGATCGTTCGCGCCTCTAGCTTGCTCGTCGTTGAGTAGAAAGAACGTCGCGAGGCAACGTCCATCACTCTTCAGCAGGCGCGCGACTTCGCCGAGATAATTGCTGACTTCAGGCGGGCGCATGTGTGTGAAGACAGATTTCAAGAGGACCACATCGAATGAGCGATCGGCGAATGGGAACCGGTACGCTTCGGCGCGCTGCGCTGCGTTCGGATTGTACGCGAGATTGCGAACGTCGATGTGTGCGAACTGGAAGTTCTTATGTCGTCGCGCGATCTTTTGCTGGCACCAATCTATCGAGGGTCGATGTATGTCTACTCCGACATAGCTACCGCTCTCATTTAGATAGTTTTTCAAGTGCAGCGCCATCTGCCCGCAACCACAGCCGATATCAAGCACACGCTCACTCGGCTGCAATCCTGCCAGCGAACGCAGGTGGCCCATAAACTCCGCGCCCGACGATTCAAAGCTCCGCAGCGGCCCGACATACCTGCGCAAGTGCAGCGGCGGCAATTCCCTTTTGCCCTTCACCGCCCGCGCGACGTAATCCACCGGCCCAAGCGCCACCAAGCCGGCGTTTCGAATACCTCTCAGCAAGTTGATCATGTTGCGGTTCATGTCGGTGCGCGATTGTGCCACGGATGAACACGGATTACACTGCGGCTGTTTTTACTTCCAGAAAAACCCGTGAGGACAATTATGCAAATGCGCCGCGTATTGCTCGCGATGATGGTGATTGCTCTGGTGATTGTCGCGCCCGGCATTGTCACGCAACATGCCGCGTCAAACTCGTTCACGATCGAACAGATCAAAAGTTATCCATTCCCGAATGAATTGACCGCGTCCGCCACTGGAGCGCGGATCGCGTGGGCGTTCAATGAGCGTGGCGCGCGAAATGTCTGGGTGGCGGAAGGGCCTGACTTCAAAGCGCGACGATTGACTAACTACGCAAACGACGACGGCCAGGAGCTGACCAGCCTTTCGATCTCAGCGGACGGTAAGTACGTGGTCTATGTGCGCGGTGGAGATCATGGATCGAATTTCGACAGCTCGGTCGGTGTCAATCCCGCGATTGGTCCAACCCAGATGAAGGTCCAGGTTTGGAGCGCGCCGTTCGGCGGTGGCGAGCCAAAGCTTTTAGGCGAAGGTGATGAGCCACTGATCTCGCCGAAGAGCGATCGCGTGATCTTCGCAAAGGATCGCGGATTATGGGCGGCGCCACTCGACGGCTCGACGCCAGCCAAGCGACTCTTCTTCGCGCGCGGCGAATGCGGCTCACCCCAGTGGTCACCCGACGGCTCCAGGCTCGCATTTGTTTCCAACCGCGGCGATCATTCATTCGTCGGCGTCTACACAAACGAGTCGACACCCATCTTTTATCTCTCGCCGTCGACTTCGCGTGACTCGAGCCCGCGCTGGTCGCCTGACGGAAAGCGAATCGCGTTTGTGCGACGGCCCGGCAGCGGCGGCGCACCTGAACCGGTGCTCGAGCTACGCCCGCAGGCATGGTCCATCTGGACGGCAGACGCAACCAGCGGCGATGGACAACAACTCTGGAAGAGTCCCTTCACATTGCGCGGCTCTCCGCCGAGCACGGAAGGCGGCGCGAACCTGCACTGGGCCGCCGCTGGTCGCATCGTGTTTCTCTCTTATCTCGACGGCTGGCCGCATCTTTATTCGATTCCGGAAAATGGCGGCGAGCCGATGCTGCTCACACCCGGCAACTTCATGGCCGAGTACATCACGATCAGCAGCGATCGACGTTACCTCGTCTTCGCCGGAAACATGGGCACCGACGCTGACGATATCGATCGCCGTCACGTCGTGAAGGTCCCGGTCGATCGAGCGGAGCCCGTCGTGATGACTCCCGGCAAAGGACTCGAGTGGACACCGTTCGTGACCGGCGACGGCAAATACATCGCGTACATCGGCGCGACGGCGCAACGTCCGCCAATGCCGAGCGTGATGCCTTCGTCCGGCAGTGGCAAAGCGATGACGCTCGCGGATGATCGCATCCCGGGTGATTTTCCGGCGGCGCAACTCGTCGTACCGAAGAAGGTGACGTTCAAGGCGCCAGACGGTGTTGAAGTGCACGGGCAGTTGTTTGAAGCCGCGGGCGGCGCGTCGAAGAAGCCGGCGATCGTGTACGTGCATGGTGGTCCACCGCGACAGATGCTCGTCGGTTGGCACTATTCTGACTACTACACAAATGCCTACGCGCTGAACCAGTATCTCGCGAGCCGCGGGTACGTCGTGCTGTCAGTCAATTATCGTTTGGGGATTGGCTACGGGCATGATTTCCATCGTCCGCCGAATGCGGGCGCGCAGGGTGCGTCGGAGTATCAGGATGTGAAGGCGGGCGCTGAGTATTTGCAGCGGCTGTCGCAGGTGGATGCGAAGCGGATCGGGATCTATGGCGGGTCATACGGCGGGTTTCTCACGGCGCTCGCGCTCGCACGCGATTCGCAGCTCTTCGCTGCCGGCGTCGATATACACGGCGTGCACAACTGGACCGCGGAACGCGCGGCGGGTTTGCTCGAGGATCGTTACGAGCAGATTCCTGACGTTAAGCAGGCGCTCGACGTGGCGTGGCAGTCGTCGCCGGTTTCCTCGATTGGAAGCTGGAAGTCGCCGGTGTTGTTGATTCACGGTGACGATGATCGGAACGTGCGGTTCAGTCAAACGACGGATCTCGTGAGGCGTTTGGATAAAGCGGGCGTGTCGTACGAGGAGTTAGTAATACCTGACGACACTCATCACTTCATGCGACACGCGAATTTGGTGAGGGTTGACGCGGCAGTCGCGGCGTTTTTCGATCGCGTGTTCGGGATGAAGAGTGTTAGTGAGTGAGATAAGTATTTCTCTGTGCAACCTCTGTGTTCTCTGTGTCTCTGTGGTTGATTACCCGAAACCATCACATAGAACACAGAGGTTGCACAGAGAAGAATCTCCTGGTTAAGGGCCGAAGCGGCGACGGTATTCGTCGGAATAGATGAAGCCGAAGATCATGTGCCGGAAGTTGCTCGGGTCAGTCGTCAGGGTTGCGACCCAGTTGTCGTAACCGACGGTGTCCGGGTCGCGTCGCAGGTAGCCGAAGTACT
>Ga0134121_10001870_pt1 | contig 19200 bp, 20 predicted proteins | sample KB301_FD_96463 | JGI IMG/M metagenome (GOLD analysis project Ga0134121, IMG submission 96463) | Terrestrial soil microbial communities without Nitrogen fertilizer from Kellogg Biological Station, Michigan, USA - KB3-0-1 | ecosystem: Environmental > Terrestrial > Soil > Unclassified ... | reverse complement strand
TCCTGGAGAGCGGCCAGGCAAGCGCGATGGGCAGGATCCGCCTGATTCGCCGCTGCCACCAGCGGACCACTATCCACGATCGCGATCGATATCATTCGCCCAGGTCTTCGCGAGAGCTTCGTCGAGGTTCTCCGCCGAGGTCATTCCCGGATCGTTGAACAGACCGGCCCAAGGAATATCCCGGGGCCTCTCGGGAGTTCCCGCGAGACCGACAGTGATGAATCCCCGGATAACTTCGGAAACACTCGTCTGACGACGTTGAGCCTCGGAATCGACTAACTCTGCAAGATCGTCGGGAAGAGTTATCGTCGCTCGCTTCATACTCGCATACTAGCATACATTCAGCCGTCAACAATTCCTGTATACTGGTTGCAGTCTCGGGCGCAACTGTCCGATCCTGCCAGAGAAGGAAGTCCCCATGAGCATACGCAGCGTCAACCAACTCCGCCGGTCCATCACCGAAGGGCAAAAACCCAGTTACTTCTTTTTCTGGGGCCATCACCCGGAGAAGGACGGCAAGGTCGGCAAGAGCTGCCTGAGCCACTGGTGGCCCTCCAGCTTCGTCGTCGATGGAGTGACCTACGCCTCCGCCGAGCATTTCATGATGGCCGAGAAGGCACGGCTGTTCGGCGACACCGTAGCGCAGGAGAAGATCATCGCCGCCACCAGCCCGTCCGAGGCGAAGCGCCTCGGACGCGAGATCGAGGGCTTCGATCAGGAGACGTGGAATCAGGCGCGCTTCGAGGTCGTGGTCTGCGGCAACCTCCACAAGTTCGGCCAGAACAAGGAGCTGCGGACCTTCCTCATGGCCACCGGACCCCGCGTGCTGGTCGAGTCCAGCCCCCTCGACCCGCTGTGGGGAATCGGCCTCACTTCTGCCGATGTGCGCTCGCGGAATCCAGAGGAGTGGAGAGGCCTCAATCTGCTCGGCTTCGCTCTCATGGAAGCGCGGGAGCGGCTGGCCGAAGCAGCTTGACCGCCTTGAGCTAATCGCCCGCGCCCGGAACGCTTTTCCCTCAGTCGGGTTAAACTCCCTCCCATACCCTGGACGGGAGACCCGACATGATACGAAACGCAGCATCCCGGGCGGCCCTCGCGCTGCTCCTCCTCACCCTGGCGACCGCGGTGCCGATCGCGGCGCAGAACCTTGCGTCTTTCGAGGCGAAGACGAAGGTGCACGTGCTTCCGAACGGCTGGACGTTCATCATCGTTGAGCGGCCCGCCGCGCCGGTCTTCTCCTTCGCCACGGTCGCCGACGTCGGCTCCGCCCAGGAAGTGCCGGGCATCACCGGGCTTGCCCACATGTTCGAGCACATGGCCTTCAAGGGCACTCCCAATCTCGGCACCACCGACTACGAAGGCGAGAAAAAGGCTCTCGACGCGCTGGAAGCCGCCTATCAGGCCTACCAGGCCGCGCGCCTGTCGCCGCACCCCGATCCGCAGAAGGTCCAGAGCCTCCTCGCTGACTTCAAGGCGAAACAGCAGGCCGCCGGGAGCTTCGTGGTCAAGGGCGCGTTCGACGACGTCCTGACCCGCGAGGGCGGCGTCGGCACCAACGCCACCACCTCGGCGGACGCAACCCGCTACTTCTACTCGTTGCCCGCCAACAAGATCGAGCTCTTCGCCTACCTGGAGTCCGAGCGCTTCTATCACCCGGTGTTCCGCGAGTTCTACGAGGAACGCGACGTGGTGACGGAGGAGCGGCGGATGAGCACCGAGAGCCAGCCCATCGGCCGGCTCGTCGAGCAGTTCACCAGCGCCGCGTTCTCCGCCCATCCGTACCATCAGCCCACCATCGGCTACTCCAGCGATCTGGAGTCGATCACCATGACCGACGCCGAGCGCTTCTTCCGTACCTGGTACGTGCCCTCCAGCCTCACCACGGCGGTCGTCGGCGACGTCCACGCCGACACGCTGATCCCTCTCCTCGACAAATACTTCGGCCGCATCCCGGCGCGCCCGGCGCCGCCGCCGCTGCGCACGGTCGAGCCGCCGCAAGTCGCCGAGAAGACCGTAGTGCTGGACGATCCCTCGCAACCCATGTACCTGGAGGCCTATCACAAGCCGGCGTCCATCCATCCCGACCAGGCGGTCTACGACGCCATCGACGACATCCTCTCCCACGGGCGCACGTCGCGCCTCTATCGCACCCTGGTGCGCGACAAGAAGCTGGCCGTCGAGGTCGAGTCCTTCTCGGGCTATCCCGGCGAGAAGTATCCAAACCTCTGGGCCATCCTTGCCGTGCCCGCCTTCGGCGTCACCAATCAGCAGGTGCAGGCGGCGCTGCGCGAGGAGCTCGAAAAGCTCAAGACGCAAGATGCCACGGACGAGGAAGTGGCCCGCTTCAAGACCCGCTCCAAGGCCAGGCTGATCCGCTCGTTGAGCAACAACCAGGGGCTCGCCAACCAGCTCGCCGAATACCAGCGCCTCTTCGGCGACTGGCGCGAGCTGTTCCGCGACATCGACCGGCTCGAAAAGGTGACCAAGGCCGACATCCGCCGTGTAGCCGCCGAAGCGTTCCGCAGTGAGAATCGTACCGTCGCCATGCTCGTCAACAAGACCGGCGACGCGCCGCAGCCAGCCGCGCCCAAGGGCGGAAATTAGGAGGAACCCATGACGATCCGAACCGCTTCGACGCTCCTCCTCGCCGCCGTCCTCGCGCTGCCGGCCGCCGCCTCGGCCCAGGCCATTCACGCCGAAGATTTGCGCTATCCGCCGCTCCCCCGCTTCGACATTCCCCAGCCGGAGCGCGTGGTACTGGACAACGGCATGGTGGTGATGTTGCTCGAAGACCACGAGCTGCCTCTGGTGGAGGCCACGGCCATCATTCGCGGCGGCAGCCGGCAGGATCCGGCGGACAAGGCTGGCCTCGCCAAGCTCAGCGCCACCGTGATGCGCACCGGCGGCACTCTCGCGCGGCCCGGCGACGCGTTGGACGACTACCTGGAAAACCGCGCGGCCTCGATCGAGCTGCGGGCCACCGAAGACCATCTCCAGGCTTCGCTCTCCTCGCTCAAGGCGGACTTCCCCGACGTGCTCCGCGCCTTTGCCGATACCCTGCGCCACCCGGCCCTCGACGCTCGCAAGCTGGAGGTGGCCCGCAATCAAGCCGTCGCCGAAGTGGCGCGCCAAAACGACGAACCCGGCCAGATCCTGTTCCGCGAGTTCAGGAAAGTCGTCTACGGACCTGATTCTCCCTACGGCCGCACTGCGACCTTCGCTTCCCTGGGCAAGATCCGCCGCGAAGACCTCGTGGCCTGGCACGGCGAGACCTTTCACCCGGACCGCATCATCCTTGGCCTGGTGGGCGACTTCAAGCGCGACGACGCCCTGCGCCAGATCCGCGAAGCTTTCGGGGATTGGCCCAAGGGCCCGGCGTGGACGCACTCCGACGTGCCGTTTCGCAAGCAGCCGAGCCCCGGCGTCTGGTTCGCCCGCAAAGACGACGTCACCCAATCCTTCATCGCCATGGGCCACCTGGGCGGCCTGCGCAGCGATCCCGACTACTATGCGCTGGAGGTGCTGAACCAGCTCTTTTCCGGCTCCTTCGCCTCCCGCCTGGTCGACGACGTACGCACCCGCAAGGGACTCGCCTACGCCGTCAACGGCTCGCTCGACAGCGACTACGATCATCCGGGCCTGGCCTACCTCTTCGTCTCCACCAAGCTGCAGACCACCGGCGCCAGCATCGACGCACTGCTGGAAGAAGCCCGCAACTTGACGGCTCAGCCGGCCACCGATGAGGAAGTGACCAAGGCCAAGCAGGCCCTCCTCAGCTCCTTCGTCTTCAACTACGACACCCGGCGCGAGGTCCTGCGCCGCCAGATCACCCTGGAGTATTTCCACTATCCCCTGGATTGGCTCGCGCGCTACCGCTCCGCCATCGAGAGCGTGACCACCGAGCAAGTGCGCGCCGCCGCTCATCGCCTCCATCCGGACGACTTCTCCGTCGTCGTCGTCGGCCCGGCCCAAGGGACCGACAAACCCCTCACCGCTTACGGCAAGGTGACGCCCATCGACCTCGCGCCTCCGGCGCATGGAACGAAGTAAGCGACCGCGCAGCGTGTAAACGCAGTCGCGAGCGGGCAACCTTTACAAGGGTCTGCAGGACTCTGCAGGCCCCCCGTCACCCCCAACAACGGGGCGCCGGTGTCCGTAAACCTATGAAAGGGCGTCCTCCTGCCCGGTCGCCGAGTCGGAGCCCAAGGGAGGGCCTGTGAGGCGGAGTTGCCCTCCGCCCATCGGCACGAAATTTGGATGAAATCTCGCGAGGAATCATCTTGGCGCCAGGAGCGGACCGGTCATGACTGAGAGCTACCCAATTCCCAGGAAGGTCCTGATGACGGCGGAGACGACGGGCGGCGTGTGGACCTACGCCGTCGATCTCGCGTACGGCCTCACCGAGCGCGGCGTCGAGGTCGCTCTCGCCACGATGGGCGATGCGCTGGACGATACGCAGCGCGAAAAGGTGGACCGCATTCCGCGGCTCAAGGTCTTCGAGAGCACATTCAAGACGGAGGGGATGGACGATCCCTGGCGCGACGTGCAGAAGGCCGGCGAGTGGCTCCTCGGCCTCGAGGAACGCATCGGCCCCGACGTCATCCATCTCAACGGCTACGCGCACGGCGCCCTACCCTGGAGCAGCCCCAAGGTGATGGTGGGGCATTGCTGCCTGCTCTCGTGGTGGCGTGCGGTGAAGGGTGAGGCCGCTCCCGACTGCGAGCGCTACACCGCCGAGGTCACCGCTGGACTGGCGGCGGCGGACCTGGTGATCGCGCCCTCCGAGGCCATGCTCAACTCGCTGAGCGAGGACTACGGCAAGCCCCGCCGCTCGCGCGTAATTTACAACGGCCGTGACGCCAAGACTTTCAAACCCAGCGCCAAGGAACCCTTCGTCTTCGCCGCCGGCCGGCTGGGCGACGAGGCCAAGAACCTCGAGGCCCTCGAGCTCTTGGCGCCAAGCCTGCCTTGGCCGGTCTTCGTTGCCGGAGAGAACCATCATTCGGACGGCGAAACCCGTCCGCATCACACCCGCCGGCTGGGCCGGTTGACGTCCCGGGCCCTGGCCGCCTGGCTCGGCCGCGCCTCCATCTACTGCCTGCCGGCCCGCTACGAGCCGTTCGGCCTTTCCATCCTGGAGGCCGCGCTCTCAGGCTGCGCTCTGGTGCTGGCGGACATCCAAGCTTGCGGGAAATCTGGCGTCATCGCGCCGTCCTCGTGCCGCCCAACGATCCTGAAGCTCTGGCGGACGCGGTACAGCGGCTGATCGACGATCCGGACCGCCGCTCCGCGCTGGCCGCCGGCGGCCGGGCCCGCGCCCTGCAGCTGACTCCCGCCAAGATGATCGACGGCTATCTCGCCGCTTATGGAGAAGTCCTGGCGGAAGCAGCCGGTGTGCTCGACGACACGGGCGCGGGTTATCCGGTCGCCGTCTGACGAAACGGGATACGCGCCGGGCCTCAATGATTGGCCCACCATGAAAATCCCCTTGTAGTGTTCACATTACATTAGAGGCTCACTCTCCGCGCCGTCGTAAATACCTTTCCACCCAGTGAGACCAGCCGCCCGTCCGGCCCAATCGATTTAAGAATCGGCTCGTTCATTTCCGATGATCCGATATCCTTGCCCATCTCCAGCCGGCGGCCCTTCTGATCGATTTCGAATAGCTCTCCCTCGTAGGAAACGAGATAGACGCGCCCTCCGCCGCGAAAGGCCAGGCAGGGAGTGATGTTCGGACAACGCAGCGTTCCGAAAGTGGTGACATATTGCGGTGCTTCGCCCCGGATCTTGAATCGCGACGCCGTGCTGCGCATCTCCTCGTCCGGCGGCCGGAGCCGCTTCGCCTGGCGCTGGAGGGAGTCGCCGCGCTCGTCTTCCATCGTGCTGGAGATAACCCCGAGACGGCCGCTCTCGTCGAGAACCGAGCGGGTGATCTCCATGCCGCTGCGCCCGTCGATGACGCGGATGAGATGATAGGCGTCCAGCCGGCGCTCCTTGAGGCAACGCGTCGGCGACCAGTTCACGATCCGCAGGACGTCGTAGCGCAGGGTCCCCTTCCGAAGCCCTTCCAACACCTTCGCCGCCCCATTGGGGAGAGACGCCGCCGGCGTGTCCTTCAGGAGCCGTTGAAACTCGTAGACGTAGTCCGCGAGAACCTCATCCCTGCCCTTGGGAAAAGGTTTGGGGAGATAGAGAGCACTGTCCGGCTTCGCCGCCCGGAGAGCTTGATCCGGCACCGCCCACGTACCCACCACCTCCGGCGGGCACTCCACGAGATTCCAGCCGGATAGCGGAACCGCGGCGAGGAACAACAAGGCGAAGGCGAAAGTCTTCAGGAGATCCATGGGCGCCTAGGCGCCGGACGCCAGGATCGTATCAAGCGCGGCGAATGCCGCTCTACAGACGCTTTGAGTGCGGTCGTATTCCGGCGCGTACGAGGCGATGGTAGCAGCGCCGAGGGGCACGTGTGCCCGGATTGCTGCAATCGCCGCAGTGAGCTGTGTCACCGAGAGACCGCCTGACGCGGGTTGGTCGTTGGCGTGGCCGACCGCGTCCGGGTCCAAGACGTCCAAGTCCAAGTGCAGGTAGCCCAGGCCCCGGTCGGGGCCGGTGGCGGCCAGCAGGCCAGAGAACTCTTCTACGCGCGGGACGGGAAGGCAGGTCACCTTAGATTCGGCCAGCAGGGTGGCTTCCAGAGGGTCAAGGTCGCGGGCTCCAAGCAGGAAGGTGGCCTCTGGCGCGACGAGTTGAAACCCGGGGATCGAGGCTGCCAGGCTCCGCCAGCACCACCCGAAGGCTGTCGCGAGACCCATTCCGTCGAGGAAGCCGCTCGCGGTGGTGTCGGGAGTGTTGCACTCACCGTGGGCATCGAACCAGAAAATGGAGCGCGGGCCGGGCGTGAGCCCACTAAGGGCTCCCACTGCAACATTACAATTGCCGCTCAGGATGACAGGAAAGCATCCCGCAGCACGGGCGGCGCGGACCGCGCTGGCGACCCTCCGCATGAGCTCGAAGGCCGTCCGAATCTCCGCTGGAGATCGCGCAGGGTCGTCCTCGATGACCTGGATGTCGGAGACATTGTGCCCCTGGTCGTGGAGATGGGCAACGAGTCCTGCTTCGAGGAAGTGCTCCGGGCCTGCGCCACAGCGAAAACTTCGACGGGCGGTATCGTAGGGGACGACGAGAAGCTGAATGTTCATTTGGAAACCTGACCAGATAAGTAGCGGTGCCTAACGTAGGATTCGCGTTGCCTCATCGCCACCAATTCTGAATAACGACTGGTTCTGCTCTCTGCATCGGTGGGAGTTTACCATCGACCGGTCAACTGGTGTACCACCCAGAAGCAGGCGAACACGAGGCCCACGATTCCGATCGTGACCAGAGCGAGGAACGGTGCGAGGCGGCGATCGAGCTCGGGTATCGCCTCGCACGGGTAGCTGCGCAGGAACACGACATAGGCAATGCAGGCCAGAAACACCCCGGCGATCACATCCGCCACGTAGTGTTGCTTCGTGTACAGAGTTGAGACTCCGACGAGTGCGGAGCTGGCGACCAGAACTGTAACAATAGGGCTATGCGTCACCAAGCCTTTCCGTAGTAGCGCTTCAGCCAGCTACATAGCCCCGGGAGACCCGGAAATAGCATCCGCTCAGAAATGTTATTTTGGTCGAGCATGTCCCTAACCTCAGCTTTGGCGGACGCCTCGATGACAATTCTGAATACGAGATCTGGAAACACCTGTGAATATGCTTGTAGAAAGTCGTTGGGCGACTCCTCCGCGTCGTTCATGATTGACAGCAAGCCCGATTGATTCGCAATCCGAGCATCTAGGGATGGCGGCTCCCAAAGAAGCATGAGCCTGCCCGAAGTGCTATTCTTGTTGAAGGTCGCATTTAGGGCGTCCAGGTCGAGGAACTTTTCTTCTAGCAATCGGGTGTCGTACACCCAAGCAATGCCGCTCAACGAGCCTGTCTTGGCGTTGTTGGTACGATTGATTTCCCGGAGCACTCCAGCATGCAAGCACCAGATGGCACCGTCTCCGGCTTTTCTCGCCTCATCGCCGCAAGCGAAGTGCGCCGCTATCAAAGGTGAGGCTGACCAATCTAAGCACCTTGTGGGAAGCCCGTTGTGCTGGGCGACAGCCAGAACATACCATTCCGATTTGTCATCGAAGGCACCCGAATTAGCATACTTCCGAAAACTTCGGATGAGCGATCTTTCAAGCAAGGTTATGTTTTGGCTCGTGACCCCGGAAAGTCGCTTCAGGCTAGTCTGCAGGGTCCAGGTGGCGTCGTCCACTCCTCGAAAAACGTAAGGTGAGCGCAGATGTCCACCTTCATCCGGCCTGGGTGGCACAAGCGATCGCGAGTGCAGCTCCGAGATTAGCTGCGGCCAAGAAGATACCCGAACTTCGGCTCCAGGAAGATTCATAGGCTACTCCTTCACGCCTGCTTACACCCTGCTGCTAAGCGGCCTCTTTGATCACCCGATATCCAAGCGCAATGATGGCGCGGAGCGTACTGGTCACCAAAACACGGTCGTACTCCTTCTCGCTTTCAGGAAGCTCGCTGTAGTCCACAAGGCAAGGGTGAGTTCGCTTCTGGTCGCATCTGGTTTCTCCGTAGATCCAACCATCAGCCAGCCGCTGAAGGGCCCAACTATCATGGGCGTTTCTGGCAAGCGCCTCCAACAGATGGACAAGCTCGCCAGTGATCTGTACGTTGTCGATGCAGATCGGCCGTGGAACATATGGAGTGGGTCCGTCACACTGCATGGTAATGCGCCTTGACTTCACCGGCCCAACGCTGGAACAAGGCACCGAGCTCGTCCGCCGCCTTCCTACCCATTCGTCGTGTTGGCATCGTGTGGGTGAAGCTCTCCACAATTCCCTTGTCGAACACGCCACCCTCTATGCTGGGTTCTCTAAACACAAGAATCGGAAGATTCAACGAGAATAGTATTCCAGCTTCGAGGTGATTCCAGGGTGTTGGGAAGTAGACAGGGTCCTTCTTTGGTTCCTCGCGTCCCTTCACCCCACGCCGATAGATGACGTTTTTGGCTTCGTATTGCTCAAAGCCGAGTATCACACCACCAGAGCAATGCTTGATCATTCCGATCACTTCCTGAAGAGGTAGCTTGTGTGGGTAGTCCGGCTGGCCAAGGGCTCGCCATTGCAGGCGATTGGCTTCCAACTGTCCGAGAATGATCTTGGCCGATGCCTCTTGGTCAGGTCGCAGTCCGGATGGGCAGGAGACAAACACTGGAATGCGAAGTGGCGGAATGATCAGGGGCATTTGAACCTCCAACTGATGTACGGTTTGCGGCGGTAGCTGGCAGCGAGTTCATGCAACGGTGGGTTATGGCGTCACTTCTTTTCCTCCAAGAGCATGGACGGAGGGTCACATCGAGCTAATCGGCTTGGACTCTTAAGCTTGACTTTACATCGACCCAACCTCTTCGTCAACGTCAGGATTGGAGTCGTATACGCTTCCGGAACAGCGTTTCGCGACCGGCCCTGCGCCTCTGTCCGCTTCCCGATTCTCGCTCCGCATCCCGACTCGGGAGAAGAGGCCCAGTTGCCACCTTCGGAGACGGACCGTAACTTTTTGGAGGCAGGAGAGCCTAAGACTCCATGAAGCCAGTCGCCGCCTCGGCTCGACTCTCCGATAGGGTTGAGATATTCTAGAATTCAACAGTCCGGTTGAACCTCATGCTGCGCCTTTCCGCCCTCGCATTTCTCCTGCTGCTCCCGGCGGCCGCCTCGGCGCAGGAGCTCGACGTGGCGGTCGCCGCCTTGGTGCGGATCTCCGGCACTCGCGGCGGCACGCCCGTTCGCGGGAGCGGCTTCGTGGTCGGCCTGGCGGGCGACAGGGCGACGATACTCACCGCTTCCCATGTCATCGAGGGTGTCGAGCAGCTCGCGGTGAGCTTCGCGGTCGATGCCACCGCGACCCATCCGGCCGGGACCGTGCTCGGGATGGATTCCGGCAACCCGCGAGGGCTGGCCGCCTTTCAGGTGCGCGGTTCGCTGCCTTCCGGGCTGACCGCGCTCAACTTCGATACCGAGTCCCGCCTGCTTCGGGGTGAGGAGCTTTTCCTCATGGGCTTCCCGCAGATGGCCACGGCCCCGCTCACCCTGCGGCGGGTCTTCTCCGGCCCGGCCGGCAACCTCCTGCAGCTCGATATGCCCGTGGGCGAGGGCTTCTCCGGCTCTCCCGTGCTGCGCAAGGGAAGGGTCGTGGGGGTGGTCGTCGACGAGGATATCCAGCTCACCTTCGCGGTCAAGGCCCTGGTGGCGCAGGACGCGTTCCTCGGCTGGGGTGGCCAGCTCGGCGGCCCGGGCGACCGTACGGAGCCGCCCCCGCGGCCGCGCACGGACACTGGGAAATGTATTCCCGGAGAGCAGCGCTCCGTAAAAGGCATCGCCTTCGTCCACCTCTGCGGTGGGACCTTCATCATGGGCTCGGCCAAAGGTGACCCGACCGCCGACGCCGACGAGAAGCCGGCCCATTCCGTCACGTTGAGCGAGCTCTGGATCGGCAAGACCGAGATCACCAACGGGCAATACGGATTCCTCCTTCAGAAGTACCACGAAGGCGAGGTCAACCTGCCGGTCGTCGATGCCACCTGGGAGAACGCCGAGGCCGCCTGCCGCTCCCTGGGAGGCCGTCTGCCCACCGAGGCCGAGTGGGAATATGCCGCACGCGCCGGGAGCACGACGGCCTGGGCCTTCGGAGCCGACGAGAAGCGCCTCGGCGACTACGCCTGGTTCAGGGACAACGCCGGCGGCAAGCCCCACCCCGTCGGGACGAAGAAGGCGAACGCCTGGGGCCTCCACGATCTCTACGGCAACGCCTGGGAGTGGGTGGCCGACTGGTACGGCCTCTACTCGGAAGGGGCCCAAACCGACCCCACCGGTCCCGCCAAGGGCGAGCAGCACGTTCTCAGGGGAGGTTGCTTCACCAGCCGAACCGAGCACCTGCGAACCACCAATCGCCAATGGCCGATGCCCGGCGAGCAGGCCCCCTACTTCGGTTTCCGCTGCGTGCTCGGCGCGCAGACACTGGCAACGCCATGAGCGCCAAGGCGATGGAGAGGGGCCGGCCACCGGCAAGCCGGCGGAGAGGGCGGACGCTATTGGCGCTCCTCGTCCTGGTCGCCCTGCCGCTCCTCGCCCAGTACGACCCGAAGCTCCAGTATCAGAAGCGCGACAACCGCTTCGAGGGCATCAAGCCCAAGCCGGTGAGCGGCTATGACGTCGAGCTGCTTTCGGCGCTCGTCGCCGAGCGCGAACCGAGCGCCTCCTGGCCGCAGACTTTGCACGTCAGGTTCTATCTCCCCGCCGCCGAGCCGGTCTTCCTGACCGTCCGCCAGCCGCGGCCCAAGACCGTCTACTACTGGCTCGACAAGGTCGTTCCGCCAACTCCCTGGCGGGCGATGGCGTGGAACGAGTTCGCCTGGCTCACGGAGCCGGTCTTGAAGCAACTGACCGCGACGGGCGTGGACGATCTGGGCGTCGTCGTGCGCCTCCGCCAAAATGACCCTTCGAAGCGGGAGACGGTCGCCCCAGCGGCCCTCTTCCACACCCAGCCGCCCGCGGTGCCGGGTGGCTACCACTTCACCTTCAAGACCAACGGCACTGCCTTCGTGACGAGCAGGATCTACCGCGACGACAAGGAGGTCTTCCGGCGGCCGCAGAACCAGGAGAAGGGCGGTAGCCCCTTCACGCTCAGTTGGAATGCCCAGGGCCAACCGGAAGGGGAGTACCGCCTTGAGCTCTCCGGCTACTTCTCCGACAACACCCCGCTCGCCAAAGAGGTTCTCTTCTACCACCGGCCTTCCTGGAAATGATCGGCGCACCCGGGAAGCGGCCTCCTCGAGGGGATAAGAAGGCGGCGCCGCGCCGGTGGCTCACGCTCGTCTGGCTCATTCTGCCGACCGCGGTGCTCCTGCCGCTAGTCCTGCTCTCGACCTTCTGGCACGTTCGCACTCACGTCCTGCTCGAGCTCGCGACCACGCGGCTCGCCTTCACCCTGGGCGGGACGGAGCGCCGAGAGCTCCTCGACCGCTCGGTCGCGTTCTCCTCGCTCGTCGTCGAGAAATGCCGGAGCGTCGAATTCACCGCCGAGAAGCTCGAGGTCGCCGATCCGCGGCAGTTGGTGCCCGCCACCGGACCCGGTGAGGCGCCCCACTTCCCGGCCGCGGCCTGGCGGGAGCTCTCTCCCACGGCCCCGTTGAAGCTCAGGTGCCTCGACCCGGCGGCCAAGCTGACGCTCACGAACCCGGACCCGGCCGCCGACCAGGTGGGGATCCTCGATCGCATCCATTTCGAGCCGGGCTCGCAAGTGATCCTCGAGATCGTGCCCGACCTCAAGCCCGCCTTGAGCCTCGAAACCGAAACGCCCCAGGAGCTCAACCTGCACCTCGGTCCCACCGCGGAGCTCGCGACCGACTTTGTCAAGCCCGGAGATTTAAAAGTGCCGTTCGCGGGCGACCTGCTGACCTACCGGGCTCGGCTCCCGGAAGCAGCGCGGACGCTCACCGTAACGAGCGGCGAGCACGGGCTGGTTCTGATCATTACGCCCGCCCAAGCCTCCGCCGCGCAGCTCTTCCGCCAGCCGCTGGACCTGCCGCTCGCCGCCGTCGAGCTACTCGAGGAAGATCTCGAAGGGACCGTCAACTCTGCCCTCCACGACAAGGCGATTTTGCGCTATCCGGACTTTCCCGCCATCCCCGCCGTGACGATCGAGAAGGGCCAGGCCCTGGGATTGAGCGGCCTGTCGCAAGCCCGGCTGAGCGGCCTCGAGCTCGACCCCAAGAAAGGCGCGCTCACCGTGCGCTTCGACGGCATCGCCGCCCATGCCGCCACCAAGGCCGGAGCGTTCGCCGCCGACCAACGTCTGACCCTCTTCCAAACCCTCCGCTACAACGCGCGCTGGGGACTCCTGACCGCGGCGTTCCTCTGGCTCGTCTCGACGACCAAGGCGATCTTCGAGCTCGTGAAGAAAATTCGGGAGGGATGAGGCCGGCCGGATGGCCGCCAGGTCTCATTTCGTGGCCCTACGCCGGAGCTCCAGAAGCCGGTAGCGAAAAAGATTGCGCAGGAATTCGATGACAGCCGCCAGCGAGATGAAGGAGCGCCTGCCGGTCAGGCCGAGGAACTCCGTTTCGATCTCGCCGATGCGAAACCCCAGACGGCTGGCCTGGATCAGGATCTCGGCGTCGATGAACCAGTCGTCGGATTGCAGGGTCAACCGCTCGTAGGCGGAGCGGGTCAGGATCTTGGGCTTGGCGTTGACGTCCCGCACTGAAAGCCTGGGGAAAAGTAGATGAAAAAGCCCGTTGAAGACCAGCGAAAAGAGCTTGCGCCGGAGGCCGTCGCCGCGACGCGAGCGGTACGTCTTCGCCAGATCGAGCCCTTGTTCGCAGAGCAGCCGATAGATCCGCACCAGATCCTCGACCAGAACCTGGCCGTCGCCGTCGATGACCGCCAAGTGCTCACCGGTGGCGAGGGACAATCCACTGCGCATGTCCCAACCCATCATTCCCTGTTTCGCCACCGCCGAGCACACGATGCGGGAGTCGCCGGCCGCCAGACCCCGCACGACGTCCGGGGTCGTGTCGTCGCTGCCGGCGGCGTAGTTGCCAACCAGCACGAGCTGATAGTTGTCGATACCCGCTTTGCGGAGCACCTGACCGATGCGTGCCGCGCAGGAGCGCGCTGCGCTGCCAGAGCGGTAACACAGGACGACGACGGAGAGATCCGGCCTCATGGGCACACGGTGATCTACTGGAGCAACAGGGCGCGCTGTTGCGGCGTCAGCGGGCGTTTCAGAATCCGGTCGGCGGGCCGATAGCCGGCCGGCGCTGCGCCGGAGGCGCCCAACAAAGGGTCACCCCGCAAATTGGAAACCAACCGCCAGGTCCCTTGCCGATCGTCGAAGTCCAGGATCACCAGCTTCTCGTAGGGAAAGCGGTCGGCCGCACAGGTGCCTGCCGCGAAACATTCGGCCTTGTTCTCGTGCCAGCAGTCGAGCCCCTCGGGTGTGCCACGGCAGCCCGTCCCGCGGTCGGGGGCCAAACGCAGGCTGTGAATGGCGGGGTCATCAAAAAGCAAAACGAGCCAACTCTGAGCCAAATAGTCGGCCTCGGTCGCGAGATACAGGTTCGGCGTCGGCCCGCTGCGGAGGATGATCCCGGTGCCGGGTGTCAACCCGGGAGCGTTGGTGACGATCGACAGGAGCTCTTTCTGGTGCAGCCGCCAGGTCGAAACCCACAGGTCCTGACGCTCCAGGCCTCCCCAGACTCCGAGACCCACGAAGAGGACCGGCACGAGCAGGAATCCGGCCCGGAAGCGAGGGTATTTTTGCACCGCCCAGCCGATCAGAACGGCAACCGCCAGCGATGCCCAGGTGCGCGACAGGATGTGCGTGCGATAGTGAATTGCGGCCATCTGAAGGCCGGCATACGCGGCATTCGCAACCAACGCCATGGCACCGAATATCCCGGCCAGCAGGAGCATCCGGGCCGCACGCTCCGGCAGATCCGGATTGGGTGCCTGGCGTGCCCGGAACGCGAACCACGCCGCTGCGACCGCCGCACCGAGCCCCATCGCCCACAGGGGGATCGCCGCCGGCGGCCGGGGATACCAGACCGGGCGTGCGAAGGCCCAGCGCCACGGCGCGAAGTTCTCATACCCCAGGCTTGCCGTGCGATGAAGACGCTCTGTGAGCCGCATCGGCTGCATGGCCGCTACGGCGTAGCCGCTGGCGTCGTGTAGAAACCGCCATTCGATGGGGACCGCGGGAGCCAGGGTGAGCCCGAGCGCCGAGAGCAGGAGCAGAATCCGCCGCCATGCCTGGATACCGCTCCGCCAGAACAGGAGCAACGGCACGAACGGCAGGGCGGGGATTGCGATGTCGAGCGTCCAGATGCTGGCCGCGGTGGCGGCGCACGCGAGCGCGATCCAACCGGCGCGCCCGCCCGCCAGGTAGCGCAGACTGCAGCCGACGGCCAGCAGTAGCAGGAGCGCGGCGACGTTGTAGCCCAGAGACGTGAGGTTGTCGGTCAGGTAGTCGCTGGTCGCGGTGAGCGTCAGGCAGATCGCCAGGAACCGAGTGAGCCGCCGTCCCGGCAGCAGCAGCCAGGCGATCCAGCCGGCGGCGAGGGCTTGGCCGAGCCAGGTCAGGCCGAAGACCAGGTGCAGGGTCCAGACGGGCTGCGGCGTGGCAAGCGCCAAGCGAAACGGCAGGGTATAGAGGCGCCGCAGGGGACCGCCGGCCGGGCTCAGGGCGGCCATGAAACCATGGCGGCCTTGAAAGGTGCGCGCCAACCGCAGGAGCAGCGTGTCGTCCTGCCAAAGGCCGCGCACCGGCACCGTCAGCCCCCAAACCAGAAGGAGAAGGGCGAGGTAGAGCGCGCCGTCGCTGTTCAGTCCGGCGGCGAGCCGGCGCAACGGCGGCAGCGTCCGGTCCTGTACTTCCAGAGTCTCGCTCAAGCCATCCTCCCAGGATGGCGCAGGTTAGCATCTGGCGGCGTGACCGGCTTGAAATGTCGGCGTTATCTCGCGTCGGCCTTGGGCGCCTGCTAGGCCGATTTGCCCTTCGATTCCATCATGGTGCGTAGTGCTCGCTCGGCTTCGGTGTAGTCACGAAGGCCGAGAAAGCCGATCTCGGTAACATGTGTCCCTCTGCCTCGCCGCTCAATCGTGCGCTGAAACAGAATATCTCCATCTCGCTCCCCACGTGACACGCGCTCAAAACCGCCGAAACCAGACGCATCGAACGACTGAATCTTGAGCGACCAAGTATGCTCGAAAATAATCGCACTTCCCTCGGTGACGACATAGTAGACCCGTCCTGCCTTCCACAGCGCATAGACAGGCGACAACAAGATGCAAAGACCAATGACGATGAACAGACAGCCCCACAAATCGAAGAAGGGTGGAGGCGATTCACCGCTGCTCGTAGAAAGTCCACCAGACGCGCCCCACGTCCAAAAAACGGCAAACGCGGTAAACGGAATCCCGATCCAAGCTTGCTTCCATCGGCTGCGAGCATAACCCCAAGCATCTGGTCGGGCGGACCAGAGAACCCGTGCATTTGAGGTCTCTCTCTGGACGGCTTGGGAAAGGAATTGAGGTGGCGATTCCATGTGTCGGCCTAACGCCTTTGGGTATAAGCGGTGGCGTCAGCCATCCGCTTGATGCCCGGGGTTAGTGGCGGGTCGCGGCGTGCCGTTGACGTGCATTGCGAGCCTGCGAAAAGCCCAGGCCGACACCACCGCAAGGACAACGAATTCACCGCAGTTGGTAAGTAGGAGCGGGTCGCGAATGGCGGCGTCGAGCGGGAGACCATGCTGCTCGCGCGGCCCAAGCACGACGTGGAACCACCAGATGAGAGCAAAAGACGCGACGTCGCCGCTGGCGTGGAGAACAAGTCCGGGGAGGATCGAGTTGGTCAAGTACGCGAGGATACCGTAGTTGAGGCTTGCTAGCGAGACGAGAAAGAGATAGCTAGGAGAGACAGAGGGGCGGCCGGGCAAATGGAAAAGGACGAAGACCATGCTTGTGATCAGAATGGCCAGCACGGGGCCGTGACGGCGCTCGATTGGGGACTGAAGATAGCCGCGGAATGCTGCCTCCTCGACCACGCCGGCAACGATCGATGACATCAGAAGAAACGACACGAGGGTCAGTGGGGGTAGCCGCTGCAGAAAGTCTGGAAGAAGCCGGGGCAATGGAAAGAGGCGGCCGAGGATCACCGTGAGCGGTGCTGTGGCAGCCATAAAGGAGCCGCCCGCCACGAGTGCCCAGCGCCAAGTCGTTGGAGTGAGTTGCTGCGCGCGGAGATCGCGCCGTCTGCTCTCGCTGGTCGACCGGGGCCAACCTCTCCCTTTCAGGTACCTCCAATAGAGCCACAGGTAAAGAACCATCGCCGCCGCAGCCCAAGGAGCGCCGGGAGAGATCGCGAGGTTTGCGGCGATCAGGTACCTCCAGACTTGGATGCCGCCAATCACAACAGCGAGTGCGGACAGGAGCGCCCGGAGAACGACTGGCAGTCGGCGCCAGAGGCTCCAGCTTCTTCGTCCGAGGAACGGCTCGCTGACCATTGTCGGTAGTTCCGCGTCATAGCACCGGTGCGACTCGCGGCGGAGATCGACTTCAGGACTGCGGGTCGAACCCGAAGACGCGCAGCTCTTGCATACAGCGACAAGCCTTCGCGATGCGCGCGGCCCACGCGACGGCTTCCTCCCGCGAGGGAAGCTCGAGGACGGTGAAGCCGCCGTTGAGCTGGGGCGCCCACGGATATCCGCCCTCGGCGACCGTGCCTTCGGCCGAGACAAGCACGGGCGGGACTTCTTCGTCGATGCCGCCGCCGAAGACGTAGACGCCGGCGGCCTTCGCCTGGTCGATCACGGCGTGCGCGTCGCGTCCCACCGTCCCCCACTCGTCGCGGGGCACGACCATCGCCGCGCTCGGGAAGGAGATCAAGTACTTGGCCATGGTGCTCTCATCTTGAAAACGGGGGTAGGTCTCCGCGGAACGTTCGATGGCGCCTAATCTATGATTCGCCGACGCTATGCCGCCTTCTCAGGGCAGCCAAAGCGTCACTTCCCTTCCTCCGAGAGCATTGATAGCCTTGGGTCTGCCTCGAGCTAATCTCCTTGGACTCTTAAGGTTAGCTTGACCCTACATCGATTCAGACTCTTCGTCAAAGTCATGCGTGGTGTCGTATAAGTCTCCGGAGCAGAGTTGCTTAGCCGCCAGAGTGGGATCCCGCGTCCCGGGGATCCGCATCCCGAGTCTGACGCGCACGTAAGCCTCCTTCACCAAGCTGTGGAGCCCCTCTGGGAGCTCTCCTGGAAGCCCGTCGTAGTTGGCTTATCTCTTGTTCGCCATGAGCGGATGAGCGAAGGGAGAGAGTTTTTCCGTTCTTTATAGGTTATGGCCAGAAAACTTCGCTACCTCCCCGAACCCCGAACTCTCGTCTTCATCACCTGCCGCACAGTCCAGGGACGGTTCCTTTTCCAACCCGGACCGGCGCTCAACGACCTCGTCCTCGGCATCCTCGGACGATGTCAGCGAAACTACGACCTCACCCTTTGTGCCGTCACCGCGCTGTCGTCACACCTTCACCTCCTTGCCGTCGTCGAGGATGCCCGCCAGATCGCCGGTTTCATGCGTGACGTCAACTCCAAACTCGCCCGCGAAGTCAGCCGCCTGACCGGCTGGCAAGGACATGTCTTCGAGCGCCGCTACGACATGGCCGTCGTCACCGAGGAAGAGGGGGCTCAAGTCGGACGCCTCGCCTACATTTTGGCCCATGGAGTCAAGGAGGATTTGGTGGAGCGGGTGAGGGATTGGCCGGGTGTGCAATCCGCGCGGGCTCTTCTCGACGGCGAGGCGTTGACGGGCAACTACCTTGAAAGAACGCGGGAATACGCCGCGCGCAACCGGCGGCTGCCCTTCGAACGCCTGCGGTTCGCCACGGTGGAGACCGTCGTCTTGTCGCCGATACCCTGCTGGGCCCATCTCGCCGCGGGTGACTACCGGGCGCGAGTCGCGGCCCTGGTGGAGAAGATCGAGGAGGACGCAGCCCTTCGGCGACAGCAGTCCAATCTATCTGTAGTCGGAGTGGAAGCGACTCTCGCCAAGGACCCCCAGCACCGTCCTGCGAAGCTCGCGCGTTCGCCAGCACCGCTCCTCCACGCCTTCAGCAAGGCAGCGCGGAAAGCCTTCTACGAAGCCTACTCATGGCTCGTCGCCGCGTTTCGGAATGCAGCCGAAGCGTTGAAGACAGGAGATCGAAACGCGCCGTTTCCGGCTGGCAGCTTTCCACCCGCACTGCCCTTCGTCGCCGGGTAGCTTCCCCGGACGCGTTCTTTGACAGCCGCCTGCCCGCATTCGAGGCCATTCAAGTCAAGCAGAAGCTTGAGAAGCCGGAGGTGTATCCGGAAAGCGAGCAAGGCTGATCGTTAAGGCATGATTCGGGCCCTTCGACGCCGCCGGCAGCCGAATTGCCCTGTTCCTCACAGATTTGATGACGATTCTTGCTCGAGGTCTCTGGAACCTAGTACTGGAGCCAAAAGCCGTCACGGCCCGCTTCGTAGCAACTATAAACCTGCGCGGCCTTGGGCAATCCGAACCGTTTCTTGGCTTGCTGGATCTCCTCGACAAAACGAACCAAGTCTCCGGCGGGA
>Ga0134121_10001869_pt1 | contig 19224 bp, 8 predicted proteins | sample KB301_FD_96463 | JGI IMG/M metagenome (GOLD analysis project Ga0134121, IMG submission 96463) | Terrestrial soil microbial communities without Nitrogen fertilizer from Kellogg Biological Station, Michigan, USA - KB3-0-1 | ecosystem: Environmental > Terrestrial > Soil > Unclassified ... | reverse complement strand
GTGATTGCGCGTGGCGGCACGCAGATGAATGTCAGCTATGGCGACCAGACGGAGCGCGTGAGCGGCGAGCTCGTCAGTGGAAACTTTTACGAAGTGCTCGGTGTTCGACCATGGATCGGCAGGTTGTTCACGCAGGATGACGATCGCACTCCCGGCGCGCATCCGGTCACCGTGTTGAGCTACAGGTTTTGGGAAAGCAGATTCAATAAAGATCCGAACTTGATCGGCAAGACGATTCTCATCAACGAACACTCGATGACCGTGCTCGGCGTCACGCCGCCGGGTTTCTATGGCGTTGACCTCACCAACAATCCTGATGTGCGTGTGCCGTTGATGATGACGCCGGTGTTCAATCCACTGCCGCCGACGCGAATGCAAAGCCGGCGACATCAATGGCTGAGTGTGATGGCGCGTCGCAAAGCCGATGTGTCGCCGGAACAAGCGCAGGCGTCGCTGAGTGTTACTTATCAACAGATTCGCCAATCCGAAGCAGAACAATTGACTGCGAATGGAACGAAATTCAATCGCGAGAAATTCATGGCGCAACGCATCGCTGCGATACCCGGCGATCAGGGATTTCGTCACCTGCAACTCGAGCTGCGTACGTCGTTGTTGCTGCTCTTCGGTGCGACGTGCGCGGTGCTCCTGATTCTTTGCGCGAATCTCGCAAACCTGATGATGGCGCGGGCCACTGTGCGCGCACAGGAAATCACCGTCCGGCTCGCACTCGGTGCTGGTCGATTGCGTCTGTTGCGACAGTGGCTGACTGAAGGCGTGGTTTTGTCGACGATTGGCGGTGTTGTCGGGATCTTCATCGCGCTCTGGATCAAAGCCGGTTTGATTGCGTTCATACCGCCTGATTACCGTCAAAATCTGAGCGCGAGTTTCGACTGGCGCCTGTATGCGTTCATTCTCGGCGTGTCGCTCCTGCTGGGAATCGTGTTTAGCCTCGCGCCGGCGATTCAAGCCGCGCGACAGGTGTTCGCGCCGGGACTGCGATTCGAGTCGCGCAGCTTTACGGCGGGTAGCAAGCTGCTGAGTTTGCGTAGTGGATTGATCCTGGTCCAGGTCGCGCTGTCGTTGCCGTTACTTGTGAGTGCGGCACTCTTGTTAAGGACGCTGCAGAACCTTCGTGCGTTCGATACAGGATTCGGCAAGGAGAACGTGCTGCTCGCCAGTGTTAACCCGGCGCTCAATGGCTATTCGAAAGAACGCACGGCGGCTTTTTTTGACGAGTTGCTGGCGCGTACGAGAACACTGCCCGGCGTCAAGTTCGCCAGCCTTGCTACTGACTCGCCGATCTCCGGTGGCTGGGATCAAAACGGCATCGTGGTTGAAGGTTACACGCCGCGCGAAGGCGAACGGATGACGAGCGACGCCACGTATGTTTCGAGTGATTACTTCAAGTCACTCGAGATTCCGTTTCTCATGGGACGGGATTTTGACGAACGCGATCGCATCGGCGCGCCGAAGGTCGTGATCGTCAACGAGAAGATGGCGAAGCACTACTTTGGCGACACATCCAACGCGATCGGGAAACGCATCGGGCTGGACGACGTGCCCGACAGGACAATCGTCGGAGTCGTCAAGGATGCTCAATACATCAATCTGCGTGAGAACCTGCGTAAGCATTTTTACATCCCCACGACGCAGGACGCGACCCTATCGAATCTGACGCTGCACGTTAAAACTTCAAATGATCCGAATGCGGTTGCGGAACAGTTGCGAGCTGAATTGAAGGCGCTCGATCCACACCTGCCGCTTTACAACATCAAGACGCTTTCGACTGAGATCGATGAGTCGCTGATTCAGGAGCGAATGGTGACGTGGCTCTCGACGGCGTTTGGATTACTCGCGACATTGCTGACGGCGCTCGGGCTTTATGGTGTGTTGACGTTCTCAGTTGCGCGACGCACGCGCGAGATCGGAATTCGTGTCGCACTCGGCGCGCAACGGCGCGACGTGTTCCGGATGATCATGATCCGCGGCGTGATTCTGGTTGGTGTTGGCGTGGCGATCGGAGTCGGGGCGTCGTTCGCGTTTTCGCGATTTCTGAGCTCGTTGTTGTTCGGCGTGACGCCGAATAATTTGACGACGCTCGTGGGCGTTTCGGTTGGATTGATCGTGGTTGCGCTCCTGGCCTGCTACCTTCCGGCCCGTCGCGCCACACGAGTCGATCCACTGGTGGCTTTGCGTTACGAATAGGACCAATACGACTTATGCACTCATTACTTCAAGACATTCGCTACGGAATACGGATGCTGCTCAAGAAGCCGGGCTTCACGGCGGTGGCGGTGTTGTCGCTCGCCCTCGGCATTGGCGCGAACACGGCGATTTTTAGTTTGCTTGACGCAGTCCTGCTCAAGACGCTGCCGGTTGAGCGGCCGGAGCAACTGGTCCTGTTCGGCAAAGGGGAGAGCATGGGAATGACCACCGGCTTCCCCGATGGAAGCACGGATCTCTACTCCTATCCCTTCTATCGACAGGTGCAGCAGCAACGCACCGACGTGTTTTCAGGAGTCGCAAGCCTGCTGAGCATACCGTGGAACGTGCACGGCTTCGTGAACGGGGGTAGCGACATCGAGCAGCTACAAGTGCAACTCGTCTCCGGTAGTTATTTCCCAGTGCTCGGGGTCAACGCCGGACTCGGTCGCGTGTTAACCGAAGCTGACGATCAAAATGCCGGCGCTCATCCGGTTGCGGTCGTGAGTTATGCGTGGTGGCAACAGCGACTCGCCGGCAATCCTTCCGCAGTCGGGCAAACGATTACCATCGACGATACGGCGTATTCGATAGTCGGTGTTGCGCCGAGAGATTTCTTCGGCACGACTGTTGGCTCCGCGCCCGATCTTTGGATCCCGCTGGCGATGGAAAAGCGGATGCCTCCCACGCACTGGGACGGCCGCACCAACGAGAACTTCCAGGATCTCTTTCTCATCGGCCGTCTCAAACCCGGCGTCACAACGGAACAAGCCAACGCCGCGGTTAATCTGCTTTTCAAGCAATCTTTGCAGACACGCGCTGGTGCACAGCCCACGGCGCAACGTCTCAAGGAGCTTGAAGCAGCCAACATTCAACTGACGCCAGTGAGTCGTGGTCTTTCAGGGCTACGCGAACAGTTCTCATTATCGCTGCGAGTCTTGATGGGCGTGGTCGCGCTCGTGTTGCTGATCGCGAGTGCAAACGTCGCGAACCTCTTGTTGGCCCATGGCGCAGCACGCAGCAGGGAATTCGCAGTCCGGCTTGCAGTCGGTGCCGGACGGATGCGGCTCGCGCGGCAGTTGTTGACTGAAAGCGCGTTGCTAGCGCTGATCGGCGGAGCAATCGGTGTCGGTCTCTCGTGGTGGGGAGTGCGTCTGTTGTTAGTGATGGCTTCTGATGGACCAGAAGCGGTGCCGGTCGACGCCGCGCCAAACCTGCGCGTGCTCGGGTTCACGATCGGTGTATCCGCTCTGTGCGCACTCGTTTTCGGGACTGCGCCTGCGTTGCGTGCGACGCGCGTCGAGCCCAACACGTCTCTCAAAGGTGGCAAGACCCTCAATGCTTTGCGCAATCCACTCGGCAAAGCGTTCGTAGTCGCGCAAGTCGCGTTGTCGTTGTTGCTGCTCGTGGGTGCAGGTCTCTTCGTCCGCACACTCGTCAATCTCCAACGCGTTCCGAGCGGATTCAAACAGGAAAACGCGACGCTCTTCAAGATCGACACGTCCGCCACCGGCATGAAGAATGACGATCCCAAACTGCCTGCGATGCTGAGTGAGGTTGAGCAGAAGGTCAAACAGATTCCCGGCGTGCAGGCCGCATCGTTCGCTTTCATCGTTTTCAACCAGGGCTTCTGGTCCGGGCCCGCTCACACGCGCGAAGACAACATTCCCGAAGGACAGAATCGATCGCTCAGAAATAACATCGTCGGTCCCGATTTCTTCACTGCGATGGGAATTCCGTTTGTACAGGGAAGAGGCTTTGGACCACAAGATATCAAGTCGTCGCAGAAAGTGGCGGTTGTCACCGAGTCGATGGTGCAAAAATTCTTTCCAACGGGTAATCCGATCGGAAAACGGTTCGGCATCGAAGGACGGCAGTCGACAGAAACGATCGAAGTGATCGGCGTCGTGAAGGACGCTAAATACGGCAACTTGAAAGAGCCGTTCAGGCCGATGGCGTTCTACCCGTACACGCAGGTTCCTGACGTGCTCAGCAATTTCGTCGTGCGTTTCTCAGGACAGGGGAGCGCGGTTGTGCCGCAGGTGCGGGACACGATCAAACAGATCAATCGCAACCTGCCGGTCGATGATGTGGTGAGTCTTTCGGATCACATCGGTCGGTCACTCGTGCAGCAGAAACTGATCGCGCGGCTTGCGGCGTTCTTCGGACTGCTCGCGTTGTTGCTCGCGTGTGTCGGGCTTTACGGCGTGATGTCGTACGGCGTGGCGCGACGCACGAACGAGATTGGCATTCGCATGGCGCTCGGCGCGCGCGGCCGCAGTGTGCTGTGGCTCGTATTGCGTGAAGCGTTGGTGCTGGTCGTGATTGGGCTCGTCGTTGGCGTGCTCGCGTCGCTGGCGCTGACGAAGACGGCGGCATCGCTGCTTTATGAATTAAAGCCAAATGATCCGTTAACGATCGCTATGGCCACGATCGTCTTGATGATGGTGGCGCTCGTTGCTGGTTACTTGCCGGCGCGACGTGCAGCACGTGTGGATCCAATGATCGCGCTAAGGGACGAATAAAGAAAGGGCATCCACAGATTGCGCAGATTACACAGAAAAAATCTGTGAAATCTGTGGATGGATGAAATCATGAATACATTACTTCAAGACATTCGCTTTGGACTGCGCATGCTGCTCAAATCGCCTAGCGTGAGCATTGTCGCCACTATCGCACTCGCACTCGGCATCGGCGCGAATACCGCGATCTTCAGCGTCGTTAACGCAGTGTTGCTGCGACCGCTGCCGTTTCCGAATCCGGATTCGCTCGTCGCAGTGTTTGAAACCGCTCCCGCGCTCGGCCGGAATCGCGGCTCGCATTCGTATCCGAACTTCCTCGACTTCCGCGCGCAGAACACGGTTTTCGAGCGCGCGTCTTCGTATCACGGCAGCGACTTCATCATGACCGGCCGTGGCGAGCCCGCGCGTCTGCAGGGCGCCGTGGTGACTACGGATCTTTTCCCGCTGCTCGGCGTGCAGCCGATGTTGGGTCGTACGTTTCTCCCGGATGAAGACAAACCGACCGAGACCGGCCGCGTTGTGGTCCTTAGTAACGCACTCTTTCAGCGTCGCTTCGGCGGCGATGCGTCGATCATCAACCAGCCGATCACGCTCGATGGTATTCGTTTCACGGTTGTCGGGGTGATGCCGCCGTCGTTTGAGTTTCCGATTCAGAACGATCCGGTCGAGTTATGGACCACGATCGCCGGCGACGCTTCCGGAAAAGAGCCAGTCACGGGCCAGCGCGGCGCGCACTTCCTGCGCGTGATTGCGCGTCTCAAACCTGGTGTCTCTCAGCAACAAGCGCAGGCTGAAATGGAGACTATAGGTGCGCGTCTTTCTCAGCAGTATCCCGACACTAACACGAACAGGAGCCTCCGAATCGAGCCTGCTCTGACGGCGCTCGTCGGCGATGTTCGTCCCACACTCTTGATACTGCTCGGCGCCGTGGCCTGTGTGCTGCTTATCGCGTGCGCGAACGTCGCGAACCTGTTGCTCGCACGTGCCACCGGTCGTCACAAAGAGATGGCGATTCGCTCTGCGCTCGGTGCGAGCCGCATACGCGTGATTCGCCAGTTGCTGACTGAAAGTGTGTTGCTGTCGATCGTCGGGGGTGGTGTTGGACTGCTGCTCGCAGTGTGGTGGTCCGATCTGCTCGTCGCGCTCGGGAAGGATGATATACCGCGCGCGATTCACGTTGGTATGGACTGGCGCGTACTGGGTTTCACTCTCGGCGTGTCGTTGTTAACGGGAATCATCTTCGGACTCGCGCCCGCGTTTCATTCTTCAAAGACTGAGCTGGTCGATTCGTTGAAAGAAGGCGGGCGCGGAACCAGCGAGGGCGCGCGTCGCAATCGCGTGCGGAATGTTCTGGTCGTGGTAGAGCTCGCGATCGCTGTGGTTCTGTTGGTCGGCGCCGGACTGTTGATACAAAGTCTGTGGCGTCTGCAAAGAGTGAACAGCGGTTTGCACCCCGAGAACGTACTCACGTTCAACGTTGTCTTGCCTGAGACGAAGTACAAAACCGACAGACAGAGCCAGTTTTTCATCGACTTAAAACAGCGACTGCAAACGACGCCGGGAGCTGTATCGGCGAGTTGGATCTATCCGCTGCCGTTAAGCGAGGATCGATTTGTCATCTCGTTCGAAATCGATGGACGGCCGATGGCGCCCAAGGATCATCCGTCGGCTGACTTCTTTACCACCGGCGTCAATTACTTCCAGACGATGGGCATTCCCATCGTCAAGGGACGCGACTTCGACGACCGCGATAAGCACGGTTCCACTCCCGTAGTGATTGTTACAGAAAAGTTTGCGCGCGATTTTTTCCCGAACGAAGAAGCCGTTGGAAAGCGTATTCGTCCTGGAATCGGAACTATCGAGGATGAAGACACGCCGTGGCGCGAGATCATCGGCGTTGTCGGTGATGTCAGGAATCGCAGTCTGAGCACTGATCCACCGCCGGCTTATTACGTGCCGCAAACGCAGGTGCCGTTCACGCAGCTTGTCGGTGTCATCAAGACGAGCAACGAGCCGCGCAGTCTGGTTTCCGCTGTAGGCAAAGAGGTCGCGGCGATGGATCAGGACGTGCCGGTGTTTGCCGTGAAGACGATGGAAGAGTACCTGTCGACGTCGGTTGCCGGACCGCGCTTTAGCACGACCTTGCTCTCGATCTTCGCGGCTGTGGCTCTGGTCCTGACTGTTGTTGGGTTGTATGGCGTGATGAGTTATTCGGTCGCGCAACGTACGAACGAGATTGGGATTCGGCTCGCGCTCGGTGCACAGACGCGCGACGTGGTGATGATGATCGTGAAGCAGGGTGGAGTGCTCATTGTGCTCGGGCTTGTGATCGGACTGGCGGGCGCGTACGCGCTCACGCGTCTGATCGCGAGTTTGTTGTTTGGAGTGACGGCGAAGGATCCGATCACCTTCGCGGCAGTGGCGGTGTTGCTGGCGATCGTCGCTTTGCTGGCGTGCTACATCCCGGCACTACGCGCCACAAAAGTCGATCCAATGGACGCCCTCCGTTGCGAGTAGGGCCACAAAAGGCACAAAGAGGAACACAAAAGGCACAAAAAGAAACAGATGAGATGAATGCAGGTTAAGTGAAATCGAGGAATCCCCAATTTTTGTTTATGTGTTTTTGTGCCTTTTTGTGGCAAAGGAGTTTTTGATGACATTAGTGGCTGATATCAAGTTTGGCGTGCGGATGCTTTTGAAGAGTCCGGTGATGACGTTTGTGGCGTTGTTTGCGCTCACGCTCGGTATCGGCGCGAACACCGCTATCTTCAGTGTCGTCAATACCGTGTTGCTGCGCAGTTTTCCTTACAAGGATCCGGAGCAGATTGCGCTCGTGTGGGAAAAGCGGCAGGGGGCGCGCACCGATCAGAACGTCATCAACCTCGGCAACTTCTCCGATTGGAAGGAACAGAACAGCGTCTTCGCGGACATGGCGGCCTTCCTCGATACCAGCCGCAATCTGACTGGGGACGGAGAGCCGGAAGAGATCACGGGTCAACTTGCAACCACCAATCTCTTCTCCGTGCTCGGGACAAATCCGGTGCTGGGCCGCACGTTCGCCGAGGACGATGGACGCGAGGGCGGGCCGCGCGTGATCGTGATCAGCTACGGCCTCTGGCAGCGCCGTTTCGGCGGCGACAAGCTGATTGTTGGACGACAGATCCTCGTCAACGAGCAACCAGCGACAGTCATCGGCGTGATGCCTGCAACCTTCGGCTGGCACATTCAAGGTAAATCACGCGCCAGAAAACCCGCCGACATCTGGATGCCGCTGCAGATTACGAACGAGCTGCGCGAACGTCGCGGACGCTTCGCCTCTGCCGTGGCGCGTTTGAAGCCCGGCGTCTCGATGGACCAGGCGCAGCATGAGATGCAGACGATCGGCACACGCCTCGCACAGCAGTATCCCGACTTCAACACTGATTGGGGAGTAAATGTAGTTCCACTCCGCACACAAATGACGGGCGAAATCAGGCGCCCGTTACTGATACTTCTGGGCGCGGTGGCTTTCGTGTTGCTGATCGCATGCGCGAACGTGGCCAACTTGTTGTTAGCGCGTGCAAGCTCGCGCCGGAAAGAGATCGCAGTGCGAGCCGGACTCGGCGCGAGTCGCTGGCGCATCGCGCGGCAGTTGTTGACCGAGAGCGTGATCTTGTCGCTGTTAGGGGGAGCGCTCGGCGTGCTTGTCGCCTGGTGGGGCACGAAATCATTAGTGGCGTTGAGTCCACCCGCATTAATAGATCTGAAAACGGTTGGCGTCAGTATTCCGGTGCTCGCATTTACGCTCGGTTTGTCTGTGCTCACAGGCATCGTGTTCGGACTCGTGCCCGCGCTCGAAGCGACACGCTTCGATCTGCACGGCTCGCTGAAGGAAGGTGGCAAGAGTGTTGGCGGTAGCACGGGTAGTCATCGCGTGCGCAGCGTGTTTGTCGTGACTCAGGTGGCGCTCGCGTTGGTGTTGCTCGTCGGCGCCGGTTTGTTAGTTAAGAGTTTGAGGCGTCTACAGACAGTCGAAACGGGCTTCAATCCCACTAACCTGCTCACGGTGCGCGTGAACGTGCTGCCGAGGAAGTACGAAACCGACCAGAAGCGCATCAACTTCTTCAAACAGGCAGTCGAACAGATGAAAGCGATTCCCGGTGTCGAGGCAGCGGGCGCGATCGATACGCCTCCTTTCACTGGTCTTTACAGCGGTACGAATGTCGATGTCGATGGCCGGAAGCTGCCGCCGGATCAGGAGTTGATTACAGGCGTAAATGTTACTGACGCCGGTTACTTCCAGACGATGCAGATCCCTTTGAAGCTCGGACGTTTCTACACGGATCAGGAAGTGGCTGAGATGCGGCACGTCGTGCTCGTCAACGAGACGTTCGTGCAGAAAAACCTCGGTGGCCAAAATCCCCTGGGCCACAAACTCACGATCTACATGAAAGACGACAACGTGCCGTGCGAGATCATCGGCGTCGTTGCGGATCACAGACACCTCGGACTCGATGTCGCGATTGAGCCGATGGTCTACTGGCCGCACGCCGAGTTGGTTTATCCCGGCATGACGTTGATGTTGCGAACGCGCGGTGATGCGAACGCAGTTGCAGGCGCGGCGCGCAACGTCATCCACACGATCGATCCCCAACAACCCATCGGCGAAGTGAACACGATGGCGACTCTGCTTTCGACGTCGGTGGCGCGCGCGCGATTCAGCGCGTCGCTGTTGACGGTCTTCTCGTTCCTCGCGCTCGTGATGGCTGCGGTCGGAATTTACGGAGTGATGTCTTACTCAGTGTTGCAGCGCACGCATGAGATCGGAGTGCGGATGGCGCTCGGCGCGCAGCGTGTCGATGTGCTGAAGCTCGTGGTGCGAAAGGGAGTCGTGCTCGGTGTTATCGGGGTTGTAGTTGGATTAATAGCTTCGTTTGCGTTGACTCGATTGATTTCTACGTTGCTCTTTGAAGTTACTGCGACTGATACGGCGACTTTTGTCGGCGTGTCTTTTGGGTTGTTCTTCGTCACTTTGGCTGCGTGTTATCTGCCGGCACGGAGAGCGACGCGTGTTGATCCGTTGAAGGCGCTCCGATACGAGTAGGCCCTTCTACCGGATACAAATCAGCAGGATAAAAAGATGGCAATGAGTGAACGTCAGAGTCAGTATGCCTGGCATTTCGATCCGGCATACACGACGGTTGAGTTCGTAATCCGCAACCTGTGGTTCAAGGTTAAAGGCCGGTTCAGAGATCTTGAGGGCGTTGTTGTTCTGGATGAGAACGACGTGAGTCGCTCTTCTGTGACGGCAACAATCAGGGCCGCCAGTATCGACACCGGCAACAAACGGCGTGATGGTCATTTGCTCCTGCGCGACTTCTTCGACGTCGAAAACTTTCCCGAGATTGAATTCAGGAGTACGAACATCCGGCGCGGCAAAGATCGCGACTCGCTCGAGCTCGAAGGCCAGCTAACGATCAAAGACAAGACCGTGCCCATCGCTCTGGCCGTCAACGAGATGGATCGCAGTCGCTCACCACGCGGCGAGGAATATGTTTACTACAGCGCAACGACCGAGCTCGATCGTTGTGCTTTCGGCATTAACTACATGCGCGGATTAATCGGCCGCCGCTTGCGCGTGCACATCAACGTGCAAGCCTCAAACAGGAGATGATTTATGAAGTTGCTCAACCACTCGATCAAAGCGCGAATCCTCTGGCTGCTTGCCTCATTCTTCGCGGTGCTCATTGCCGCGCCGCTACCCGGTCTTCACGCTCAGACGAGCCGCGAAGAAAGTCAAAGCAAGACGACCTGGATACAGCAGGACGGTCAACAAAAACGCCTTCTCGAAATTCGCGGCAAGGCTGAGTTCACTGACGATTACACGGACATCAAGAGTGTTACGGAAGGCGGTTGGGTCATCGTTGAGGAGCGCACCGATCGTCAATGGTTTCGTTACGAAGTCAGACGAGATCCCGCGGGACAAATCACGCGAGCGTTCTACGTTAACGGCGCCGCGCGCCCGCTGGATGAGAGCGCGAAGAGCTGGTTGAGCAAGTTTGTGCTCGAAGCGGTGCGCCAGGGCGGCTTCGATGCTGAAAAGCGTGTGCAGCGAATTCTCGAACAGCGTGGCGTTGCCGGCGTGCTGGCCGAAATCAATCTGATATCGAGTGACTATGCACAACGACACTACTACGAAGCGCTTATCAAACAAGCGACTCTCGACGCCACTGCGTTGCGCGATGTGCTGCGACAGGTCGCGCGAGATATCTCCTCTGATTACGAGCAGGCGCAGTTGCTGATCGGCGTGGCGCCGATGGTGACCGGAAAAGACGCCGCGATACAACCATTCTTCGATGCCGTCGCCACGATCAAATCGGATTACGAGCGCGGTCGTGTGCTCAAGACGATCATGAAGCAGGATGCGCCGAGCAGTGCTGTGCTGGTGCTCGTTGCGTCGTCGACGAAGACGATCTCGTCTGACTATGAGCGTCGCGGTGTGTTGAGCGCGCTGGTGAAGACAAAGAATCAGAGTGAAGAAGTGTTGCGGCTGCTGCTCGACTCGGCTGCGGCGATGTCGTCGGATTACGAGAAGGCGACGCTGCTCATGGAAGTGTCGAATGCGTACACGGGCGATACGCGGTTGAAGGGGCTGTTCCTGAAGGCGGTGGAGACGATCAAGTCGGATTACGAACGGGGTCGAGTTCTATCGGCGCTCTTGAAAAATAAACAGATAGGCTAACCACAGATTACACAGATGGAAAACCTGATTAAAGACATTCGCTATGGCGTTCGGATGTTGATGAAGAATCCGGGCGTGACCACAGTGGCGGTGATGACGCTGGCGCTGGGGATTGGGGCCAACACTGCGATCTTCAGTGGCGTGAACGCGTTTCTCATGCGGCCGCTCAGCGTGCCGAACGCAACCGAGCTGATCCGGCCGGTCGAGATCTCGGATGACCGCGGCACGACGGATGAGTATTCATATCCGGATTTCCTTGATTACCGCGAACAAAGCACCTCGTTTTCCGGTTTCGCTGCCGAAGACATGATCCAGGCCGCTGTCGACACTGAGAACCAGAACGACGTCGTGTGGGGACAGGTAGTTTCCGCGAACTACTTCGACGTGCTTCAAGTCAAACCGATCCTCGGTCGCGCGTTCCTGCCCGACGAAGACAAGACAGTCGGCGCGAATCACGTCGTCGTGTTGAGCCACAGCTTCTGGCAGCGCCGCATGGCTGGTGATCCGAACATCGTCGGCAAGACGCTCCAACTCAACAACCGCGCGTACGAAGTGATTGGTGTCGCGCCGGATTATTTCGTCGGGACGAAGTTTGCGCTCGCGCTCGACTTCTGGACTCCGATCTCGATGGCTGAAGAGCTGCGGCGCAATCCAGGCATACTCGCCGAACGCGGCAGTCATTGGATGAACGCCATTGGCAGACTCAAGCCCGGCGTTTCAGTCGAGCAAGCGTCGGCTGAATTCGCCACGATCGCGACGCGTTTGAATCAGTCTTATCCAAACGAACGCGCCGCCACCACCAAAGGTCAGGTGCTTACCGAGATCGATGGTCGTTGGGCAGAGATGGGCCCGGTGTTCAAGAGCGCAAGCGCGATCGCGATGGCGATCGTCGGGCTCATTCTTCTGATCGCATGTGCAAACGTCGCGAACCTCATGCTGGCGCGAGCGGCAGGACGTCGCAAAGAGATCGGGATACGTCTGGCGTTAGGTGCAAACCGCGCGCGCCTCGTGCGACAGCTCTTAACCGAGAGCATGTTGCTTTCGATCGCCGGTGGCGGGCTCGGATTGCTGCTCGCTTTCTGGGTCACTGATCTGATGGAAGGTTTCATTCCGGTCCTCGAATACAACGTCATCAGTAACTTCTTCGCACTCGATTCACGCGCGCTCGTGTTTACGTTGATCGTTTCGCTCGGCACCGGGTTGATCTTTGGACTCGCGCCCGCGTGGCACTCGTCGAATCCCGACGTCGTGCCGGTGTTGAAGGGCGAGACGGAAAAATCGCGAAGAGGAAAGAGACGAGCGTTCGGTTTGCGCAATGTGCTGGTGGTGGCGCAGGTCGCGTTGTCGCTCGTGGTGCTGGTTTGCGGCGGCTTGTTCATCAAGAGTTTTCGCAAGGCGCAGACGATGGATCCCGGTTTCGATAATGCGAATGGACTGATCGTGTCGCTGAGCCCGACGCTGATTGGTTACGAAGACGAGCAGTCGCGACAGTTTTATAAACAGGTGCTCGAACGCGTGTCGCACGTTCCGGGTGTTGATGCTGTCTCGTACGCGCGCACGCTTCCGCTTGGTGATAGTTCGAATTCCAATGGTCCGATTTTGAAAGAAGGCGAGACGCTTGCGAAGGGCAGCGCCGGGCGCGTGATCATGACGAATGTAATCAGTCCCGGTTACTTCAAGACGATGCAGATTCCCATTGTCGAAGGCCGCGATTTCGACGATCGAGATCAGTCGAAAACGCAGCGCGTCGTGATCGTCAATCAGCAGATGGCCGAGATGCTCTGGCCGGGTGAGAGCGCGGTTGGAAAACGCATGTTTATTGGCGTTGACAGTAAAGATCCGTGGGAAGTTGTCGGCGTGGTCAAGACGGGCAAGTACCGGACGCTGGCGGAAGATCCGAAACCGTTTTTCTACTACTCGATGGGCCAGCGCCGGCCGGCTCCGATGGCGATGGTGGTGCGTGCGGGTGTGGATCCGCGATCGCTTGTGGGTGCGATTCGCAGTGAAGTACAGGCGATCGATCGTCGTGTGCCGCTGTCGGGAGTGAAGACGATGGACGAGCACAAGACGTATGCATTGTGGGCGCCAAACATGGCGGCGAGTTTCTCGGTTGCGTTCGCCGTGGTCGCGATTCTGTTGAGTGCGGTTGGGCTTTACAGTGTGATGGCTTACGTCGTTTCGCAGCGCACGCGCGAGGTTGGGATTCGCATGGCGCTCGGTGCAAACCGCGGCGATGTGATGAAGATGATCACGCGGCAGGGAATGCGACTCGCGGTGATCGGGGTCGTAGTCGGGTTGCTGCTATCGCTCGCACTCGCGCAGGTGTTGTCGTCGTTGTTGATTGGCGTCAGTGGTTACGACGTGATGACGTTCATTCTCGTGCCGGTGTTGTTATCCACCGTGGCGCTGGTGGCGTGTTATCTCCCGGCGCGCAGGGCGACGAAAGTCGATCCACTCGTGGCGCTCAGGTATGAATAAAGCCACAAAAGGCACAAAAAGCACAAAATGGATTCGCTAATCAAAGACATTCGATTTGCTGTGCGGAGCTTGATCAAGCGGCCGAGTTTTACAGTGGTTGCTGTGCTGACGCTCGCGCTCGGGATTGGCGCCAACACGGCGATCTTCAGTGTCGTTTATTCGGTGCTGCTCAAGTCGCCGCCGTTTTATCGCGCCGATCGAATGGTCTTGCTTTGGGGAGACGATCGCGCGGAGGGCGACGCGCGCAGCCAGGTCTCGCACTCAGACGTTGTCGACTTTCGCGCGCAGACAACACTTTTCGAGAGCATCACGACTTTCAATAGCTACACGCCACTCATCTCCGGAACGGGTGAGCCCGCGCGCGTCAACGGGGCTCTCGTCGGCGACGATTTCTTCAACGTGATGGGCACACAGCCGTTTCTCGGTCGCGGCTTTCTGGCGGAAGAGCAAAACGAGGGCAAGGACCAGGTTGTTGTGTTGAGTTATGAGTTGTGGCAGCGACAGTTGAATGGTGATCCGGAAGCTGTCGGAAAGACGATCCTGCTCAATCTACGACCTCACACTATCGTCGGTGTGTTACCTCAGAATTTTCATTCACTACCCGCAACGCTACTCGGCAAACCCGCGCTTCTTTATCGACCAGCCGTAGAAGTGACGAGCGATAAGAATCGCTCCGCGCGTCACATGAGATCGATTGGTCGACTGAAAGAAGGCGTGACGATCGAGCAGGCTCAATCCGAGCTTAACGTGATCGCGCAACGTCTCGAGTCTCAACATCCGGACACGAATACTAACTGGGGTGTTCATCTCGCCGGTTTGCACGAAGACACGGTTCGCGATCTGAAGAAAACGCTCTGGGTGTTACTCGGCGCGGTTGCGTTCGTGTTGTTGATCGCTTGTGCGAACGTCGCGAATCTTCTACTCGCGCGCTCGACGCAACGCGCGACGGAGATGACCATTCGCACCGCACTCGGCGCCTCGCGATGGCGATTGCTGCGCCAGGTCCTGACGGAGAGTGGGCTACTCGCTTTACTCGGTACGGGTGCGGGTTTGTTGCTCGCAGTGTGGGGAATCGAAGTCATCAAAGTCTTAGGCGGCAAGACAATTCCACAACTACAAAACGTCGAGCTTAGCCTGCCGGCGCTCAGCTTTACTTTTGGACTTTCATTATTGACCGCGCTGCTATTCGGTCTTGGACCAGCGTGGCAGAGCTCGCGTCCTGACTTGACTGAGGCTTTGAAGGCTGATGGCCGTGGCGCAACTAGCGGGACACGACGCGCGCGTTTGCGCAGTGTTCTGGTCGTCTCGGAAATCGCATTCGCGCTCGTGTTGCTGATGTGCGCGGGCTTGCTAATCCGAACCGTCGGTCACCTGTTGAGTGTCGATCCGGGTTTTGATCACGCGCACTCATTAAAGATGGACCTCGGACTACCGGCGCTGCGGTATTCGACACCTGAGAAGCGCGTCGAGTTTTATCGTGAGCTTACTAAGCAGGTTCAGTCGCTGCCCGGCGTTGTGAGCGCGGGCGCGATCACGCCACTGCCCGTCGCCGGTGGTTTTGACAGCACGTCAATCGAGATCGAGTACCAGCCAGCGCAAAAGGGTTACGAGCCGATGGTCGATCGCTACATCACGACGCCCGGCTATCTTCAAGCTCTCAATATTCCACTCCGCCAAGGGCGCGAAATAACAACACAGGACGATGAGCGCGCGCCGCTCGTACTGCTGGTTAGCGAAGGACTCGCCGCACGCTTCTGGCCGAACCAGGATCCGATCGGGAAGAGAATCAAGCTGCCGTGGAATCCCGGTCGTGATGATGAGCCGTGGCGCACTGTTGTCGGTGTGGTCGGCGACGTGAAGCAGTATGGCCTGGACAAGCCGGGCACGAACGCCGTCTACCTGCCGCACGCGCAGTATTCCGTTTCGTTCATGACGCTTGTTGCGCGCACGTCCGTCGAGCCTGCGGAAATGATCGGGACAGTGAAGCAGGTGGTGCAGAAACTCGATCCCGATCAGGTGCCGATGGAAGTCGCGACGATGGAAGACGTGATGGTCGACTCGGTGCGAACGCAACGCTTTTCGATGTTTGTGCTCGCGGCGTTTGCGGCACTTGCGTTGGCGCTCGCAGCGGTCGGGATTTACGGCGTGATGTCGTATGTCGTGGCGCAACGGACCCACGAGATTGGAATCCGTATCGCGCTGGGAGCACGTGTACAAAATATTTTCCGACTCGTAATGGGGAACGCTTTGTGGCTCGCGATCGTAGGCATTCTACTCGGAGCCGTGGGCGCGTTTGCGTTGACGCGACTAATGAAGAGTTTGTTGTTCGGCGTCGCGCCGACTGATTTACCGACGTTCATTGTGGTTTGCGTTGGTCTGGCGGTGGTGGCGCTGCTGGCGTCGTATCTTCCAGCGAGAAAAGCGACGAAGGTCGATCCACTCGTGGCGTTGCGGAATGATTAAATCCGCGGCTAAAAGGAAGTCCCATGATTAGAGACATTCGATTTGCTGTTCGCAGCCTGTTGAAGCGACCGGGGTTTACGGTGATTGCTGTGTTGACGCTCGCGCTTGGAATTGGCGCGAACACCGCGATCTTCAGTGTCGTTAACGCGACGCTGATGCAGACGCCGCCCGTGTCCCATCCCGAGCGGCTCGTGTTTGTCTTCAATGGACCAGCCGGCAGCGTGTTCTCCTATCCCGATTACGTCGCGGTGCGCGATCAGAATAACGTCCTCGATGGTTTGATCGCGTGGGGTGGCATCACTGCGAGTCTCAACAGCAACGATCAAACAGATCTGGTCACGGGCGCGATCGTCACCGGAAACTTCTTCGACGTGCTCGGCGTGCACGCGCAGCTAGGCCGCGTCATCACGTATGACGACGACAAGACCCCGGGTGCGCATCCCGTCGCCGTGATCAGCCAGGGTTTGTGGCAGGGACGTTTCGCCAGCGATCCAAACATCATCGGCCGCCAGCTCCTTCTCAACGGAAATAACTTCACGGTGATCGGTGTGCTTCCGAAAGGCTTCGACGGTTTGCAACTCGGCATCACGCGCGATCTTTACGTGCCGATGATGATGCAGGCGACGATGCGTCCGCCGCGCGCGGGTTTTTCGGGTGAGATGAATCCTGACCTGCTGCAAGCGCGCGGTAATCGCTGGCTGTACAGTGTTGGCCGACTCATGCCCGGCGTCAGCGAGGCGCAGGCACAAAGCTCACTGGCTCTCATAACCAAACAACTCGAAGTAGCTTACCCGGAACAGAGTGGCGGTCGCGGCATCTCGATCTCACCTTTGAGCGCAACTGACGATCCAGGCGGACGACAACAACTTTCTTCAGTCGCACAACTGCTCATGGGCGTGGTCGGCATCGTGCTGCTGATTGCTTGCGCGAACGTTGCAAATCTTCTGCTAGCGCGCAGCTCAGTTCGAACGAAAGAGATCGCTGTGCGACTCGCCATCGGAGCGACACGACGGCGGATCGTTAGACAGTTACTGACTGAAGGCGTGCTGCTCGCGACGTTAGGTGGCGCAGCAGGCTTGTTGCTCGCATGGTGGACCGCCAGAACGATCAGTGCCGCGCCTCCGCCGACTAATGCGCTTCCGATCACGCCTCAATTCTCAATCGATTTGCGTGTGCTGCTGTTTACTTTAGGAATCTCACTCCTCGCCGGCATCGTCTTCGGACTCGCGCCCGCGCTTCGCGCCTCGAAGCCTGCTTTGATTCCCGCTTTGAAAGACGACTCAGCAACGTTCTTCGAGCGCACGCGCATGTTTACCCTGCGCAACCTGCTTGTCGTCACACAGGTTGCACTTTCAGTCGTGTTGCTGATCGCTGCGGGTCTATTTCTGCGCAGCTTGTGGCAAGCACAGAGGATCGATCCCGGCTTCGATGCCGAGAAGATTGTCGGTCTGCCACTGAACATCAATCTGCTTCGCTACACGAAAGTGCAAGGGCGCGAGTTTTATCGCCAGGTTACCGAGCGAGTCGAAGCGATTCCGGGAGTCGAATCCGCGAGTGTCGCACGCATCGCAGCGGTAAGCGGCAATTCATCTGTGCGCAGCTTGTTGATTGAAGGACGAGCCGGTTCTGACAATCAATTTCGCAGCGACAACTCGGGCCCGGTTGCGGAAAACAATGAATCGGTCAGCGCAAACGTGATTGGTCCGAAGTATTTTCAAACGATGGGCATCGCCTTCTTGCAGGGCCGCGACTTCAATGCGCAGGACTCTGACGATCATCCCCCTGTGGTGATCGTTAACGAAGCTTTCGTGCGGCGTCACTTTCCGAATGAGGATGCGCTTGGGAAGCGTCTGAGTTTCAACGGGCCAAAAGGACCGTGGCGCGAGATTGTCGGTGTCGTGCGTACGAGCAAGTATCGCAGTCTTGGTGAAGCGCCGACGCCGCTGGTCTATTCGTCTTTGGCGCAGAATCACGAGACAGGAATGACGCTGCACGTTCGCACGCGCGTCGATCCGTCGAGTGTAGCGGGCGCAATTCGGAACGAAGTCCAGTCACTCGAAAAGAACCTTCCACTCGGGAATCCGGAATTGATGAGTGAGCGCGTGACGAACTCGCTTTACGCGGCGCGCATGGGCGCGATCCTGCTGGCGGCGTTTGGCGCGTGCGCATTGTTGCTCGCGTCGATCGGGTTGTATGGCGTGATGTCGTTTGCAGTGGCGAGACGCACGCGCGAGCTCGGGATTCGTGTCGCGCTCGGCGCGCAACCCGGTGACGTGTTCAGGCTGGTGTTGATTCAGGGAATGACGCTCGTGATCGCGGGACTTGTGCTCGGTATTGGTGTAGCGCTGGCGGTGACGCGACTGCTCGCGAGTTTTCTTTATGGTGTGAGCACGATGGATGCGCTGACGTTTACGGCGATTCCGGCATTGCTGACTGCGGTGGCGCTGCTCGCATGCTACCTGCCGGCTCGCAGAGCGACGAAGGTCGAACCGCTCGTGGCTCTTCGGTATGAGTGAACGCGGATTAACGCGGATAGGAAACGGATTATGGATTCATTAATCAAAGATGTTCGTTATGCAATTAGGAACTTGATCAAGCGGCCGGGATTTGTCGCGATTGCTGTGATCACGCTCGCGCTCGGCATCGGCGCCAACACAGCCATCTTCAGTCTCGTGAACACGGTCGTGTTGCGTTCGTTGCCGGTCGATCGGCCCGGAGAGATCGTTTCGGTTGCGGTGCGCGGCAAGGACGATTCGATGTCGGCCTTCTCGTATCCGAATTACAAAGATTTCCGCGATCGCAACGATACGCTTTCCGGTTTGCTCGTCTACCGCTTTG
>Ga0134121_10001867_pt1 | contig 19229 bp, 20 predicted proteins | sample KB301_FD_96463 | JGI IMG/M metagenome (GOLD analysis project Ga0134121, IMG submission 96463) | Terrestrial soil microbial communities without Nitrogen fertilizer from Kellogg Biological Station, Michigan, USA - KB3-0-1 | ecosystem: Environmental > Terrestrial > Soil > Unclassified ... | reverse complement strand
GAGCGCGAGCTGGCGCGTGAGGCCCATGACGCCCGCCTTTGCCACTGCGTAGGGGCCGCTCGAGCCCTCCGAGCCGGGCGGGATGCCCTTGCGCGCCGCGATCGAAGCGACGTTGACGATCGCGCCGCCCTGCTTCTTCAGGTGCGGCGCCGCGGCGCGGCAGGAATAGAACACGGCGTCGAGGTTGGCAGCGACGATGGTGCGCCAGTCCTCCAGCGAGCAGTTGCTCAGGCCGCGGAAGCCGGACGGCGGCGAGGCGACCAGATCCTGGCGCGTGATCCCCCAGCTCCCGCCGAAGCAGTTTACGAGAACGTCGATGCGGCCGAGCGACTGGACCGTTTTCCCGACCATCTCTTCTACCGCCGCGGCGTCGGCGACATCACAGCGTATGCACGTGCACTGGCGCAGCGCGGGGAAACCTTGCTCGTACAGGTCGGCGACCACCACCTGCATGCCCTCCTTCAGCAGCCGCAACGCGACTTCGTGGCCGATGCTGTGGGGCTTGGCCGCGCCGGTGACGATGGCGACCTTCATTGGCGCTCGGCGGGCAGGCGCAACCCGGCGAACCGGCTCGGCAAGCCGAACAGCAGCTGGCCGAATTCCCAGATCGCCTCGTCGAACTCGGCCACGGCGATGGAATAGTTCGCCGGCCCGAGCACGCCGACGTTTTCGCAGGCGATCTCGATCGTCTGGCGCCGGTAGTCGGCACGCAGCGTGGCGCGCGCGGAGATGTCGACCTCGATCAGCAGCGCCTCGCGCACCGAGCCGGCGGCGTCGGTCAGCTCGCGCGAGTCGAACTTCAGGCCCGCGCGCTCGAGCTGTGCCTTGAGGACGGCGGCCTCGTCGGGGTTGAGCGCGATGCGCGCCTTGCTGCGCGAGGTCATGCGGTAAGCGAGCGTGACCGCGTCGACCACCTCGTCGTTGCCGAGCTTTTTCATGGCGCACGCCACCGTTCCGTTGGCGAGGCTGGCGGCCGGCAGCGCGCCGAGGTAGATGAGGTCGAGCTTGACCGTGAACGGCGGGTTGGCGTGGATCACCTGCCGCACCAGCTCTTCCAGGTAGTGGAACGCCTTGCGCAGCTGCAGGCTGAGCTCGCCGGCGGCGGCCTTGGCCGAGGACGCCTGCCGGCGCGAAGAGCTTTCGAGCTCGGCGAGCTTCTGGCTCAGGCTGCTCTGGTCCGCGACCGAGGTTCCGACCGACGGCTCCGCATCGGCGCCGAGCTGCGCGCGGGCGCCCGGCGCATTCAGGTCGCGCAGCCAGCGGGCGAGCTCGCCGGCACGCTGGAAGCGGTCGGCCGGATCCTTGGCGAGCGCGCGCTCGAGGATGGCATCGAGCTCCGGCGGCAGGTCCGGCCGGAGCGCCGAGAGCGGCGGCGCCGGCTCCTTGGCGATGCGGTCGAGCAGCGCGATCACGTCGCCCTCGTCGTCCTCGAAAGGCGTCCGGCCGGCGAGCAGCTCGTACAGCACCACGCCGAGCGAAAAGATGTCGCCGCGCGGATCGAGCGGCTGCTCCAGCACCTGCTCCGGGCAGATGTACTTCGGCGAGCCGAGCACCTTGCCGGTCACCGTCATGGAAGACGACGGCATGCGCACCACGCCGAAGTCGGTGATCTTGGCCACGCCCTCCGGCGAGACCATGATGTTCGCGGGCTTGATGTCACGGTGCACCATGCCGAAGCGCCCGGCATAGTCCAGGCCTTCCGCCACCTGCGCGACGATGTCCGACACCTTCTCGAACGAAAGCTGCGCGCCCGAGCGCATCAGCCGGTGCAGCGACTGGCCCTGCAGGTACTCCATCGCGATGTAGGCCACATCGTCGGACACGCCGACGTCGTAGATGGTGACGATGTTGGGATGGTTGAGGCGCGCCGCCGACTTGGCCTCGAGCACGAAGCGGGTCTTGGTCTCGAGCAGGTTGTCCGCCGGCAGGTCCGGGTTCAGCGTCTTGATCGCGACCGGGCGCTCGAGCACCGGATCGAGCGCGCGGTAGACGGTGCCCATGGCGCCGCGGCCGATTTCCGATTCGATGCGATAGCGGCCGATCGCCGCGAGAGGCTGGTTCAGGCTTGCATCCCCGGCTTGACCACCCGGTTGCGCAGGATGCCGATGCCCTCGACTTCGAGCTCGACCCGGTCGCCCGGTTTCAGAAAACGCAGGCTTTCCAGCCCGCAGCCGTTGCCCACGGTCCCGGAGCCGAAGAATTCGCCCGAATGCAGGGTTTCCGAGCGCGAGGCGTGCGCGATGCAGTCCTCGAATTTCCAGTGCATGTCGCGCGAATTTCCGCGCCCCCATTCCTCGCCGTTCACCCGCACCACCATCTCCAGGCGGTACGGGTCGCCGATTTCGTCCGCGGTGACCAGGCACGGCCCCATCGCATTGGCATTGTCGAAATCCTTGCCCTTGCCCGGCCCGAGCTGGCCGGCCATCTCCTTGGTCTGCTCGTCGCGCGCCGAGAAGTCGTTGAAGATGGTGTAGCCGAAGATATGCTCGCGCGCCCGCGCCCTGGAGATGTCCTTGCCGGGCCGGCCGATGTAGCAGCCGAACTCGAGCTCGAAGTCGAGCCGCTCGGTATAGGCCGGCCAGGGCACCTCGGCCTCCGGCCCGCACACCGAGAAGCGGCTGGGGTGGTAGAACACGGGCCGCTCGTACCACGTCTGCGGGGGATTCTTCCCAATGGCGCGGAAGGCCTGCACCAGGTGCTTCTCGAAACAGAGAAAATCGCGCATCTGCGGCGGGTGCGGGATCGGCGCCAGCAGGGTCACGTTCTGCCGGCCGAGCAGCACCGGCGAATGCTCGAGCGCCTCCCGCGCGCGGTCGAGCGCGCTCTGCCCGCCTTCGACGATCTCGAGCACGCTGGAGAATCCCGGCAGGGCCGCGACCTTGGTCCCGCCCTCGATGAGAGCGCCGGGCGCCGGCGCCCGCGCCTCCCGGCCCGCCGCGATGGTGAACGTCACGAGTTTCACGCTGCTTTTGATAATACACTTGGGAAATCTCGAGGAGGATTCATGCGTCAGTTCACCGAAGACAACCTCACCGACGAAGTCGTCGCGCGCCTGAAGAAGACCAAGGACAAGCGCTTCCGGGAAATCATGACGAGCGCGGTGAAGCACCTGCACGCGTTCGCGCGCGAGGTGAGCCTCACCGAGGAGGAATGGTTCGAAGGCATCAAGTTCCTCACCGCCGTCGGCCAGAAGTGCGACGGCAAGCGCCAGGAATGCATCCTGCTGTCCGACGTGCTCGGCCTGTCGATGATGGTGGTCGCGCTCAACCACAAGACCGCGCCCGGCGCGACCGAAGCCACCGTGCTCGGGCCGTTCTTCGCGCACGGCGCGAAGGAATACGGCTACGGCGGCGACCTGCGCGTGGGCGCGACCATGAAGGGCGAGGATGTGTGGGTCAGCGGCCGCGTGCTGGGCGTCGACGGCAAGCCGGTGCCCAACGCCGCGCTCGACATCTGGCAGGCCAAGGCCGACGGCATCTACGACCTGCAGACCGAGGGCGAATTCGAGCTGCGCGGCCGGGTCAAGGCCAACGCCAAGGGCGAATACGCCTTCGCCAGCTACAAGCCGAAGTTCTACAGCATCCCGATGGACGGGCCGGTCGGCGACCTGGTGCGCGCCACCCACAACAACCACATGCGCCCGGCGCATATGCATGCCATCGTCTCCGCGCCCGGCTACCAGCAGGTCATCACCCACGTGTTCGTCGAAGGCGATCCGTACCTCGACGGCGACGCGGTGTTCGCGGTGAAGAATTCGCTCGTCGGCCGCTATAAAAAGGGGAACGACGCCGCGCTGGCGAAGAAGTTCGGCCTGTCGACCCCGTACCTCAAGCTCGAGTTCGACTTCCGCCTCTCGCCCGAGACCGCGGGCGCGAAGAAGGCGCGCAAGAAGATCGCCGCCAGCGACGCCGTTGCATGATCTGGCGCGTGCGCCGGGTGCTGACCGGCCATGACGCCGAGGGCCGCTCGACCTTCATCGCCGACGGCCCGGCGCCCAATGTGAAGGAGATGTCGGCGATGCCCGGCCTCGCCCTCACCGACCTGTGGGAGACCAAGGGAGCGCCGGCCAGCAACGCGGGTGACAGGGACGCTGCCGAGCGCCCGGTGCACCTCGAGCCGCCGAACAACGGCACCCTCCTGCGCATCGTCGAGTTCCCGCCCGACTCGGCGTGGCGCCACGGCACCGACGGCAAGGCCGGCTTCAAGTCGATCGGCGCCGGCCACGCGCAGGACCGGCGCTCGGCCGATCCGATGATGCACACGACCAGCACCGTCGACTACATCATCGTGCTCAAGGGCGAGATCTACGCCATCCTGGAAACCGGCGAGAAGCTGCTGCGCGCCGGCGACGTCCTGGTGCAGCGCGGCACCAACCACTCGTGGAGCGTCCGCACCAGCGAGCCGTGCATCATCGCCGCGGTGCTGGTGAGCGCGAAGCCGGTCTCGTCGAAGAAAAAACCGTCCCGGAGGAAGAAAAAATGATGGCGGTCGGCGTCATCGGCCTCGGCGCCATGGGGTCCGCCATGTCGGCGAATCTCGTCAAAGCCGGCGTCGAGGTGCGCGGCTACGACGTCGTCGCGGGCAAGCGTGCTGCGCTCAAGCGAGCCGGCGGCAAGCCGGTGGCATCCGTCGGCAAGCTGAGCGCCAGCGTCATCATCACCTCGCTGCCGAGCGCGGCAGCATTGCACGCCGTCGCCGAGGAGTTGAGAGGCAAAAGCGTCGTGGTCGAGACCAGCACGCTGCCGATCGAGGACAAGGAAAAAGCCCGCGACACGCTGACGAAGAAAGGCATCACGCTGCTCGATTGCCCGCTCTCGGGCACCGGCGCACAGGCGAAAACCAAGGACCTGGTGGTCTTCGCCAGTGGAGACAGGAGTGGTTTTGAACGAGCCAAAGCCATCTTTCCCGGTTTCTCCCGATCCCACTTCTACCTCGGCGCGTTCGGCAACGGCAGCCGCATGAAGTTCGTCGCCAACCTGCTGGTGGCGATCCACAACGTGTCGGCCGCGGAGGCGTTCGTGCTCGGCATGAAAGCCGGCCTGCCGGCGAAGACCATCTTCGAGGTGATCGAGAACAGCGCCGGCAGCTCGCGCATGTTCCAGGTGCGCGGGCCGCAGATGGTCAAGGGCCGCTACGACGGCGCGGGAATCGCGGTCGGGCTGTTCCAGAAGGACATGAAGATCATCGGCGAGTTCGCTGCGCGCATCGGCGCGCCGACGTCCTTGTTCAACGCCTCCGCGGCGATCTACAACGCGGCGATGGCGCAGGGGCATGGCGGCGACGACACCGCGTCGGTGTGCGCGGTGCTCGAGTCGATGGCGAAACTACGCCGCCGGTAGCGCCTTCAGGGTCTCGAGCAGCGCCTCGATCTCGAACGGCTTCTGCAGCGTGGCGTCGACGCCGATCAGCGCCGCGTCGGGCAGGTAGTCGCGCTTGGTGAACTGCGCGCCGCCGGACACCACCACGATCCGGGTGCGCGGGAACTCGCGGCGGAACGAATCGATCGCCTCGAAACCGTCGGCGTCGGGCATGAAGATGTCGGTGATCAGCACGTTGGCGGGGCGCATGCGCTGCACTTCCAGCGCCTCGCGGCCGTTGGCCGCGACCTCGACCGCGTAGCCGGCAAGCTCGAGCGAGAGCTTGAGCGTGAGCCGCATGTCGGCGTCGTCGTCCACCACCAGCAACCGCGGGCTGTCGCTCACCGCAACCCCGCCATGACCTGCTTCAGGCGCTCCGGCGCCACCGGCTTGGTGAGGTGCGCGTCGAACCCCGCCTCGAACGCGCGCTTCTGGTCCTCGGGCTGGCCGTAGCCGGTGATCGCCACCAGCCCGATCTTGCGCCCGCCGGGCGTGGCGCGCAGGCGCCGCGCCACCTCGTAGCCGTCCAGGTCGGGCAGGCCGATATCGATCAGCGCGATGTCGGGCGCGCGCTCGGCGGCGAGCGCCAGCCCGCTCGTCCCGTCGCGCGCCTCGCGCACGTCGTGGCCGCTGAAGGCGAGCGTCGCATGCAGCATAGCGCGCGTGTCGTCGTTGTCCTCGACGATCAGCACCTGGCGCGCGGCGCCGCGCGGCGCGCTGTCGAACGGCGCCGCCTGCTCCGCCGACGGCAGCACCGACGGCAGCGTGACGGTGAAGGTGGCGCCCTGGCCGATGCCGGCGCTGGCGGCCGAAACCCGGCCGCCGTGCATCTCGGTCAGGCGCTTCACCAGCTCGAGGCCGACACCGAGCCCGCCCGCCGAGCGGTCGAGGCCGCGCGCGCCCTGCACGAACAGGTCGAACATGCGCTCGGTCATGCCGGGGGCCAGGCCCTCGCCCTCGTCCGACACGCGCAGCATCGCCTGGTCGCCTTCGGGCCCGACGCTCACGTTGACGCGCTTGCCCGGCGGCGTGAACTTGAGCGCGTTGTCGAGCAGGTTGGAGAACACCTGCTCGATGCGCGCGCGGTCGGCGTCCACCCACACCGCGCTCGCGCCCAGGCTGACGAAATGCCGCTCCAGGCGGCCGGAAGCGCGCCACACGTTGATCACGTCGGCCACCACCTTTGCCAGGTTGAAGCGCTCGCGCTCGATCGCCGCCTTGCCCATCGCCACGCGGCTGATGTCGAGCAGGTCGCCGATCAGCCGCGCCATGTGCTTGGTCTGGCGCTCGATCACGCCGCGCGCCTTGACCGCCGCCTCGCTCGCGGGCTGCGCCAGCTTGACCACGTGCGCCGCCGCGGTGAGCGCGGCGAGCGGGTTGCGCAGCTCGTGCGACAGCATGGCGAGGAACTCGTCCTTGGCGCGGTCGGCCGCCTGCAGCGCGGCCTTCTCGCGCTCCTGCAGGTCGCTGCGCTCGCGCACCGCGGCGGCGGCGGTGCGCAGCGCATCGTGCAGCCGCGCGATCTCGTCGATGCGCGACGGATCCGGCACGCGCACGTCCTTGCCCTGCCCCATCGCCGCCGTCGCCGCGGCGAGGTGGGCCACCGGCGCTGCGATGCGGCGCGCCATGTACCAGCCGAGGAGCAGCGCGAGCGCCAGCGCCGCCGCGACGCCCGCGCCCATGCCGATCACCGTGCGGTTGGCCGCCGCGTCGACGGTGACGGCCGGGATCGCGATCCCCATCACCCAGCCGCTCAGCTCCGAGGTCACGTAGGGCGTGTAGGCGAGTGTGCCTTCGAGGGTCTCGCCCGCGAACCAGCCATTGGGCGCGTGGTCGATCGCCGCGCGGAACGTTTCCGATATTTTCTGGCCGGGCGGCAGCGGCGGAATGCGCGAGATGAAGCGCCGGTTGCCGTCGACCAGCGCGATCACCCAGCTTTCCGGCACGCGCTGCGCGCGCAGCACGCCGCTGAACCTGTCGGGCGTCGCCTGGACCGTGACCACGTAGCGCACCACGCCGTCCAGCACCACCGGCACGCGCATGCGCACCACGGGCGGCGCGCCGTCGGTGTCGACGTTGCTCACCACCGGCTGGCGGGTGGCGACGGCGTGGCGAAAGCTGGTGACGTCGCCCACCGGCGGCACGTCGCCACCGAGCGGAACGCGGGTGTCGAACAGCTGCTTCTCGGTCGCCAGCGCGAGCCGCACCGCCAGCCAGTCCGGCTGGCTGCGGATCACGCGCTGCGCCTCGTCGTAGAACCCGGCCAGGTTGCCGGTCTCGAGGTTCCTCGACGCCGCGAGCGCCTGCAAAGAGGTGAAATGGCCGCGGATCTCCGCATCGACCGCGCTCATCGCCGAGCGCGTGCGGCCGATCGCCTCGCTCTGCATCGTCTGGCGCTCGTGGCGCACCAGCAGCGCCCCGGCCGCCACCGCCAGCACCAGAACCGGCGCGACCGCGCCGGCCACGAGCAGCGAAAGCTGGGGGTGGAGCCTCATGACGTTCGTTCATAATAGCGCCCATGGAAGCCTGGAAAATGATCCGTCCCTGGACGCGCGCGGAAATGATGAAGCGCGTGGCTCGCTTCAAGAAACTGAAGGGCTCGGACGGCGGCCTGCCCGACAGCCCGCTGCCCGAGTGCCGGCGCAAGCTGTACGCGGTGATCGGCTTCCAGCCTCCGGCGGAAGGCAATTCGCCGGTGGGCGCAAACGCTTCCGCGATGCCGGCGATCTCGATCGCCGAGGGATTCAACCTCGGCTATTGCAAGGCGAAGCCGGGCAAGGGCCCGCTGATGCACAACCACGACACCAACGAGACCTTCATCGCCCTGACCGGGCGCTGGCGCGCCGAGTGGAACGAAGGCGACCAGATGGAGCACGTCGACCTCGACCCCTACGACGTGATCTCTTTCCCGGTCGGCGTGGCGCGGCGCTTCATGAACGTGACCTACGACGAGCCCGGCAAGGAACACCTGCTGATGTTCATCATCGGCGGCGACCAGCCGCAGGCCGAGTTCACCCCCGCCGCGATAGAGCGCTGCGAAGCGTTCGCCAAAGCACCAGCGCCACGAACAGCGTCGCCAGCGCGAGCGCGCCCCCCGCGATCGACTTCCACAGCGTCGAAGGATGGTCCTGCGCGTAGCGCACCGCGGCGTAGGCGAGCGCATCGAGCGGGAAGGTGAAGGCCCACCACGCCGGGCCGAACGGCCAGCGCGCGAGCTGCCGGGCATAGGCGAACAGCGCGACGGCGAGCACCAGGGCGAAGGGATAGAGCAGCTCGAGGAAACCCGCGTCGGGATACAGAGCGACGCCGTTGGCGTAGATCAGCGAAGGCGGCACCAGCAGGATGAACCAGGTCGGCCGCAGCGCCTCGGCGAGCGGCGGCGCCGCGATCGCACGGTAGAGGAGCAGCGCCATGAGGAGCGGCGCCACCGACGCCGACACGCCGAAGCAGAAGCGTGCCGCCTCGGCGTGGCCGAGCCCGAGCCCCGGGCCGGGCAGCACGATGCCGCCGACGAACAGGATCAGCCAGCCGGCGTTGATCTGCGCAAGCTCGATGCCGCCCGACAGCAGCCGCAGCAGCCCCCAGGCCTGGAGCGCGAGCAGCATGGCGAAGCTCGCCCACCACAGCCCATGCCCCAGCGCCGGGAAATACGCGCCGACGCCGCCCGCGACCAGCGACATGCCCACCGGCAGCGCACCGCAGAATCCCATGAGCAGCGGGTTGGTGAAGTCCGCCTTCACCGCCGCCGGATGACGCAGCCCTTTCATCAGATAAACAACGACCAGCAGGCCAAGCGCGATCGCGCCGGCCGCCACCCACGGCTCGGTGAAATACGCCGGCGCGCGAATCGTGCCGGGGAAGAGCGAGGCGGCGGCGCGCGCGGTCAGGCCGAGGCCGGCGAGACCCATCACCGCGCCGTAGAAACCGACGTGAAGCTGTTTCAGGTTCAGCTTCAGGTTCACTCCGGCTTGATGCCTGCGTCCTTGATCGCCGCGGCCCAGCGCCGCGTCTCCGCGCTGATGCGCGCGGCGAGCTCCGCCGGCTCGCCGGGCATCGGCGTCGCGCCCTGCTTCGCCAGGGCTTCGTCCACCGCGCGCGAGCTGACGGCCGCACGCACCGCGGTCGACAGCTTGGCGATCGTCAGCGGCGGCGTGGCCGCCGGCGCGACCACGAACACGTTGGGCGCGGCCTCGAAGCCCGGCAGCGTCTCGGCGAGGGTGGGAACCTCCGGCGCGCTCGGCATGCGCTGCGCGCTGGTGACGGCGAGCACGCGGATCCTGCCGGCCTTGGCCTGCGCCAGCGCGACCGCCGCGCTGATGATGCCGATATGCACCTGGCCGCTCATCAGGTCGGGCATCATCGCCGAGGCGCCCTTGTAGGGGACGTGCACCGCGTTGACGCCCGCCTGGCGCATGAAGAGCTCGAAGGCGAGGTGCTGCAGCGTGCCGACGCCGGGCGAGGCATACGCGTGGCGGCCGGCGCGCGACTTGAGCGCATCGATCAGGTCCTGCGTGCTCGACACCGGGAAAGCGGTGCTCGTCACCAGCGCGAGGGGCAGCGAGCAGACGCTGCCGACCGCGGCGAACTGCTTCACCGGGTCGTAGCTCACCTTCGGATCCAGTGCCGGCACGATCAGCGTGCCGCTCTCGGCCAGCAGCAGCACGTAGCCGTCGGGCGCCGCGCGCACCAGCCCGTCGGCGGCCAGCGCGCCGCCGGCGCCGGTGCGGTTCTCCACCACGAACGGCTGGCCGAGCGAGTCCTGCAGCCGTGGCGCGATCACCCGCGCCACCGTGTCCATCGCGCCGCCGGGCGGGAAACCGACCAGCAGCCGGACCGGGCGTACTGGATAGTCTTGTGAAAAAACGCTGCCCGCGCAGAGCATGAGCGCGGCGGCGGCAAGCCTCACGCGCTCGCTCCAAGATAATAGTTCTTCACCAGCTCATTCTGCTCCAGCGCCTTCACCCCGCCCTCGAACACGATCTCGCCGTGCACGATGATGTAGCCGCGGTCGGCGATGCGGATCGCCTGGTGGAAGTTCTGCTCCGCCATCAGCACGGTGAGGCCGGTGCGCTCCTTGAGCTGCTTGATGGTGGTGATGGTGTGCGAGACCAGGATCGGCGCGAGGCCGACCGAGGGCTCGTCGACCAGCAGCAGCCTGGGCGCCGACATCAGCGCGCGGCCGATCGCGAGCATCTGCTGCTGCCCGCCCGACATCGAGCCGGCGAGCTGGCGCCGGCGCTCGGCGAGCACCGGGAACACCTCGTAGCACGAAGCGAGGCTGGCCTTGATCCCGGCGCGCGCCTTGGGACGGAACGCGCCGAGCAGCAGGTTCTCCTCCACAGTCAGCTTGGGGAACAGGCGGCGGCCTTCGGGCACCAGCGCCACGCCGAGGTTGACGATCTCCTCCGTGGACAGCCGGGTCAGGTCGAAGGACTCGTTCTCCATTTTCAGAACCACGGAACCGCGCGTCGGCCGCACCATGCCCATCACGCACTTCATCAGCGTGCTCTTGCCGTTGCCGTTGGTGCCGAGCAAGGCAACGGTCTCCCCGTCCTTGACCGAGAGCGAGACGCCGTGCAGGGCACGGACGGCCGCATAGCCCGCCTCGACGCCGGAGATGGTCAGCTCAAGCGCCAAGGTAGGCCTTCTGCACGTCCGGATTGCCGACGATCGCCTGCGGCGTGCCCTCGCAGATGATCCGGCCGGCGTCGAGGCACACCACGCGCTGCGAGAAGCGCATCACCGCCTGCATGATGTGCTCGATCATGATGATGGTGATGCCCGATTCATTCAGCCTGAACAGGATGTCGAGCACTTCGTCCACTTCGGCGCCGGCGAGGCCCGCCATCGCCTCGTCGGAGATCAGCAGGCGCGGCTTCGCCGCCATGGCGCGCGCCAGCTCGAGCTTGCGCAGCTCGACCTGCGAGAGCTGGTTCGCCAGCACGTGCGCCTTGTCCGCGAGCCGGATGCTGCGCAGGATCTCGAGCGCCATCGCTTCGCCTTCGGCTTCGCGCAGGTGGATCACGTAGGCCGAGGGCACGAGCAGGTTCTCGAGCACCGTCATGCTGTGGAACGGGCGCGGGATCTGGAAGCTGCGCGCGATGCCCAGGCGCGTGCGCCGGTACGCCGGCAGGCGGCTGATTTCGCGGTTCTCAAAGACTATTTTTCCGGATTCGTTGCGTAACGAGCCCGAGATGCAGTTGATGAGCGTGGTCTTGCCGGAGCCGTTCGGGCCGATCAGGCCGAAGCGCTCGCCCGGCGCGATGTCGAGGCTCACCGACGACAGCGCGGTGAAGCCGCCGAAGTGCTTCGAGACGGCCTTTACCTGGAGGAGCGGCGCGCCCATTTCCGGAACAGCCCGACGACCCCGTCCGGGGCCAGCACCACGAAGAGAACGAGCAGCACCCCGACCACCAGCACGTTGATCTCGTTGGAGATGGTCACGGTCACGATCTGCTGGATCGAGCCGAGCAGCAGCGCGCCGATCACCGGGCCGATCCAGTGCCCGGTGCCGCCGATCATCGGCATCGCCAGCGCCGACACGCCCCAGTTCAGGCTGAAGCTCGACGCCGGCTCGATGAACGAGAGATACATCGGCATCGGCGCGCCGGCCGCGCCCATCAGCGCGCCCGACACCACGCAGGCGAACAGCTTGAGCCTGAGCGTCGGCACGCCCGAGCATTCGGCGGCCTCCTCCGAATCGCGGATCGCGCGCAGCCCGCGCCCGATCCAGCCGACCTGGATGTAGCGCGCGACCGAGATCGCGATCACCGCGAGCAGCGCCATCACCACGAACAGCATGCGCGTGTAGCTGCCGAACGGCGCCATCACCTCGGGACGCAGCAGCTGCAGGCCGGTGGCGCCGCCGACATAGCGCCAGTTCACCATCAGCGTCTCCATGATGAACAGGATGGCCACGGTCGCGATGGCGAAGAAGATTCCCCGCAGGCGCAGGGTCATGATGCCCACCGCAAAGCCGAGCGCCGCCCCGATCGCGGCGCCGGCGACGATCTGGACGACAAGCGGTGCGTCGAGCGCCTTGAACAGCACCACCGCGCTGTAGGAGCCCAGGCCGAAGAACGCGCCGGTGCCGAAATTCACGTAGCCGGCATAGCCGCCGAGGATGTTCCAGGCGGTGGAGAGCACGACGAAGGTGAGCACGATGTAGCCGGCGTAGAACACGTACTCGTTGACGCCGGAAAGCGCCGCCGCCAGCGCGAGGACCAGGAAAACGGCAACGCTGATCCAGTACTTCATCGGCCGAACAGTCCCTGCGGCCGGATGCCCAGCACCACGAGCAGAAGACCGAAGGCCACCGCGGGAGCCCACGACGCGCCCGCCATCATCAGCACGATGGATTCGGAAATGCCGAGGATCAGCCCCGCGGCGAGCGTGCCGGTCATGCTGCCCAGGCCGGCCAGCACCACCACGCAGAACGTCCTTCCTATATAGAGGCGGTCCATGGCCGGCTCGACCGGGCCGACGATGATCACCATCGCGCCGGCCAGCGCCGACACGCCGGTGGCGATGCCGAACGCCCATTGCTTGATGCGCACCGGGTTCGCGCCCATCAGACGCAGCGCGGGCTCGTCCTGGGCGACGGCCTTGATGGCGCGCCCGGTGAACGTCTTGGACAGATAGATCGAAAGGCAGAAGGTCAAGACCAATGCCACCCCGAAAGCCACCAGCATGCGGTAGGGAATGCGGTAGTCGCCGATCACCCAGCTCGAGCCGATGTAGGGCGCCTGCACCGTGCGCTGGTCGACGCCGAAGCCGAGGATCAGGCCGACCTCGATGATGAAGGCGAGGCCGAAGAAGAACGCCAGGCCGCGCACGCCGGCATCGCTGCCGCGGCGCTCGAAGGTCTCGTAGTAGAAGCGGTAGATCAGCACGCCGAGCACGAAGAACGCCGGCATCAGCACCACGCCGGCGAGGATCGGGTCGAGCCCCCAGCCGGCGACCACGTAGGCGCAATACGAGCCGAAGATCATCAGCGCGGGGTGCGCGACGTGCGGCACGTCGAGCAGGCCGAACGACACCGACAGGCCGATGCTCACCGCGGCATAGAAGCAGCCGAGCAGCACCCCGAAGAGGACAGCCTCGAACAGCAGGTCGAACGAAAAGATCATCCCTGCTGTTCTTTCAGGCGGATTTCGCTTACTTCGCCGTGCGCGCTTTCTCGAAGGGCGTAATCACCGAGCCGGTCTTGTACGCGTCCGGATAGATCACGACCTGCTTGCCGGGCTGGCGGAACTGCTCGATGTCCTTGTCCACGATGCCGCGGAACTGCGCCTGCACCACGCGCGCGTTCGCCCACTCGCCGTCCTTGTTCCAGCGGATCGGGCCGACGATGGTCTTCACCTCGCTCTTGTGCAGCCACGCCGCCATCGCCTTCTGGTCGATGCTCTTGGTGGCGGCGACCGCCTGCTCGAGGATCTGGCCGATGGCATAGTTGAAGGGCGGCAGGTAGAAGCCGAGCGGATCGACCTTGGCGTCCTTCGCCTTCGCCGCGTAGCGCTGCAGGAAATCCTCGACGCCCGGGTACTTCATGCCCGGCACGTAGGAGTTGTAGTTCAGCACGCCGTTCATCAGGCTGCCGAGCGAGCTCATGATCGTCGTGAACTGCAGCCCGACCATGCCGCCGCCGAAGATCTGCACCGACGGGCCGACGCCGATCTCGTTCACCGCGCGGATGATGGCGACCGAGTCGTTCGGGTAGGACATGACGAACACCATGTCCGGCTTCGCTGCGCGGATGCCGCGGATCAGCGAGGAGAAGTCGGTGGTGGCCGGCGGATAGTTCTGGTCGTAGACCGACTTGATGCCGGCCTTCTGCGCCAGGGTACGCGCGCCGTTCGCCAGGTTCTGGGCGAAGTCGTTGTCGGCGGCGAGCACCGCGACGGTCTTGGCGCCCACGCCCTGCCCGGCCTTGAAGAAGCCGTCGGACCAGCTCGAGGCGTCGTTCCACGGCGAGTTGTTGAACCACATGTCGTGCTGCACCTTCGCGTTCACCTGGAACGAGAAGTTGCCCATTAGCAGCAGGCCGCGCTGCTTCACCATCGGCATGATCGGCGCGGTCGGCACCGTGCCGTAGGGCGCGATCAGCAGGTCGACCTTGTCGACGTCGAGCAGCTTGGTGTAGATGCCGGGCACGTTGGCGGGGTTGGTCTGGTCGTCGTAGGCGATCAGCTCCACCTGGCGCTTGAGCAGGCCGCCGCGCTTGTTCACGTCCTCGACCCACATGCGCAGCGCGAGCAGCGCCGCCTGGCCGCCGGCGCCGAGCGAGCCGGTCTGCGGCATGCTCATGCCGATCTTGATCGGGCCGCTCTGGCCGATGGCGAAGCGCGGGAAAGTCGTCGAGGCGGCGAGCGCCGCGCCGGCCTTCAGTACCTTGCGTCGGGAATCCTTCATGATTTGCTCCTCCTCTGCGACTTATTGTAATCAATCTTCAGCAGGCGGGCGGCGTTTCCGCCCATGATCTTTGCCTTGTCCGCGGCGCTCAGCTTGCCGCGTTGGACGAATCCCACCGGGTCCTCGACCCCCATGTCGAACGGATAGTCGGTGCCCATCACCACGTGGTCGGCGCCATAGCGGCGCACCATGTTGTCCAGCATCTGCGCATCGAAGACTATCGTGTCGAAGTAGAACTTCTCCAGGTAGCTGGTCGGCTTGCGCTTGATCACGGTCCGGCAATCCGGCCGCGCTTTCCAGCCGTGGTTCATGCGCTCCCAGTAGTGCGCGAGGAAGCCGCCGCCGTGCGGCAGCACCACTTTGAGCTTCGGATAGCGATCCATGACGCCGTCGAAGATCAGGTGGCTCGCGGCCACCGTGGTCTCGAGCGGGTTGCCGATCACGTTGTTGAAGTAGTGGTCGAGCAGGCGCTCGCCCTGGGTGTAGCCGGTGGGATGCATGAAGATGATGACGTCGAGCTCCTGCACCTTGGCGAAGAACTTGTCCAGGCCCAGGCGCCCGTCGGTCAGGTCCATGCCGTTGACGCTGCCGTTGATCTCGACGCCGCGCATGCCGAGCTTCTTCACGCAGTACTCGAGCTCGGAGACCGCCATGTCCGGATCCTGCAGCGGAACGGTGCCCAAGCCCACGAAGCGCTCGGGCCACTTGCCCACGATCTCGGCCAGGCGCTCGTTCACCTGGCGCGCCAGCTCCGCGCCCATCTTCGGCTCGGTCCAGTAGTAGGTCTGCTGCGGCGCGGGCGAGATCGCCTGGATGTCGATGCCCTGCTTGTCCATGTCCTTCAGGCGCACCTCGATGTTCGAGAGCTTCGGCGCGCGCTCGGCTACCTGCTTCTTGTTGGTCTCGCGCGTGAGCGCGTTGGCGAACTTGATCTGCATCTCGTGCTGCGCCGGGTTGAGCGGCGCCACCTTGGCCGCGGCATCCGGATTGAGGTAGTGGCAGTGGATGTCGATCCGCAGGCTCTTGCCCTTCTTGTTCTTGACGACGGCACGGCTACTACTGCCAGACGCTGGCGCGCAGCTATAGAACATTCAGAAAACTCCCAGGTGTTGAGTGATCAGGGCGCGGTCTTCGCGCACGTCGGCCGCCCTGCCCGCGAAGGCGACGCGGCCGGTGTTGAGGATGACGACATCGTCGGCAAGCTCAAAGGCGAGTTTCACATTCTGCTCGACCAGGAGGATCGACTGGCCCTCGGCCTTGAGGCGCGCGATGGTGCGACCGACCTCGGCGACGATGATCGGCGCGAGGCCCTCGGAGGGCTCGTCCATCAGCAGGACGCGCGGATTGCCCATCAGCGCGCGGCCGATGGCGAGCATCTGCTGCTCGCCGCCGGATAGCGAGCCGGCGTGCTGGTCGCCGCGTTCCTTCAGCCGCGGAAACAGGTCGAACACGCGCGCGATGTTCCAGCCACGGCCTCTTTTCGAAACCAGCAGGTTCTCCTCGACCGTCAGGGTCGGAAATACACGTCTTCCCTGCGGCACCAGGCCGATGCCCTTGCGCGAGATCGCCTCCGGCGCCAGGCGCTCGATCGGCTCGCCGAGCAGGCGCACCCTGCCCGTGCGCGGCTTGAGCCAGCCGATGATGGCATTCATGCACGTGGTCTTTCCGGCGCCATTTCTTCCCAGGAGACACATCACCTCGCCTTGCCGCATGGAGAACGAAACCCCATGCAAGACATGGCTCTCGCCGTAGAGCGCATCCACAGCCTCGAGGGCCAGCGCTTCAGTGGCCAAGGTAGACCTCGCGCGTCTTCGGATCCGCCACTACCTGCGCGCGCGTGCCCTCGACGATCACGCGCCCGTAGTGCAGCACCGTGATGCGGTCGGCAAGGTCGAGCGCAGTGTCCATGTCGTGCTCGATCATCACCACGGTGGTGTCGCGCGGAATGGCGGCGATGAGCTGCTTGATCGAGGCGCGCTCCTCGCGTGACAGCCCGGCGAGCGGTTCGTCGAGCAGCAGCACGCGCGGCTTCTGCGCGAGCGCCATCGCGATCTCCACCCGGCGCTTCTCGCCGTAGGCCAGCTCGGAAATGGGCCGCTGCGCGAGGTGGTCGAGTCCTACCCTGGCGAGAACCTCTTTGGCGTCGTCGTAGAAATGCTTCGAAAAGCCGCGGAACGCGTCCCAGCGCGCCTTCGTCAGGCCGAGCAGCGCGAGCGCGATGTTGTGCTCGAGCGTGTCGCGCGGGAAGAGCGTGATGATCTGGTAAGTGCGCGCGAGGCCGAGGTGGGCGCGCCGATGCGGCAGCAGCTTCACCAGATCTTTTTCAAACAACGAAATACTTCCGCGATCGGCCGAAAGGTCGCCGGTGATCAGGTTGAACAGCGTGGTCTTGCCCGCGCCGTTCGGCCCGATAATCAGCCGGCGCTCGCCCGCCGCCACCTCGAGCGTGACATCGTTGATGGCGGGCAGCCCGCCGAAGGCCTTCTTCAGGCCTTGGACGTAAAGCGCCGCCATAACCTTTTCACTCCCGGGACGACGCCCTCGGGCATGAAGATCACGATGAACACGAAGACGAAGCCGAGCAGCATGTTCCAGCGCTCGATGTAGGCCGAGACCCAGTTCTTGAGCAGCATGACGATCGCCGCGCCCGCCAGCGGGCCGGCGAGCGTGCCCGAGCCGCCGGCGATCACCGCGAGCAGGCCCTCGGCCGAGTTGCTGAGCGAGAGCGAAACCGGGTGGATGTACTTGTGGTAGTAGACGAAGAGCAGCCCCGACACCCCGCCCCAGAACCCCGCGTAGATGAAGGTGATCCAGCGCACCATCCACACGTGGTGGCCGAGCGCGCTCATGCGGCGCGGCTGGTCGCGCGTGCCCTTGAGCGCCGCGCCGAGCGGCGATGCCACGTAGCGCGCCATCAACCAGACTGATATTGCAGTTACAACCAAGACAAAATAATAGAAGGGCGCGGCGCCATCGAGGCCAAACGGGCGCGTGAGACCGCGCAGGCCGTTGTCGCCGTCGGTCAGCGACACCCAGCGGTACGCCGTGCCCCATAGCACCTGGCTCAGTGCGAGGGTGAGCATGAGGAAACCGAGCCCGGTCGCGCGCAGCGCGATCAGCCCGAACAGCCCCGCCATCACGACGGTGCCGGCGAGCGCGAGCAGCGCGCCGAGCGCGTGGCCGAGCCCGAGCTTGAGCGCGACCAGCGCCGAGAGATACGCGGACACGCCAAGGTACGCCGCGTGCCCGAGCGTCGGCAGCCCGCCGTAGCCGAGCAGCAGATTGATGCTCGCCGCGAACACCCCGAAGATCAGGATCTGGCTGCCCAGGTTCACGTAATACTCACCCAGGACGAGGGGGAGCAGCGCTAGCAAAACCAAGACCGCGATCCACCTCACGCCGCGAACTTCCCGAACAGGCCCTTGGGCCGGAACGCGATCACCAGGATCATCGGCAGGAACAGGATCACGTAGGCGAGGTCGGGCAGCAGCGCGACGCCGAAGGTGTAGACGAAGCCGACGATGAAGCTGCCGACGAAGGCGCCGAACAGGCTGCCGACGCCGCCGAGGATCACCACGATCAGGGCGAGCGGCAGCATGTCGGCGTCGAGCCCGGGATACGCCGACATGATCGGCCCGCCGATGATGCCGCCGGCGCCGGCGAGCGCCGCGCCGAGGCAGAACACGATGGTGAACAGACGCGATACCGGGATGCCGACCGCGCGCGCCATCTCCATGTCGTCCACGCCGGCGCGGATCATGGCCCCCAGACGAGTCTTTTCAATGAAAAAATACAACACCGCGCCAACCACCACGGCAAGGACCACGACGGCCAGCCGGTAAGCAGGGAAAACCAGGCCCCACAGCCGCACCGGCTGCTGCAGCAGCTCGGGCGTCGGGATCGGGATCGGGTCGCCGCCCCACACCACCAGGCACAGGTCGGCGATGATGAACGCCACGCCGAGGGTCACGAGCACCTGGCCCAGGACATTGCCCTGCAGTTTCCTGAGAATGAATCGCTCGAAGAGCCCCCCCAGCAGGGCGACCGCCAGACCGCCGAGCAGCGCCGCGAGCCAGAGGTTCGGCACGATCTTGAGGATGCTCACGCCGATATAGGCACCCAGCATGTAGAGCGCGCCGTGCGTGAGGTTCGCGATCCTCATCAGGCCGAAGATCAGCGAGAAACCGGCCGCCAGGAGGAACAGCAATCCTCCCAGCGAGAGGCTATTCAGGGTCTGAATAGCCCAATACTGCAGCCTACGACTCCAGGTTCTTGTACGGCGGGAAGTCTCGCGAGTAGACCGGGTTCTTGAGGAACTCTTCCGGCTTGTAGGTCCAGAACTGGCTCACGTTCGGGTAGGTGTGGATCACGCGGTTCACCAGCCGCCCGTCCTTGCGCTCGACCTTGCGGATGTAGATGTTGCCCACCACGTTTCCATATTGGTCGAACTGCACCGGGCCG
>Ga0134121_10001866_pt1 | contig 19232 bp, 16 predicted proteins | sample KB301_FD_96463 | JGI IMG/M metagenome (GOLD analysis project Ga0134121, IMG submission 96463) | Terrestrial soil microbial communities without Nitrogen fertilizer from Kellogg Biological Station, Michigan, USA - KB3-0-1 | ecosystem: Environmental > Terrestrial > Soil > Unclassified ... | reverse complement strand
GCTTCATCTGGTGCGTGATCGCCTTCACGGCCGTCACCGCCGCGTACTCCGTCTACGGCGGCATCAAGTCGATCATCTGGACCGACGTCCTGCAGTTCTTCCTCTTCATCGGCGGCGCGATCCTCGCGCTCGTCCTCATTCTCGGAGACATCGGCGCCGCCGGCTTCTCGCGCGCCGTCGAGAACACGGACAAGCTGCGGATCCTCGACCCCTCGATGAGCTTCGGGAAAACCTACACCCTGCTCACCGCGATGGTCTGTGGGCCGATCCTCACCTTCGCCACCCACGGCACCGACCAGGACCTCGTCCAGCGCATGCTCACCTGCAAGGGGAGCCGGCAGGGATCCCTCTCCGTCGTTCTCTCGGGCGTGATCAGTATCCCCATGGTGCTGACCTTCCTGTTCATCGGCACCTGCCTCTACGCGTTCTACGTCCATCATCCCTCTCTCGCGGCCGACCTTCCAGAGCGGCAGGACCAGGTCTTCCCCCACTTCATCGTCCACCAGCTTCCCGTCGGGGTCCGCGGACTCGTGATCGCCGCCGTGTTCGCCGCCGCGATGTCGACGACGTCGTCCGCCATCGGCGCGCTCGCGCTCGTCGCCGTCGTCGACGTCGTCAAACGGCTCCGACCCGGCCCCGAGAACCCCGAGCGCGATCTCCGACTCTCGCGGATCATGACCGCCGTCATGGGCGCGCTCCTCGTCGTCGTCGCGATCGGCTTCCAGAAGGTCAGCAAGTCGCTTCTGGACACGGGCCTCGAGGTGATGACCTACGCCTACGGCGCGCTTTTGGGCGTCTTCGTCCTGGGACGGGCTACGACCACCCGGGGTTCGGATCGCGGGAACGTCGTCGCCATGCTGGTGAGCGTCGCCGTCGTCGTCGCGGTGAAGTTCGGCGTCTCGCGGGAGGTGATCGCGTGGCCGTGGTTCACGGTGATCGGGTTCGCGACGACGATGGCGATGGGGGTGCTGTTCCCGTCCCGGCCTACGCCTTCCTCGTATCGTGATGCTTCTGCGCCTCCTCGATGAGCGCCTGCACCTTCTTGTCGCGCGTGGGATCGAGCTCGAGGCACCGCTTGAAGTCCTTGATCGCGAGTCGGAAGTCCTTCAGCGCGAAGTGGGCCTGGCCGCGCTCGTAGTAGGCGCCGTAGATCGAGCCGTTCAGCTGGATCGCCACGTCGAGGTGGGCGACGGCCTGCTCGAAGAGCGCCTTCACCTTTTCGCCGCGCGCGAGCAGCTGCTTCGCCAGCGCGACCTTCACGACGCCCAGGTCCTTGAAGATGTACGCGTACGTCGGCTCCAGCTCCGCGGCGCGCGAGAAGTCGTCGATCGCCTTCCGGTAGTCGGGCTCCGGATCGCCGGCGCCCTTCTTGATCGACCGCGCCATGTAGAAGCGGACGATGCCCCGGTTGTGGTACGCGGGGCTGCAGGTCGAATCGAATTCGAGCGCCGCGTCCAGGTCCTTGAGCGCCATCGCGAACACCGGCGCGACGTCCTTGCCGGAGTCGCGCGCGTAGCGGCCGCCGAAGATCAGGACGTTCGACCGGTTGACGCGCGAGGGCGTCGACTCGGGCCTCAGCTCGCACGCCAGGACGAAGTCCTCGAGCGCGTTCTTGCACGTCCCGCTGGGATCGTTTCCCTCGAGCGACGTCAGGATCGCCTTCGCGAACCGGTAGACGCCGCGCTGGGTGCGGATGTCGTAGTTCTTGCCCTGCTGCTTGATGGCCAGCGTGACGCCGGCTTCGCCTTCGTCCAGCTGCTTCATCACCGACTTCATGCCCAGTTCGCCGAGCCGGCCCGCCGATTCGAGGCGGATCAGCTCCTTGAACATGTGGATCGCCTCCTCCAGGCGGCCGGCGTGGACCGCGGCCACGCCCTGGGTGAAGCGCATCTGGTCGTCGGAGACGATCGGGCCGCCCTGGATGAAGCGGTCGAGGTCGTCCGCGAGGTGCTGGACCGTGTCGTACCGGCGCACGGGGTCCTTGGCCATCGCGCGCGACACGATCTGCTCGAGGTCCGGCTTCACGTTCGCGTTGAGCTGCGACGGGGGGACGAGCGGCTCCTTCACCACCGCGAAGCAGGTCTTCATCGCGTTGCCGGAGTCGAACGGCGGCCGGCCGGTGATCAGGAAGTAGAGCGTCGCGCCGAGCGAGTAGACGTCCGACCGCTCGCGGATGTCGCCCGTGCGGCCGAGGGCCTGCTCGGGGGACATGTACGAGGGCGTGCCCGCGACCTGGATGGTGCGCGAGAGCAGGCTGTCGTCGGTGGGGCCCAGCGTCGCGGAGACCTGCGCCAGGCCGAAGTCCGTGACCCGCACCCGGCCGTCGAAGCCGAGCATGATGTTCTTCGGCTTCAGGTCCTTGTGGAGCACGTTCCGGTTGTGGGCGTAGCCCACGGCGAGGGCCGCGTCGCGGATGATCTGGGCGGCGCGCTGGACCTGGAGGCCGCGGGCGCGGACCTGGTCGAGCGTCTCGCCTTCGATGAACTCGGAGGCGACGAACGCGCGGGGGCCGTCGTGCAGTTCAAGGCGGCCCGTTTCGTACACCAGGGCGATGCCGGGATGCTCCATCCCGACGGTCGGCTCCGCCTCCTTGAGGAAGCGCGCGATGTGCTCCTGGCCGCCGCCCTCCTTGATGAGCTTGAGGGCGACGTACTTGCCCCGCTCGACATCCCAGGCCTTCATCACCGCGGAGCGGCTGCCGCGGCCGACGTCCTGGATGCGGACGAACTTGCCCATGACGTTGGCCACGTCGCGGGTCGCGCGGGCGACCTCGGCGGGAAGCGTGGCGGGAGCCGTCTCGGTGGTCTGGCCGGTGCTGGGGGGCCCGGAATTCGCCTCGAACGCGCGGGTGTCTCCGTCGTCGGGCGGCGCCTCGGGAACGTCGCCGCCGCGGGAGCGGATGCGCTTCAGCGCTTCCTTGCGGAGCCCCTCGATCTGCTCGGACTTGAGGAGATTCCGGGTGCGGAGGAGGTCGACGAGCGACTTGCCCCCGTCGGACAGGGCGCTCAGGCAGTCGTTGAGCGCATCCTGGCTGATCAGCCCCTTCTCGAGGGCCAGGATTCCGATTTCCGCTTCTTCTTCAAGCACGAAAGGCCCATTCTAGGGTGGAGAGGAGGAAAACGCAACCGCGCGGACTCCCCGGTCACCCGTTTACCCGTTCGATCGGCAGGAGACGTCGCCAGACTACTTTCGGTCGACGGGGCCCTCGAAGCCCGGGCCGCCCGCCGCGACATAGCCGCCGCTGGCGCCCTTCGGGTCCCCCGTGACCCAGAACGAGTATAGCCTCCCTTTCCTCAGATGGAACCGGAAGCGGACCGGTTTTCCCGCGAAGAACGAGAGGTCGAGCGCCACCTCCTGGTGCGTCGAGTTCCCCTTCACCGCCGTCGACGACGCCGCGGACTTCTCGCCGTCGAGGACGTCCACCCGGAGCTCTCCGTCGGGCGCGTCGAGGTTGACGAAGAGATGCTTCCCGGAGAAGGTCACGGGACGGGTGACGAGCGTTCCCTCCGGGTCGCCCGCCTCCATCGACGCGAATCCGTCGCGGCGCAGCGTCGCGAGCCCCGTCACGCACGTCCCCTGCTTGTTGGATCCCTTCGGGGCGCCGGAGCGGGCGCTCACGTAGAACCAGAGCTCGTCCCCCATCACCAGGCAGCCGCCGCCGACCGACTGGACGTTCGAATAGTTCCAGTCGCCGTACGTCTCGGAGACCGGGAGGAACGGCCGCCGGTCGGGCCGCTGCCAGCTCCATCCGTCGCGGCTGAAGCCGACGCAGACCTCGTTCGGCTTCTGCCGGTCCGCGAACTGGCCGCGCCAGATCGTGAAGAGGCCGACGACCAGGCTCTCGTAGGCCATGCCGTCGAGGTTGTAGAGCTGGCACGGGACCTTGTAGTCGTCGCGGATCGGGTCCTTCGAATCGGCGCCCGTCCACATCGGCGCGTCGGCCAGCGCCGACCAGGGAGGCCCCGCGACCGGATCCTTCATCTCCCAGTACCGGCGGGCCCGCGGCTGGCCCCAGCCGTGGCGGATCGAGTAGACCCACACCTTGCGGAACGGATTCCAGAAGACGGTGCTGCGGTCGCCGCACGATCCGGTGAGCAGCGGCGGATCGCTCCAGTGGATCCCGTCGGGAGAGAAGAACGTCGCCAGCCCGTACGCCCCCTTCACCGTGCTGCCGCCGGAGCACGACCGGAACATCTTGAACCTCTTCTTCGGGTCCTTCTCCTCCTGGTCGAGCCAGACGGTCGACGAGTCGCGGTTCCCGCTCTGGACGATGTTGGTGCCCGGCTTGACGTCCAGCTCGGGCTTGTCCCAGGCGAGGCCGTCCTTGGACGTGGCGTAACACGTGTGGCGTTTTTCGCCGGCCATATACCACATCTTGAACAGCTTGTCGGCGGGGTCGTACCAGACGCCGTCGCTGAACGACATCGCCACGCCGCCGTCCTTGTCCGCTTCCCACGGCTTGTCGGGGCGCATCACCGGGGTCTTCGGGTGATATTTCGCCTGGTGAAACGACCGCTTCAGGGTCGTCTCCGCGATCAGGAAGTCGTCGACGAACAGCTGCCGCCCCAGGTCGATGGGAATGACGGCCGGCGGCGACTGGAGGTAAGCGGGAACGTCGAGGTCCTTCGTGAGGTCGGGCGCCTTCGGCGGCCACGGTGCGGGCAGCCGGATGCCGTTATAGAGCGTCTGTTCGGCCGGGGGATCCTGGGGGACGCCGACGAGGGCGACGACGAGGATGAAAGCGCGGATCACGGTTCACCTCCCCGCTCTCCCGCTCCCAGTAGCAATAACGCTCGATCAGGGCGACGTGACGGTGACGTTGTCGAAGTAAAAAGTCGCCCAGCTCGTTCCCGTCGGGAAGGAGCTCCCCAGTTCGACCGCCCAGGGCCCCGCGGGAAAATTCGTCGCGACGCTGATCAGCGGACTTCCGTTGTCCATGGTCCACGTCGCCGGGCCGCCGGCGGTGGCCGAGAACGTAAAGCGGTGGAACGTCAGATCGGCCGTGGGAGTGAGGTAGTGCTGGTCCGAGGTCCCGAAGATCGTCAGCTTCAGATCGCTCGTCGTCCTGTTCCAGGTGACCGACGCGACCGGACCGGTGATGGTGTTGCGGATGGTGATCGTCCCGATTCCGTCGGCGCCCGACGCGGTGTCCGCGGCCATCTCGACCGAGAACGTCACCGCCGCGGGGTTGAACGAGGACGCGGTCTGGGTCGTGATGGAGCTCGAGACCGACGAGGCGGTCATCGCGAGCGATTCGAAGGGAGGCGTCGTCCCCACGCCGTGAGTCACGTCCTTCACCGCGATGGCGGTGCCGGTCGGAGCCGCCTCGACCCAGTTGGTCCCCGGGTACGCATTGACGAACGTATCCAGGAAGAGGGTGTCCGGGACGCCCGCGGATTTGCAGGCGGGAATCAGAAGCGCCGCGACCGCCGTCGCCGCGAGCCGCCGCATCCAGGGATTCGTCGTCATCGCTCGGTCGTCCTCGAATTGGACGGTGATGATACGACGGGATCCCCGCCGACGCAAAAGGTTCAGGGAATCGTCAACGTCACCTTCTGCGCCTTGCCGCCGCGCATCACGGTGAACTCGGCGGTCTCGCCGGGCGATTTGCGGAAGAGGTGGCCGAGCAGGCCGCTCTCCCCCAGGAGATCCTTGCGACCGTCCACCTCGACGATGACGTCGTCCTTCTGGAACTTCTGAGGGGCCTCGCGATTCCGGTTCTGGACGAAGTCGGGAGGAAACGCCTTGATCCGGAGCGCCAGGCCGTCCGCGGCCAGGCCCTGCTTCTGACGCTCCTCCGCCGGAAGCGATTCCATCGGGTTCACGCCGAGCAGCCGGTGGCGCATCCCCCACACCTGGGTGCGCCAGGTGAAGTCGTCGCGTCGGCGCCACCCCTCGCCCAGGACGAGCGAGACCTTGGCCGCCTTGCCGTCGCGGTCGACCTCCGCTTCGATCGTGCACGGTTCCTTCGCGGTCTGGAGGACCCACTGGACGTCGGCGACCGAAAGGACGGGTTGCCCGCCGAGGCGCCGGATCGCGTCGCCCGCCTTGAAGCCCCCCTTCTCCGCGGGGGAACCGGCGGCCACGGACTTCACCGACGCCTTTTCCTTCAGGTCGAGCGACAGGCCGACCACGTCGGGCATCGGATAGGGAAACAGCAGCGCGTCGGGGACCGGCTGCTTCGCGGCCCGCCGCGACCACAGCTCGGCCTCATGGACCATATGGCAATGGATGCACTTCTGGCGCGTGCCGTCCGCGGGCACGGCGTTCTTGAACCCCTTCATCTCGGGGATCGCCTCGGGCGTCTTCCAGTCCGCGGCCGCTCCCGTCTTGCCGGCGAACTCCTGCTTGTTGCCGGGGTAGCCTTTGTGAAAGTCGAGGGCCGCCTCGAGCGCTTTGCGAAGCCCCTCGATCGTGACCCGCTCCGACTTGCCCCGCTCGCCGGCCTTGCTGCCGTAGCGGCCGTAGATCGTCCGGTCGGCGTTCATCAGCACGACCGCCCAGTTGAGGTCGTAGTCGAACTGGAAGAACGACAGGTCCATGCCGTACGCCTGGACGAGACGGACGCAGACGAACTTCTCCATGACCGCGGCGAGGTCGGCGTCCTGGCGGCCGGCCACCTGCTTGTCGAACGGCTTGAACGTGACGCAGGGGACGCACCGGAGGACGACCATCATCGGCTTGCCCGACTTCTTCGCCTCCGCGATGCCGGCGTCGAGATCGTCGTAGATCCAGGTCCCGACGAGCTCCGTGTCCTTGAGCCCTTCCTTGATCTTCTCCTTGTCCTGCGGAGCCGCGAGGAACGCAAACCCGACCATGAGTGCGGCGGCGGCAAGTTTCATTGGCTCGTCCTCCTGGGTTCAACGTATCCCACGGGCTCCCGGAAAGTACAGGAAAGAGGAAAACTCCGGACCCAGGGAGAACGAGAATGACCCCGGGGAGAAAACAAAGACGCCCGCAGCTCCGGTGGGAACCGCGGGCGCTTCTTCCTTTTGCTGGGTGCTGGGTGCTGTCTGCTGGTTTAGTGCTTCTGCTCCTTCTCGGGAGGAACCGTGTGGCCGGCCCACGCCTTGGCCTCGTCCTTCTCGGGGAAGAAGTTCTTGTTCACCTCGATGTAGAACTTCCACTTCTCGGGCAGCTCGTCGGCCGGAAAGATCGCCTGGACGGGGCACGGCTCGACGCACGCGCCGCAGTCGATGCACTCTTCGGGGTGGATGTACAGCATCTTCGGCCCTTCATAGATGCAGTCCACCGGGCAGGCGGGCACGCAGGCCTTGTCCTTGGTGGTGTAGCAGGGCTCGGCGATAATGTAGGCCATGGCAGCTCCCTATATTCCTACGAGGACATCCTTGCCTTCCACCTTCACGGGAAAGCAGGGGATTTTCGCGCGGGGATTGACCGGCGACATGCCGTTGGAGACGTCGAATACCCAGGCGTGCCAGGGGCACACGATGTTGCACCCTTCGAGCATGCCCTCATTCAGCGGGCCGCCCTGGTGCGGGCAGATGTTGGACGTGGCGAAGAACTTGCCGTCGACGTTGTAGAGGGCAAGCTCCTGGCCGTTGACCTCGACTTTCACGGCGTTTCCCGGCGTGACCGTATCGACGGTCCCCGCCTTGACCCAGGTGTTCGGCATCGCCCGGAGTATAGTGGCGCCCTCTTCGAGTGTCAAGAAAGCGCCCCCGGACTGCGGGACAGAATTCAAACCGTTTGAAATCTGCCGCGCTACGCCTTGACCCGCTTCATCTTGTTGATGCGGCCCGTGGCGTTCCAGTCCTCGACGTAGAGGTCGCCCTTCGAGTCCCACGTCGCTCCGTGCGGGGAGATGAACTCGCCGTCCTTCCACTTTTCCGGCGGGATCGGGTTCTGGCCCTGGAGCTTGGGATCCGAATTCTCGCCCAGGTGGGCGATGAGCTTGTTGTCCTTGCCGAGGATCGTGATCCGGCCCTTGAGGTCCGGGATGATGATGTCGTCGCCCAGGATGTTGAGCGTGCAGGGCATCCGCATCCCTTCGCGCGCTTCCGACACGAACTTGCCGTCCAGCGTGAACCACTGGAGGCGGCCGTTGCCGCGGTCCGCCACGACCATCAGCGGATCCTTGCCGCGGAGGTCGAGGCACATCCCGTGCGGCGTGCTGAACTTGCCGCCCTCGCGCTCGCTGCCGTTCCACGAGCGGATGTATTCGCCCTTCGCGGTCCACTGATGGACCCAGCTCATGCCGTAGCCGTCGCCGACGTACACGTCGCCGTTGGGAGCGATGGCGACCCCGGTGGGCTTGTACTTGCTCTTGTCCTTGTAGACGCCCGACTTCTCGGGGAACGGGATGGTCATGAGCACTTCGCCGTCGAGCGTGAGCTTGATCACTTCGCTCCGGCTCAGGCTGCAGAGCCAGAGGACTTCCTTGTCCCCTTCCTTCGCGATCTTCATCCCGTGGGCGCCGCCGAACTCCTTGCCCCAGCCCTTCACGAACGTGCCGTCCGGTTCGAAGATCAGGACCGCGTTGTCCTTGTCGGTATTGAAATAGACCCGGTCCTTGGCGTCGACGCCGACGTTGCCGTGGGTCGATCCGACGTATTTCATGCCGGGCGGCAGCTTGGCCCAGCCGGGGATCCATTCGTATTTGTGGTTGCCGTCGCCGAGGATGATCTTGTCCTGAGCCCCCCGCTCGGCGAACACGCGCGACGGCAGCATCGCGGCGGCGACGCCGGCCACGCCGAACAGCCTCACGATCTCTCTGCGCGAATACTCTTTCACGGCTCAGTCCTCCCTCTGGGTCGACGGCACGGCCACCCGCTCCACCGGTGATACGCCGGTCAGTCTATTGCGCCCGGCACGAAACGCAAGAAATACGTACCCCAGACCTCTTACCCGTTTCCTCGTCAATGGGTGTGGTCGGGCTGGGGATTGCGGATGTGCTCGATCTGCTCCCGGATCGGGCCGATCCAGGGCGACGCCGGGAACTTCTTCAGCGCGCTTTCGAAGGCCTCCATCGCCGGCTTGTCCTGGCCGTCCTGGTGGAGCACGAACCCCAGCGCGAACGTCAGGTGGTCGGCCTCGTCGCTCGACGGGAACCGCCGGAGCGCCTCCTGGAGGACCCGCGCCGCGTCCCGGTGCTTCCGCTCGACGGCCAGCGTCAGCCCCTCGGTGAGCAGGATGCGGTCGGTCCACGGAAGCGCCCCCTGGGGATCGAGCGCGCGGTACGCGTCGAGATGCTTCCGCGCCTCGAGGTTCTTGCCGCGCATCACCCGGAACCGCGCGAGCCGCTCGTGGCACGACGCGAGGATCGAGCGCGGCTCGGCCGCTCCCGCGTCGAGCACCTTCCGGTAGCACGCCTCGGCGCGGCGGAGGCTGTCGAGCTTCCGGTACGCCTCCCCGAGCGCGTGGAGCTTGGAGAGGTCGGACGGCGCCTGCGCGGCGTCGCGGCGCGCGGCGGCCAGCGCGGCGTATCCCTGGTCCGCCGTCTCGAGGAACCGGCGGAACGGCTCCGCCGCGGCGAAGCCGTGGAGGGCGGAGACGACGTCGCCGTCGGCATCGACGACGCACGTGGCGAGTCCGCCCCGGCCGCCGATCGTGGCTTCGAACAGCTCGGGCTTCGCGTCGACGTCGATCCTCACGCAGACGAACCGCTCGCGCGCCACTCGAGCGACGTCGGCCTGGGCGAGCGTCTCGTCGTCCATCGTCTGGCACACCGGCCGTCCCGCCAGCGTGAAATGGAGGAGGACCAAGCGGCCCTTCTCCCGCGCTTCGGTCCGCGCGAGGTCGTAGTCCTTGCGCCAGTCGATGCCCACGTCGTTGGACACGACGCGATTATGCCTCCGCCCCCGAAACAATGGAAGAACAGCGGCGTACTTATATGATGTTCCGACTGAACCCATAGGAGCCTCCGCCATGACCACCCGACTCAAGACCCTCTGGATGAGCCTCGGCGCCGCCGCGGGCCTTTCGCTGATGGCCGTCGCCGCGATCTCGGTCGACGCCCCGTCCCGCCCCGCCGCCGACTTCGGCAAGGTGTCGGAGGAGATGACGGCCGCCGCCACGGGCCTCTGGAAGGCGCTCTCGCCCGAGCAGCAGGCGAAGGCGCGGTTCGAGTTCAAGGACGAGGAGAGGCTCAACTGGCACTTCATCCCGCGCGAGCGGAAGGGCCTCCCCCTGAAGGAGATGACCCCGGACCAGCGGAAGCTCGCGATGGCGCTTCTCGCGACGAGCCTGAGCGCGAAGGGGCTCGAGAAGGCGACCACGATCATGAGCCTCGAGCAGGTCCTCTTCGAGATGGAAGGGCCCAACGGGAAGATGAAGCGCGATCCCGAGCTTTACTACTTCTCGATCTTCGGCACGCCCGACGCCAAGGGCACGTGGGGCTGGCGCGTCGAGGGCCACCACATCTCGCTCAACCTCACCATCGCGGCGGGCAAGGCGATCGCCGCGACGCCCGCCTTCTTCGGCAGCAATCCGGGCGAGGTGAAGAACGGGCCGCGCAAGGGCGTCCGCGTCCTCGGCAACGACGAGGAGATGGGCCGCGCGATCGTGAAGTCGATGACCGACGACCAGAAGGCCGTCACGATCTGGACGAAGGACGCGCCCAAGGAGATGATCCTCGTCCCGAAGGAGAAGATCCGGCCGCTCACGCCCGCGGGCATCGCCTGGGACAAGCTCAATCCCAAGCAGCAGGAGGCGCTCTGGGTCCTCATCGAGGAGTACGCCAACCGCCTGCGCGGCGAGCTGGCGGGCCAGGACCTCGAGAAGGCCGAGAAGGCCGGCAAGGACAAGATCTCGTTCGCCTGGGCCGGCGGCCTCGAGCGCGGCGAGCCCCACTACTACCGCGTCCAGGGCCCGACGTTCGTGATCGAGTACGACAACGTCCAGAACGGCGCGAACCACGTCCACTCGGTCTGGCACGATCCGGCGAGCAACTTCGGCGAGGACATCCTCCGCCTCCACCACCAGGCGGAACACAACAAGTAGCCGATGCTCGCCGCCGCGCTCGCGCTCGTCCTCCTGCGGCAGGAGGCGCCGGTGGAGTCCCGGTTCCCGGCCATCCCGCAGACTCCCTGGAAGCTGGTCCGTGCCGCCGACGGCCGGGAGATTCCCGCCCAGAGGAGCGGCGACACCTTCCTGTTTCTCGCCCCCGACGAGAAGGCGGCATACCGCATCGAGTCGGGAACCCCGGCCGACTTCCCCAAGGTCGCCGAGGCCGTCGACGACGGCAAGGCGATCACGATCTCCGTCGCCGGCAAGAACGTGCTGCGGTACCACCACGAGGTCGTCGACCAGCCGGATCCCGTCTTCTCCCGCAGCGGCTATCTCCACCCGGTCTGGACGCCTTCCGGCAAGGTGATCACGAACGACTCGCCGAAAAACCATCTCCACCACCACGGGATCTGGTCCGCGTGGACGAGCTCGGAGTTCGAGGGACGGAAGTCGAACTTCTGGGAGTCGAAGGAAAAGCAGGGGCGGATCGAGTGCATCAAGGTCGAAGAGGTCACGTCGGGCCCCGTCTTCGCCGGGTTCAAGGCCCGCCACCGGTTCATCAACCTGAACGGACCGACCGAGAAGGTCGCCCTCGAAGAGCTCTGGGAGGTCCGCGTCTACGCCTTCTCCGACCGCTTCGTCTTCGACCTCATTTCCACCCAGACCTGCGCGACGAAGGAGCCGCTCGTCATCAAGGAGTACCGGTACGGCGGGATCGGCTTCCGCGGATCGTCCGAGTGGGAGGGCAAGGCAGGCGTGGAGTTCCTGACCAGCGAGGGAAAGACGCGCGTCGACGGCCACGCGACGAAAGCGAAATGGTGCGCCGCGACCGGCAAGGTCGGCGGCGCCGCGGCGACGATCGGCTTCCTCTGCCATCCCTCGGACTTCCGCTTCCCCCAGCCGCTCCGCATCCATCCCGAGGAGCCCTTCTTCAACTGGGCGGTTCCGCAGGGCGGGGACTTCTCGATCGAGCCGGGCACGCCGTACGTCGCCCGCTACCGGTTCGTCGTCGCCGACGGCGCGCTGAAGCGCGAGGATCTCGACGCCGCGTGGGAGGCCTACGGCGGCCCCTTCAAGATCAGCCTGAAGTGATTTCGTGGTATTTGCTTGATGCGTCCCGCCGCGACGCGTACCATCTAGTCCAAGATGGCGCTTGAAGCACTCACCCGCTATCTGGAGAGAGTCGCCGGCCGGGCGGGGTGGAAGCAAATCGTCGAGCACTCCTGGGGCGGCGGTCCGCTCAAGAACGGGCACCACGAGGTCCTGAAAGCGTACCACCCCGCGCTCACGATGGACGAGCTCCTCCATGTCTATCGCACGATGATCGTCTCGCGGAAGCTCGACGACCGCGAACTCATGCTCCAGCGCCAGGGCCAGGCGTGGTTCTCCGCCTCGTGCGCCGGCAAGGAAGCGGCGCTCTGCGCGCTCGGCCTCCTCCTCCGGCCGACCGATCCGCTCTGGGGCTACTACCGCGACCGCGCGCTCGTCCTCATGCGCGGCATGACGCCCCGCGAAATGCTGATGGCGTCGGTCGCCTCCGCGGGCGATCCGTCGTCGGGCGGCCGCCAGATGCCGGAGCACTGGAGCGATTCCAACCGCGCCATCTGCCCGTACCTCAGCCCCGTCGGCGCGAACGTCATCCCGGCCGCGGGACTCGCCGAGGCGGTCCAGCTCACCGACAAGCTCCTCGACGGCCAGGGCCGCTACCCGGGCGACTCCATCGTCTACACGGCCACGGGCGACGGCACCACGGCCGAGGGCGAGGTCTACGAGGGGCTCCGCGCCGCGATCAACGCGCGGGCGCCGCTGCTCTTCCACCTCATGGACGACGGCTTCGGCATCTCGGTCCCGGTGAGCGAGCAGGTCCCCGGCGGCAACGTCGGCGCGCTCTTCAGCAAGTGGCCCGGCCTCGCCTACATCCCCAACGAAGGGACCGACTTCCGCACCTCCTACGACAACTTCCGGCGCGCGGTCGCCCACTGCCGCTCGGGACTCGGCCCGGTCATGGTCCACTCGAAGGTGCTTCGGCTCTACAGTCACTCGTCGACCGACGACATGCGCAAGTACCGGCCGCGCGAGGACGTCTCCATCGAGTTCGAGGAGCGCGACCCCATCTTCAAGTTCGCCCGCGAGATCGTCGAGTACGGGATCGCATCGCCGGCCGAGCTGCAGGAGATCAACGACGAGGTCGACACGGCCATCCTCAAGGCCGTCGACGAGGTGCTCAACCTTCCGAAGACCGACGTCTCCCGGTTCATGACGACGATCTACGCGTACGACCCGCCGAAGGCCAAGGCCGCGTACGCCGAGGCCACCCAGGGCCTCAAGAGCCCGAGCGCCGGCAAGCCGCTCGTCATGGCCGACGCGATCAACGCCTCGCTGAACGAGCTGATGGAGGTCCTGCCCAACATCGTCATGTGGGGCGAGGACGTCGCCGACCTCTCCAAGGAGCACTTCGGCCGCAGCGAGCTCGAGGGCAAGGGCGGCGTGTTCGGCATCACCAAGGGCCTGCAGCGCAAGTACGGCCCCGACCGCGTGAGCAACTCGCCGATCGCGGAGGCGTCGATCGTGGGCCGCGCGTCGGGCTTCTCGCTCCAGGGCTTCCTGCCGATCGTGGAGGTGCAGTTCCGCGACTACCTGAGCCCCGCGTGGCAGCAGCTCGTGGACCAGGTGGCCACGCTCCGCTGGCGCTCCGACGGCCGGTTCTCCAACCCGCTCGTCGTCCGCATGGCGTACGGCGGCTACCTGGGCGGCGCCGGCGCGATCTGGCACAGCGAATCGGCGAACGGGCCGATCCTCCACTATCCCGGCATCCGCCTCTGCGTCCCGTCGAACGCCGAGGACGCGGCGGGTCTGATGCGCGCGGCCGCGTTCTGCGGCGACCCGGTCGTCTACTGCGAATCGAAGTCGCGCTACCGGTTCCGCGACGAGTTCATGGAGCGCAAGTACCCGGACTGGGACTTCGTCCTCTGGCCCGGCACGTCGCGCAAGTACGGCGACGGCAAGCAGATCGCCATCCTGACCTACGGCACGTCGACGACCCTCTGCTACCGCGCGATGCAGATGCTCGAGGCCGACGGCATCGGCGCGCGGATGATCGACCTGTGCTGGCTCAATCCGCTCGACGCGAACGCGATCCGCGCCGCGGCCGACGACTGCGGCCTCGTGCTGATCGTCGACGAGGACCGCCGCACCTGCGGCGCGGGCGCCGCGATCGCCGACGTGATCTACCGCGACCGCGACCTCCGCCGCCGCGTGGACGTGGAGCGGATCGCGACCAAGGACTGCCGCGTCAGCTACGGCCCCGTCGGCGAGCGGGCGATCCTGCCCCAGGCCGACGAGATCCTCCGCACCGCACGGGACCTCATCAAGTCGCGGAAGCGGTAACCGGTTACGGATTCAGAACAGCTCGTTCATCGACTTCTCCGCCGAGTCGGAGGAGCGGCTCAATTCGTCGACGCGCCGCATCGCCTCCATGAGGAGCGGCATGGTCGGCGACGTGATGTTGGGTTCGCCGGTCAGCGGCTTGGAGACGAAGCCGAACGACGCGCTCTTCCACGCGGCCAGCTGGTAGAACGCGTCCTCGCCCGTGGTGCCGCCGACGACCGCCGCCTGGCGGACCTCCCCGCCTTCGAGCCCGATCTCGCCTTTCTTGCCGGCCAGGTCGAGGTGGATGATCCCTGTCTTCCGGCCGACCTGCAGCAGTTGGATGACGTCGGCGAAGGACATCGAGTTCAGGTTGCCCGAGAACTCCGTGTTGGCGGCGGGCGACGCCTTGGGGACCACTTTGGACCGGCGCGCGACGAGCGCGCTCAGGTGCTGGCTCATCCGCGGCTGGTGGCTGATCAGCTCGGCAAGCCGGTGGCGCGGGAGCGCGACCACCTGCGACAGCGAGTGGGCCCTCGCCGTCGCGGACGACCGCTCGCCCGACATGAACGCCAGCTCGCCGAACGCCTCGCCCTCGCGGATCATCTCGGACCGCCCGCCGTCCTTCGGCGTGACCTCGACGTCGCCGAGCGTGACGACGTAGAGGCTGTCCACCGGATCGCCCGCGCGGAAGATCGCCTCGCCCGCCTCGTAGGTCGTCCGGCCGGAGAGCTGGAGGAATTCCTTCATGACGTGGGACGGGAGCTGCATCAGGAACGGAAGGTCGGCTTCGGCCTCCGCCGTCGAGACGATCGCCTTGAGGAACTGCGACGCCTCCTCCGCCTTCTTCGCCTTGAGCCCCGCCTCGATGGCCTGGAGCTTCTGGCGCGCGTCGCCGTCGCGGAACGGCCGCTCGAGGAGCATCGTCGCGCCGTGGCGGATCGATTCGGCCGCGACCATCCGCTGGCTCGCATTGATGCACATCAGGACCGGAATGCCCTTCTTCGGACCGTCGTGCTTGAGACGGTTGAGGAAGTTGTGGTTCTCCATGCCGGCCATGTCGAAGTCGGCGATGATGTAGTCGACGTCGTACTTCCGGATTTTCAGGACCGAGAGCGCTTCGATGGCATCGGTCGCTTCGAAGATGTCCGGCGGAGCGTGGCCCATCGACTCGAGGATGGTCCGGAAGACGCGACGCATCGTCCTCGAATCGTCCGCCACGAGGATCTTCATCGTCCGTCCCGCGCCACTACGACACCATTACCCATTGTACATGGGACTTTGAATTCCCGTCATGGGGAATTCCCCGGGATCACCCCCGGAGATCCTTCGACTGATATCCTACCCGACCGTCCATCATCGTCGCCAGCACCGAGCTCTCCAGCACCTGCCGCGGGTCCCCCTCCAGCCAGTCGTGCGAGAGCACCGCCATGTCCGCCGGCCGGCCCGGCGCCAGGACCCCGGAGTCCATGAACCCCGCGTGGGCCGCTCCCGACGTCATCCCCCGGAGCGCCTCCTCGCGTGTCAGGCCCTGACCGTCTCCCCACCCTTCCCGCGTGATCGCGCAGTAGAACGTCCACCGCGGATCGAGGCGGTCGACCGGCGCGTCGGTCCCCAGCGCCAGCCTCCCGAGCCGCTTCCAGGCGTAGCTGCCTGCATATCGGCCGGGACCGAGCTTCTGTTCCACCATCTTCCGGTCCGCCACGCAGTGCGACGGCTGCACTGACGCGATCCAGCGCGAGAACCGCGGAAGGTCGGACGGGTCGACGTGCTGGGCGTGCTCGATCCGCCACCGCGCGTCGTCGGGCGGATCCAGCCGCTCGTACGCCTCCAGCAGCTCGCGGTTCGCGCGGTCGCCGATCGCGTGGACGCACATCTGCCACCCCGTCTCCCGGGCGACGCGGCCGATCCGCTCGACCTCCGCCGACGTCAGCCGGGCGACGCCCTGCCCCGCCGCCGGGCCGCAGAACGGCGACAGCATCCATGCCGTCGACGACCCCAGCGACCCGTCCATGAACAGCTTGATCGCGCGCACCGAGAGGCGGCCCGACGACGGCTTGGTCGACCTCATGAACTCGATCACGCGATCGGCATTCTCGTGCCAGAACATCGCGTGGACGCGGAGCCGCAGCGACCGCCCGTCCTCCAGCGACCGCAGCAGCCTCAGGTAGTCCTCGTCGACCATCGCGTCGTGGACGCCGGTGATCCCGAGCTGCATCGCGTCGCGCTGCGCCGCCAGGAAATCGGCCGCCAGCGTCTGCTCCGGAATCGCTCCCTGAAATCGCAACATTTCGTCCTCGACGAACACGCCGTCGAGCGGCAGGCCTTTTCCGCCTGCCATCGCCTTCGCATTGGCGAGCCCGGAATGGGCGTCCTTGCGGACCAGCCAGACCGGATGGTCGGGCGTCGCCGCGGAGAGCTTCTGATGATGGGGATAGGCCTCGAGCTCATACCCCGACCCCGTGATCCAGCCCCCCGCCGGCGTCTGCGCGGCCCGTTCGACGACGCGCCGGATCAGCTCGTCGAGCTCCGTCACGCCCGTGAGATCGACCTCGCGCTTCTTCCGTCCCACCGCGAGGAGATGGACATGGGCGTCGATGAACCCGGGCACCACGGTCTTCCCCCGGAGATCGATCACCCGTTTGGCGGGCGGCGTTTCGTCGAGCGATTCGATCCGGCCGCCGGCGCACGCGATCGACCGGGCGCGCGGCCGCGCCGGATCCTGCGTGTGGATCGTGCCGTTGACGAGCAGCAGGTCGGTCATGCCGGCGGCGCGGGCGGAGGGGGAGGACCCTGGACCTGGACCTGGACGACCTCGAGGGGCGCCGACGCCACGAACTCGTCGTTCACGTGGAGCTGAAACTGGTACTTGCCCGGCCGGTCGAGCTTCACGTTCGCCAGGCCGATGCCCAGCTCGAACGAGTGGGCCGCATCCTTGACGTCGATGGGCGGCCCCTCGATGACGCCGATCTTCCGATCCTCCGCGTCGCGGAACTCCACCTTGATCCGGTACCGGCCCTGAAGGTCGCCCATCTTGACGTAGAACGACACGGAGGGATGGAGGACCGGGAACGCGGCCGACAGGATCCGGTCGAAGACGCCGATCACCGACCACTTCCCGGTCATGCGGTCCTGGATCACGACGTCGGCGATGAGGAACGACTTCACCACGGGAGGGCGGGCCATGGGGCGATGATAGCAAGGCGAGAATGAAGAATAGAGAATAAAGAATCGATATAGTGATGAGATGAAGGCCGTACGCGTTTCCAAGCCGGGCGGGCTCGACGCCCTCGAGGTCGTCGACGTTCCCGATCCCGTCCCCGGGCCCGGCGAGCAGACGCTCGAGGTCCGCGCCGCGGGCGTCAACCATCTCGACCTGTGGGTCCGCAAGGGCCTTCCCGTCGCGAAGTATCCCATGATCCTCGGAAGCGACGCGGCGGGCATCGTCCGCGAGACGGGCCGGCGGGCGGTCCTCTCGCCGGCGACGAGCTGCGGCACGTGCGAGTTCTGCTCCTCCGGCGAGAAGCCGCTCTGCGTCAAGTACACGATTTACGGCGAGCACGTGAACGGATCGCAGGCCCAGCTGATCTGCGTTCCCGCCGAGAACCTGATCCCCTTCCCCGATACGCTGTCGTTCGAGGAAGCCGCCGCCGCCCCTCTCGTCTACCTCACCGCCTGGCGGATGCTGATCACCCGCGGGCGGCTCGCGCCGTCGGAGGACGTGCTGATCTGGAGCGCGGGCGCGGGCGTCGGCGTCGCCGCCCTCCAGCTGGCGAAGCTCGCCGGGGCGCGCGTGATCGCGACCGCGTCGACCGACGGGAAGTGCGCGAAGCTGCGCGACCTGGGGGCCGACTTCGTCCTCAACCACGCCCGCGAGGACGTCGTCCGCCGCATCCGCGAGCTCACGTCGAAGCGCGGCGTCGACGTGGTGGTCGACTACATCGGCAAGGACACCTGGGCGCGGAGCGTCCAGATCGTCCGGCGCGGCGGCCGGATCGTCACCTGCGGGGCCACGTCGGGGCACGACCCCGCGGAGGACCTGCGGCAGATCTTCTTCCGCCAGATCGAGGTGATCGGCTGCACGATGGGCAACAACAAGGAGCTGGCCGACGCGCTTCGGCCGGTCTTCGAGGGCCGGATCCGGCCGGTGATCGACTCGGTCCTGCCGCTCGCGGACGTCGCGGCCGCACATCGCCGTATTGAACAACGGGCGGCATTTGGTAAGATCATTCTGAAGCCATGACCGACTACAAGAACGAGTACCAGAAGTTCGCCGACAGCGCCGTCCGGGAGCGGGCTCGCGAGGAGGGCCTCGGCCGCCTCCGCCTCGGCGTCTTCTGGGGCGTCATCGGCTCGCTCGCGATCCTCCTCAGCCACGTGACGCATTTCGAGCCGGTCCCCCGGTGGGCGGCGATGGCGATCGTCGCCAGCGCCCCGCTGGCCATCCTGCTCCTCATCATCAACTTCATCCGTCTTCCCAACGAGGTGAAGGTCTCCTCCACGGCGCTCATGATCTCGTTCGTCACGCTGATCGGGGCCGGCGCCACGATCGCCCTCGCCATCCACTTCGAGCTCTTCAAGATCATCAGCCCCGGCGCCCCCTGATTCCCGCCCTCCGCCGTTTTCGCCGTCATCGCTCCCGCCCGTGTCGTAAAATATTGCAGGTGTAACCCGAGGCGAACATGATCCGGATGGAGCCGAACGTCGTCCTGAAGTACTTCGATCCGGTGGACGCCTTCGTCAAAATCCGCCACTTCACCGCGGACGAGGTCGCCCACCTCCTCAAGACCGCCCGGATCACCGACCGGCGCAGCTACGTGGGCCTGGTCGTCAACGCCTGCGTTCTGGGCCTGACGGAGAAGCACCTCGAGCATACGGAGGACCTCTACCAGCTGTGC
>Ga0134121_10001864_pt1 | contig 19259 bp, 19 predicted proteins | sample KB301_FD_96463 | JGI IMG/M metagenome (GOLD analysis project Ga0134121, IMG submission 96463) | Terrestrial soil microbial communities without Nitrogen fertilizer from Kellogg Biological Station, Michigan, USA - KB3-0-1 | ecosystem: Environmental > Terrestrial > Soil > Unclassified ... | reverse complement strand
CCAGCCAACGACTGAATGCCGACAGGTCGTCGTCAACAATCGCCTGCTGGACCTCGTTCACGACCAGGGTCTGCCAGGGGGATCCGAATCGCTGAGCATGTTCGCCCAGGTAGTCGATGAAGGCGGACCGGCCCCGCCAGGCATCGATGCGCCGGCCGAGATCGGCATCGAGCGCGATGCAGCGACTCAACAGCTCCGTGGCCACGTCCTTGTGCTTGAAGCCACAGGCGCACAGGAAGGCCTCGTTCAGCATCGTGAGCTTGTTGGCGTCGGAAACCGTGCCGGACGCGACACGTTCGTCAAGACTGCCGCGAACCTCATCGAGGTCGCCCAATGCGGCGAGAATCGTGAGCGTACGCGGGAGCACGCCCTTGCGCCAGAGGAGCTGCAACATTCCGCTCGCACGCGCGTTGATGACGTTCTCCCACACCGGCGGGTCCACCACTGCACCGGCATCGATGAGAATCTCAGCGCATGCCGGCCGGGTGAACCTCTGTTCTCTATTGGGATCGCCGCTGTCGCCGAACGATTCGGCCGCAGCCCCCAGCAACGTCCCGCCGAGCTCGTCGCGCCATGCCAGCAGGGCGGGATGTTCCTGCAGGAGTTGTGTCAGCCGTTCGATGTCGTTGTCGTGAATGGCGCGCTGGGCCTGGGCTCCCGCCCATTCCAGGCTGTTGCCCGTGCGATTGAGCACTTCCTCTCGAAGGTACTGCCAGCCGGCGAACCCGTACTCGCGCGCGAGCACCAGCTGGGCATCACGCTGCGACAGCGGCAATTCGGCGCGAGGCAGTTGCGCACGCGCTCGTGCGAGGGCATCGGCATTCCCGGCGGCAATGGCGCGGGCGAGTTTCTTCGCTTGCTTGCGGAGGGATTCTAAAGACGGACGGACGGGCAGGATTCTGAGTGCGGTCATAACGCCTCCTTTCAACAACCGCCTGTGACCCGCTGAAACCAGGCTGAAAGAAGGTGTAAGACACCGAGCTCAAGCCGAACAGGTGGGATGCTTCCCTTGCCGCGGGTAGGTGGCGTCCTGTCAACGCGCTGACAGGAAGATATCCGGGCCGCCGTCTTTCTGTCAACGCGGGTTCGGATCTCCACCTCGCTCCACTCGGCAAACACCTTCGGTGTCTCAGGTTGTAGGATGGTCCGCATGAAACGGATCCTCGTCATAGGAGCAACAGGAAGGGTTGGCCGCCAAGTCGTCTCTCAACTGCTGGCCACGGACGCCCTGGTCCGCGCGCTGACTCGCAACCCGGACGCTGCCGGCCTACCGCCCGGAGTCGAGGTCGTCGGCGGCGACCTTACTGTTCCCGAAACTCTTGGTGGATGCCTTGACGGCGTCGACGCCGTGTTCCTCGTATGGACCGCTCCGGCCGGCACCGCCCCAGCCGCCGTGGATCAGATGGCCAAGCGCGCCCGGCGCATCGTGTTCCTATCCTCTCCGCACCGGACTCCACATCCGTTCTTCCAACAGCCAAACCCACTTAAGGCGCTGCACGTGGAAATCGAGCGGTTGATTGAGGCTTCGGGTCTCCGGTGGACGTTTCTGCGGCCCGGGATGTTTGCTGCCAACTCCCTATCTTGGTGGGCTCCGCAGATCCGCGCCGGCGATGTCGTGCGCTGGCCCTATGCTGCTGCCCCGACCGCTCCGATCCATGAGCGGGACATCGCAGCGGTTGCGGTCCGCGCCCTGCTGGAGGCCGGACACGACGGGGCGGAGTACGTTTTGACCGGACCGCAATCCCTTAGCCAGCTCGAGCAGGTGATCACGATCGGCGATGTGATCGGCAGGCCGTTGCGCTTTGCAGAGATCTCGCCGGAAGAGTGGCGGCGTGAGACGCTCGCTCCTGGGTCGGTCGCGAACATGCTGCTCGATGCGTGGGCCGCCGCCATCGGTCAGCCCGCACTGGTCACCTCCACGGTCGCGGAGTTGACCGGAAGTCCGGCGCGGACGTTCCGAGACTGGGTGGCCGATCACGCCGAGGAGCTCTGAGCTTATTGTCATTGCCAGGGCGGAGCCTGGACGTGCGACGATTTCGCCCGAATATTGTAGTTCATTTACTGCGTCCGGTTCCCTTCCAGGAGGACGAGTGGTTGGGCGGTGTGCTCTCCTTCGGCGAGGGGGACGACGCACCCGCCGTCACCGTCACGATGCGCGATGTTCGCTGCTCGATGATCTGCCTTGATCCCGACTCGGCAAGCTCCGCGCCAGAAGTGCTGAAGGCAGTCGTTCGTGCGCACAAGAACACCTGGGGAATCTACGGCACGGTCACTCGCGTCGGTCGACTGGCGGTCGGACAGGCCATACTCCTCCGTGCGGCGACCGAGAAAAGCCGAACGCCCAGCTCGTTGGACGGCCCTTGGCCGGGAAACGTACGCATCTCATAGGAGCCGGAATAGAGATTCCGTTTCAGAGAGGTCACAATGAAAACTCCGCATCTGTTTCTCATGATTCTTCTTGTCTCGACGATGGTTGAAGCTGGTCCAGCCACAAAGGACGCATCGGGGAAGTTTGCCGCTGCTGGACTTGAGGAGCGAGAGGTCCGGGTTTTCTTCAGCGCCTTCCAACAAGGAGTACTAAGCGGTCGTGCGGACCAAGTGGTCGATCTCATAGACTTTCCGTTAAGGGTCAATGAATGCAAACGGACCCGGTACATCCAGCGGAAAGATTTTGCCCGACGTTTTTCTTCTGTGTTTGACGCCCGGGTTTCAAAGGCCGTCAGGGAACAAACTTTTGATACTCTCGCTGCTAGCTCGCGGGGTATCATGATAGGTGATCACGGTGAGGTCTGGTTCGAAGGGATCTGCGAAGGTTCTACCGAGGCCGACCCTTGCCCCAAAAATAGGATCAGGGTTATCACTGTTAACAAGGACTGCCCATAGAGCATGTCGAACCCACAAGACTCCCGCCTGCTCGACGTGCTGCTGAGCTCCTGGGACCGGAACAACACCATCCTGCTCAACCTGCTCCGCGCTCTCCCGGAGGGCGGGCTGGAGGCCAGGGCGACGGAGGGCAGCCCCTCGATCGCGGAGCTGATCACGCACATCCACTACGTACGACTCGTGTTCGTCTTCGAGGACGCCCCCGAATTCGCCAGAGACCTGCCCAAGGAAGAGTGGGCAGCCGAGCGCGACCCTGACCGCATCACGCAGATGCTGAACGACAGCGCCAAGGCGGTGCGCGACGCGGTGCGGAGCCGGGTGGAGGCAGGCCGCGACATGGACCTTCACTACGACCACCCGATCCTCCTGCTCCAGCACATGCTCTGGCACGAGGGCTACCACCACGGTCAGATGAAGCTGGCCCTCAAGGTGACGGGACTCCCCATGGCCGACGAAGTGGCCGGGCCTGCCACGTGGGGCGTCTGGATGCGCAAGAAGTGAGCGGTCTTCTGGCTTCCCTCGTTGCCTTGCCGAGCCTTCTGAAAGTGGTGTAAGTTTCCTTCAATACAAGGATTGAGAGGGAGATTCGTCCGATGCCCAAGGCCGACTCGCGATCCGTTGACACTTCCAGGCCCAGCCAGATCGGCTTCAAGACCAGAACCCTCTTAGCCGTCCACGCGGTCACCGCGATGCTTCTCTTCGGCTGTGCGTCCGCCCCGCCGCCTGACTCTTCCTTCAAGTTCTACAACGCCTACCGTGATGGCAACGAGGCTCTGCCGACGACCGTCGCTGGCTGTGAATCGCTCGGCACCATCAATGCTTCCGTTCCCGAGCCGCCAGGCACATCTCTCGGGTTCTATGACCCGAAACCTCTTCTCGAGACCTTGCAAGCCAAGGCAACCCGCAAGGGCGCCGACACTGGAGTCGTTCTCCTTCCTCCGAGCCACCTCCAGAGAGACAGCCGGACTCTCCGAGCCGCGATCTTCAAATGCGGCGCCGCCAAAATACCCGAGGAGCTAGGTCCACCTCTCCGGTGACGATGGGCGGGCCCCGCGAGAACTTCGCTCATACCGGCGCTCCCATGCGGCCGAGGTACCCGCTCAGACGCCGAGAGCCTACCGCGACCATCTTGCCGCCCATAGCCCAATTTCAATGTTTAATTGCTCGGTCCTGGAAGGCAGGCCTTGTGTACCTGGCCGAGACTTTGCGGTATAATCCCTTTCACGAAATCGCGGATCAGGAGCCAATGCTTGCGATCGATTTCTTCGCTGGACGCCTCACGGCGGCTCTCGAGGCTTGTGTGGAGGTCGGCAAGGTGTCGCCCGAAGGCCTACGAAGGATTGAATCTCCATAGGACCGCCTCGGGCTCGCCCGCGGCTTCGTTCAACCTGCGTCTATCCGAGATCTTACCGGTACCGGTCGAGGACTGTTGAAGATCGCGTCGGGAGGCCCTCAGATAGACGCCTAATAGTTAGGTCACCGGAGGCCGATGATAAGAGGCCGAGGAGGCGCATATGAAACCGATTGAAAAGTCATACACCTTTCTAGGCGGTAAACCTGCAGGAGAAGCATCTCTGGAAGATGTGCGGAAATCCCCTGGAGTGCGTGTAGGCTCCTATGCTGAGCTCGTTGAGAAAGTGGCCGAGCTCTCTTTCAACAATCCGGAGTATCTATTGTTTTTTCGCGGTCAAGCCAGGGATTATCACGACCGCAATTTGACGACTATCCAAACGCCAATCTTCCGCTCGAAGCCCAACGGCCGATTGGGAACTTCAGAGATAGATGGGCGATTCCAAGTCCTGGATCGCGCTGAGGAAGCGCTTGCGAATCGATATAAGCTTCCAGGCAAGGAACGTGTCCAGAGATTCAGCATCTTGCGTTGGGCGCTTCTGCAGCACTATGTCGTCTGCCAGACTCCTCTTCTTGATATTACTCATTCTTTGCGCGTGGCATGTTCGTTTGCTTTTCAAGAAAAGCAAGACGAATGCTTCTTGTATGTGCTTGGCTTCCCTCAGATTAGCGGTAGTGTTACCACTTCATCTGAGCATGGCATACAGGTTGTTCGGCTCCTAAGCATTTGTCCCTCGGCCGCTCTCAGGCCTCACTATCAAGAAGGTTATTTGGTTGGAGAGTTTCCCTCTATCAGCTTTCGACAGAAGAAGCTCTATGACAGAGTAGAATTGGATATGGCAAATAGACTTGTATGTAAATTTCGACTGGGCAACTATGAGGACTTCTGGCAATCAGGGTTTACTGAAATTCCCCGAGAAGCCTTGTTTCCCGATCACCGCGACATTCTGAAGAAAGACATGGACAAAATACGAAGCGTTATAGAAGAATTCTTCAGGTCTCAGACCTAACCAAGGCGGTCGACCCGAGGAAATGGCAATCAACAAGATTCCTGGCCCGGGAGAGAGCATGTATCGTCTGGACATTGATTCGGAAGCCACCCCGCAGCTGCGTGCAAGCCTCGAGCATCTCGGTTATCGCGCCGACATCATCTATCCTGACTTCGAGCATCTCGCTCGGCGCATTTCGACGGATTGGCTCAGTTGAGCTGAAGTTGCCCAGGGCTCAAGGACCCTTGAAGGTCGCGTTGGCGTGCAGGACTCTTCCGTCCCGGTCCTGAGCTCAATCGCCTTCCCCTTGACATCCTGGGAGGATGTCAGCGAAACTACAATCTCATTACCCTCTGTGCCGATCGGATCGCTGAACATAGGCTGGACTGGCGAGACGGCACCTCGATTAGTAGGAAAATCGAGAGTGCATCCGTCTCTCCTAGCGATGATCGACCAACTACGAGAGGATGGGAAGTATGCGAGGCCGGGGCAAACCGAAGAAACCGAACGATGTGATACTCGTGATTGGGTCTGGGGCAGCAGGGGGGCTCGTGTCTTGGGCTTACACGTACATGACTGGGCCAAGGACTAGTCTCGCCCTAGATAAGTGGTGGCTCGCGGTACCGCTTTGCATCATCCTCGGCACCGCAGCTGCCCTTGTGGCCGTCTACGTTGTTACGCCAACCGACGTCACCAAGACCGGTAAGCTCATCGGATTCGCAGTGCTCTGCGGCTTTCTCTGGAAGCCGGTCCTCGATGCTGGAAGGGTCACACTCAATCGAAGCCTAAAAACCAAGAGTGCACCTGCGCAGATTAAGACCAAGGTGGACCAACTGAGGACTACCAAAGCGGCGCCAGCAGCGATTGGTGTGGATGCACATGAAGCCGGAAGCCAGGTCGCTGACTTCCTTAGCACGAGTAATCGGCTCGATAGCTCCGGGCTAGACGTGCAGGCGAAGGATGCGGTGAAAGTGATCGCCGAGACCTCGAAAGAGAATCCCGTTGCTGCCGCCCTTGCGCTCGTCGACATCAAGAATGCTGCGGAAGGATCGAGCAACAATGGCGTGGCGAAACTCGCGGCCGAGAAAATTGAATCGATCAGGCAGGCCGCTCCCCCCGATGTGGCTAAGATGATCCCGCCGCCGAATCAGGAGTAGGGGCTAGCTTTTTCGTCGGGGGGCCACTGGGGAGAGCAGTCTGTACGGCGCCGACGTTGCTATCTTCGGCTTTCGACGGGTGGCTGCCCCCAGACGGCGGGGAGGGCATCAAGACAGCCTCGAGAGGTGCGAGAGGATTCCCGGCGCCGAAATCTAGATGCCAGGCCTCGGATCCGCGGTGCTACGACCGACCGCGTGTCGATCGAGCCGGCCTTCGTTCGTCGTACTAGTAGGAGCGGGTTCTTGACGCTGGAGATCTGGCGGACCCGCGCCACCCAAACGACGACAAGGAGACAAGACCCATGCGATTTCTCTCAATGATCCGGATCGACGAGAAGACTGCCAAGGCACCGACCGAGCGACTGATGGCCGACATGGGCAGGCTGATGGAGGAGATGACCCAGGCTGGCGTGCTGATCGACACCGCCGGGCTGCGGCCAACATCCGAAGGCGTGCGCGTACGTCTGCGCGGCGGCAAGCTGTCGACGATCGATGGACCGTTCACCGAGGCCAAGGAGGTCATCGGCGGCTACGCCCTCCTCGAGGCGAAGTCGAGGGAGGAGGCGATCGAGCACACCCGGCGCTTCCTCAAGGTCCACGGCGATGAATGGGATCTCGAGTGCGAGGTGCGCCAGCTGGACGGGCCGGACTCCGGCGGCGAAGCGTAGGGGAAGCGCCTGGAATCGGAGAGTGGCCCCGCGCTCGACGAGCAACCGGCGCCGCTGGGCGACTGAAGCGGTCTCAAGCCGCGTATCCAATTCTCCAGCCCCCTCTCCGCGCTGTGGAGAGGGGCGGCTGGGGCCCCTCCTGCTGAAGGGAATTGCGCCAGAAATCATCGTGACGCGGGTTGGACGGTAGACCCGTACTTACGACGATGTAACGTTCTCTTTTCGACGGCGCCTATCATGCCGTAGCCGGCGCCCTGTCTCAGAGGGGGCCCCCGGGCTCGGCGTTACCCGCCGGACCAAGAATGTCGAACACCCTTTCAGATACGGAGGAAGGTACATGTCTCGCTATATCCGCTTTCTCGTTTGGTCATTTGCCCTAGCTTTCGCAGCCACGCCTGTTTACTCGCAGGGGAGCGCGCTGATTTCCTTGCGCAAGCCGGACGGACTCATCTTGTCGACGGGCAACCTGTATTTCACGTCACACGATGCGGCCGGGGCCACCGTATGGAGGACTTCTCAGACTTCGGTTCCTGGTCAGGAAAGTGTCCTCTATTGGGAGCCGGGCTCGAGATTCGGCGACATCGTCTTCGCACAGGTGGACGGTAGTTTTTTCGGATACTTCTTCGCGCAGAATGCTGGAGTCATCACGATCAAGCGCGTTTCTTTGACGGGAGGCCCGGCCACCACTCTTGCGACCCTAACGAACGTCGATGTCGCCAACAGCCATCGCAACCTGCTCACCGACGGCGTGAATCTCTACTGGCAGGACGACAGGACTGTGAAGAAAATTCCGATCCGCGGCGGCGCCGTCACCGTGATCGATCCTTCAAGCCCGAACACGCCTACCGCAGGCCTCGCACTGCAGAACGGAAACATCATCTACGCCTCCGTGGCCGCCATTCGCTTCGTACCGCCGAACGGCGCGGTCACTGCTCCCTCAGTTAGGACCATCGCGACCGCATCGAGTCGAGTCTCGACGCTCAACACGGCGGCCAATGGCGTTTTCTGGGGTGAGCAGGGCGGCGCCGTTCGGCGGAAGGTGGGACCGACGATCACAACGCTGCAGCCGAGCGGGCTCGTGCCCACGTCGATTTCGGCGAACGGGGCAACGGCCGCCGCAGCGCAGGTGTGGACCCAGTGCGGCTCGCAGACATGTCAGCTGCGCTTCATCGTCTCGACCCTGAACTCGACGCGGGCGATCGGCGCCGACGCTCTCGGCGCGACTGTAGTCGGCAGAAATATCTTTTGGGGAGATTCTGCCGGCGTGCATCGGCTGGCGTTCTGAGCGAGAATGTCGAAAGGCGCCGATCCAGAGACTAGGCAAGGGCGTGTTCGGAAGCAGTGGGGGACTTGGCATGGTGGAAGGCATCGGTTGCTCGTGAACCCGTGGATCGCGAAGGCGGTGATCCTCGCGGCCAATCTCGTGATGATCGCCATCCGGGCGCCGCACGGTCAACGCAGTCGTGGCGTCAGGATCGTGAAGGACCGCAAGGGCGGGCTCGAGGTAGGTCTTTTGATACTTGCCATGCTCGGATTCGTCCTGCCGTTGATCTGGCTCGTATCTCCTGTTTTCGCCTTTGCCGAGTATCCGCTTCGCATCGGTCCGTTGATCGCGGGCATCGCGTGCTTCGCGGTCAGTCTCTGGCTGTTCTACCGGTCGCATGCGGACCTTGGCACCAACTGGTCCGTCACGCTCCAGATCCGAGATCAACATCGACTCGTCACCCAAGGCGTCTACCGCCGAATACGTCACCCGATGTACTCAGCGCTTTTCCTCTACTCTGTGGGCCAGCTATTCGTGCTTCCGAATTGGGTGGCTGGACCGTCCTACCTGGTTGCGTTCGGCAGTCTCTTTGCACTGCGTGTCCGCGCGGAGGAGAGGATGATGCTCGAGGAATTTGGCGCCCAGTATTCTTCGTACATGGCTAGGACGAAGAGGCTGGTGCCGGGACTCTGGTAATCTCCGCGTCATGAGCTTGATCGTCAGATGTTTTGAAGGCTTCATTTGCTGAACAGCCTCCCTCCTTAGAGAGCTTCTATGAATCAATCGTTAGGACTGGTCTCCCTCGTTGTTCGTGAATACGACGAAGCGCTCGACTTTTTTGTGGGGAAGCTTGGATTCGTACTCGCCGAAGACTCCTATGTTCCGGAGCAAGACAAGCGCTGGGTTGTGGTCGCGCCGCCCGGAACGGGTGGTGCGCGCCTGCTTCTGGCTCGGGCGTCGTCAGAGGAGCAGCAGTCTCGGATCGGCAACCAAACGGGCGGCCGGGTCTTCCTCTTCCTCTACACCGACGACTTCCGGCGAGACTACGAATCCTACAGGTCTAAGGGCGTTGTCTTCGTGCGCGAACCGAAGGACGAGTCTTACGGCGCGGTTGCCGTCTTCGAGGATCTCTACGGCAATCTCTGGGATCTGGTTCAGCCAAAGTAGGCGCGTTGGGCCTCCCACCCTGATGGGATCACGAAACCGTCAGGTCAGGCGGGGCGCCGGCGAAACGTTTCTGTGAGAGTTGTCACCTAACAGATAACCAGAGGTTTTCTGAGGAGAGGCGGGATTCTCCCGAGACCTCTGATTCAGCATGGCCGCGCTTTTGCGGCCAGCTACTGGGAGGAAAATACAATGAGAAAGCCGCTAATAGCATTTGCAATTATGGCTCTTTTGGTTTGCGGAGGCGCGGCATCGGCAGCGCAGCAGGGTCGCGTCCAAATCGATCTGCAGCGGATCATCACCGCCCTGGGCTCGCCTCAGATGGCGGCGCAGGTTGCTGCGGCACGGTCTGCCAACTCGGAGCCTCAATCTCTCGAAAAGAAGGTTCCCCCCAAGGATGCTACGTCGATCTCGCTGACCGGTACCGTGTTGCTGACGGAGACGGACTTCCTGAGCGATGGGACTCCGGTCACCGTAGGCGTGATGAATGTCAACCTTCCGATTCACCAACAGATCTACTTTTCCTGCATCGGTGGCTCTATCTGGGCACAATGCATTCCAACCGGCAGGCGGAAGCTCGATGGTTTCGTCGTCGCAGGCGATGACAATGCGTTCGAGGCCTACCTCAATCTCGTCGTGGTAACCAAGCTGACGAAGTAGAAAGGTATAGAGAGGCAAACTGTCTAATTACGGATCGTTGCCGGAGCCGCCCACGCTTCGCGGAGCTGGCGCCCTCGGACAGCCAGCGGGCCGACGGCCTGGAGCAGCTCCGCGACGCGGCGGTCCCAGCTTTCGCATTCGGCCGCTCGGCGACGCTCGCGGGCGAGCTCGGGGGTGTGCTCGGCCACGGCACGCCGAAGCTGGCGCACGAAGTCTTGCGGATCGTCATAGAGGTAGACGAGGGGCTCGCTCCAGCGCTCCGTCTCCGGCAGGCGGCGGGCCACGACCGGCAGGCCGGTGGCCAGGGCCTCGTAGAGCTTGACCGGGTCCACGGCCCGGGTAAGGGGAAGGTCGCGGAAGGGGACGAGGGCCACGTCGAGGCTGGCGAGAAAGCCGGGCACGTCGGCGAATGGGATCTCGCCCACGGTCTCCAGGTTGGGCAGCGAGCGCAGCGCGGCGATCTCCGGGTCCTCCACGCGGCCGGCAAGGCGGAAGCTCCAACCAGACAAGGTGCAGGCCGCTTCCTGCACGGCTTCGACGTCGAACCAGGGGCCGAGGGCGCCGACGTAACCGACGCGCACGCCTGTGGTGGCGTTGCCGCCGTTGCCGGCTGGCGGTGGGAAGGCCCCAAGGTCGACGCCGTTGGGTAGCAGCAACACCTGGGGACTGACCTCCCGCGGCCGTTCCGCCAGGACTCCGGCCGTGGCGCACACCAGATCCGCCGTACGGATGAGGCGCGCCTCCACGGCCTCGATACCCGCCGGCACGCCGGGGAAACCGACGTGAAGGTCGATGCGGTCGTAGACGAGCGGCACCGCGAGCCGGCGGGCCAGCTCCCTTCCGAGCTCGGCCCAGAAGGGGAGTTGCACCAGCACCATCAGCGGCCGCTCGTGACGCAGCCCGGCCAGGATGGTGTTGGCGAGCCACGCCGCGGAGGCGGCGGACAGCGGCTCGCGGTAAGGGTCCGGCCGCCCAGGCACGCGCACCCGCAGCACATGCACTCCGCCCTGGACGTGGGTGACCTGGCGGGAAGGCAAGAGCCGGCTGCGCAGGAAGCCGTCGACGTAAAGCACCGGATGGCCGGCGCGGGCGAGCGCCACAGCCAGATGCTGCGGGCGCTGGTAGCGATATTGCCAGGCCACGGCCGGCAGGTAGAGGATGGGAGACTTGGAGCCGCCGAGCGTTGACTCCAAATCCACCTTCAGCTCTGCGGGATGCGCCCAGGGAAGGCCCGGCCGTCCGAGGCGGCCGGTGCGCAGGCTACGCAGCGCCGCACGGGCCAGGCGCTCGATCTCGCCCGCGGCGTTGAGCGCGCGGTGATGGACCCGGGCCGGATAGAAGAAGGCGCTGCTCATGACCTTGGGTGATAAGCTGAATTTCTTGCGCGGTGAGCCGTGCCGCCGGAGCTCGCCTCTTGCCTTTCCCTGAACCCGCGAAACGCAGCCAAAAAGTCTGTGTCGTCATGCCCGCCTACAATGCGGAACGAACCCTCGAGCGCACCTGGCGGGAGCTGCCCATGGCCTGGGTCGACGACATCCTGGTGGTGGACGACGCCAGCCGCGATCGCACGGTGGACGTCGCCCGCGAGCTTGGGCTGCACGTCCTGGTTCACCCCAGGAACCGGGGCTATGGCGGCAACCAGAAGTCCTGCTACCGGGAGGCCCTCGCCCGCGGCGCGGACATCGTCGTCATGGTCCATCCCGATCATCAGTACGACCCCTCGGCCATCCCCGCGCTGGTGACGCCGCTGCTGGCCGGCGAGTGCGACGCCGTTTTCGGTAGCCGAATGCTGGGTGGCCGGCCGCTCGAGGGTGGCATGCCGAAGTGGAAGTACCTCGCGAATATCGTCCTCACCGCCGTGGCCAACGCTACCTTCTACGTCTTCCTTTCCGAATACCACTCGGGGTTGCGGGCCTATAGTAGGCGCTATCTGCAGTCCGTCGACCTGGAAAGCAACTCCAACGGCTTTGTATTCGACACCGAGATTATAGCTCAGGGGATATGGAAGAATTTGCGCATCCGAGAGATCCCGATCCAAACTCGTTATTTCCCCGAGTCTTCCCAGATCGGCTTCGGTCGCAGCCTGCAATATGGATTCGCCGTTCTGGGTGTCCTTTGGCGCTACAAGATGCAGGAAAAGGGACTGCTCGGCAGCCGAATCTTCGGCGATCCTCCTCCGGCGGCTCGCCGCCGTGTGCAGGATGAAATTTCCGCCGAACCGCAAGCTCAGATCGGACCCGCGAGCTGAAGGAGCCGCTCGTAGAGATCTTCGATCTCCTCCGCATGCTCGGTCATTCCCTTGACCGCCGGTTGGGACCCGCGCCAGCCGGCGATGACGGCGGGATCTGCCGCCAGCCTCTCGATCCACCCCGCCAGCGCTCCCGGGTCGTCGGGGTCGAAGAGGGCGCCGCACGGCGGCCCGGCTTCAAACAGCTCGGCGAGCGCGCCGCGGCGGCTGGCCAGCACCGGCACGCCCGCCGCCAGGGCCTCTCGCGCCACCAGGCCGAACGACTCCAGCCCCAGGGAAGGAACGAGCAGCACGTCCAGCCCGGCGAAGGTTTCCTCACGACGTTCCTCGGCGAAACGGCCGGCGAAGCGCACGGCCGGCGAGGCCAGGGCTTCCAGCTCGGCTCGGTAGGAATCCGAGATCCGTGGGTCCCCCCAGACGGTGAGGGTGGCCCGCGCGGGATCGACTCCTCGGAAGGCGGCCACCGCCAGGTGAACTCCCTTGTGCGGCAGGAGAGAGCCGATGAAGCCGAAACGAAGGGGAAGGTGCGGGACTCCCGGGCGCCGGGGCGTCGACGTCGCATTCACCGCCGGCCGTTCGACGCCGTAGGGAATGACCTGAACGTCGTCCCCCGGCCGCAGCCAGCCGAGGGCCAGGAAGCTGTCGCGAATGGCTCGCGAGCCCATGACGAAAGCGTCGGCCCGGCGGATCTCACGCTTTGTCAGGCGCGCCCGGGCAGCATGCAGGAGGCGGTTGAGAAGGGGAGCCGGAGGGAGGCCGGTCAGCGGCAGGCAGGCCGCGCACTTGGCCGGGCCGGGCCCGGAGCACAGGCGGCGACCGGCGTCGAAGAGGTTGGCCCGCGCACAGGGCGCCCACCAATCCTGGACCTGAAAAACCACGGGCACGCGGCGCTCGGCCGCCACAGCCATTAGCGTGGCGGCGTGGCCGGCCAGGTGGTGAACGTGGATGAGCTCCGGGCTGGTCTCGGCCAGGAACCGCCTGAAGTCCGCCGCCAGCCTCCCGTCGTGGAGCGCGTTGCGCGACAAGGGGTTGCGCTGGGTGAAGTTGTTCACCACCAGACGCACGCGGACGCCGCCGTCCATCACCTCCAGGGCTTCGCCCAGCTCCCGCTCCGGGTCGGCGAGGCGGGTGTAGACGCCGACCTCCCGGCGGGCCGCCTGGTGCAGGACGAGACGGCGGGCGTAGTGCTCGGTGCCGGCGTGATTCCAGGGCGGCCAACCGTGGACGAGATGGACCACCCGGCGCGGTCCTTTCGCGGGTCGAATCGGTAGCGGCGGCCGGCGACTCGCTTCGATTCGCCGCAGCTCGGCTGTCACCCGCTCGCGTGCCGGTGCCACTGGATCTTCGCGCAGGAAGCGGGCGATGGCGGGCAGATATTCCGGATGCAGGCGGCGCATGACGCGGTGGGCGGCCTTCACCCGCGGCGTGCGCGAGGCGCCGAAGCTGCGCTGCCCGGCGTGCCAGATGAAGGTGGCGTCGTCCAGCACGTTGAGGAAGCCCGCCTTCAGGGCCCGGAAGCAGAACTCGCTCTCTTCGCCATAGCCGTGACCGAAGCGCGCTTCGTCGAACGGGCCCAAGAGTTTCAGCGCCTTCCTTTTGATGTAGAGGCAGACGCCGACGCCGGTCGGCAGTCGCGGGCGCTCGCGAGCCGACACCTTTTCGACAAGCGCGGCGAAGCCGTCCACGGTCCAGCCCGTGGGCAGGGCGTTGACCTCGGCGCCGCGGGGGAGCGAGGCGATGGTGGCGTTATTGGAGAACGGCGTCACGGTGGCGATGGCGGGGTCGGAGTCGGCAGCCTCCTGAAGCTTGTCCAGCCAGCCGGCCGTCACCTCGGTGTCGCTGTTCAGGAGGACCAAGTCGCCGTCCGAAGCCGCCATCCCGCGGTTGACGCTGCTCACGAAACCCTGCCGGGACGGGTTGCGCAGGATCAGGACGTCGTCCTCACGCACGATCCCGAGCGCCTCTTCCACGGCGGCGTCCTGAGGCCCGTCGATCACCAGGACGAGACGGTGTTTTCCGAGGTCGGTATGGCGCCGCAGGCTGGCGAGGCAGATGGCCAACTCGGCGCCGGCGCCGTAGACGGGAACGATGACGTCCACTCAGCCCGTTGCCTCGAGCTCCGACGTGATGACGATCCGCAGGGCGCGGGCGGGCTCGAACGCGGGATCCTGGGCGAGGGCTGCCTCGACGTTGCTCAGCGCGAGATCCATCCGGCGCAGGCCGTAGTGACAGGCGCCGAGGTTGTACCAGGTCGCCGCGGCGGGGCCATGGAGCTCGAAAGAGCGCTGGAACCGAAGGAGGGCCTCGGCGTAGTCCCCCATCTGATAGAGCAGGGTCCCGACGATGAAGGCGACGTCCCGCTCCTCGCCGATCGGCAGGTACAGGTCCCAGACCTTGGCCAGGGCCCGGCGGACCTCCCGGCGCAAGCCCTCCGAAGCCGCTTCGAGCCCCTGCGAAAGGGCCGGAAAGGTGGCCATCAGGATCTCATCGTCCCAGCCGCTCAGACGCAGAAAGGAAAGGACCTGCTCGACGTCGAGCGAGTCGCAGGACTGCTCGATTCTCTCCTTGAAGCTGAAGAAATCGTCGGGCCCCCAGCGGTCGATTGCCCAGTCGTAGGCTTGGCGGGTCTCCGTCCAGCCGTTCCCGGCGGTTCCTAGCAGAAAGGCCGAGACGACGAGGCTGGAAGGCAGGTGCGACGGGTGGAGGACCTGGCCGCCGTGATGCAGGACGTAGCGCCCGATGGCATGGTAGTTCACCGACAGCGAGAAGCTGCCATGGATGGCGATCGCCGGCTCGTTGCGGCCCAACAGATCTTCCTCTCGGTGATACCCCTTGTCCGCCGACAAAAGCAGCAACCGGTTGCCGGAGATCGCCGCCAGGTGCCGGAGGCACTGCAGAGCCGCGGCCGGGAAGAGCAGGGCGGTGTCCGGCAGCGACCGCCGGTACTCCTCGAGGATGCGGTCGAGGTCGGGGTCTCCGTAGTAGTCCGGTTCGGTGGGCCGGTGATCGAAGTCCACCTCGACGTTGTCGAGGAGCTGCGGATCGCCCGGCTCCAGGTCGGCGCGCGGGGACTTGACGCTGACCAGACGCTCGTGGAGCTGACCTTCGCTCACCACGAAAGCGTCCTGCGGGATGCTGTCGAAGAAGTAGTTGGCGAGCACGATCAGCGGCGTTCCCGTGCCCTCGGCGAGGGTCTCACCAGAGACCCGGAGCGCGATTTCTCCCGCGGACTCCGCCTGGAAGAGAGCGAAGTCGAGGCGTCCTGATTCGACGAAGGGCTGGAATGCGGGGTGGCTCCGCCAGAACTCGAGGTTCCCTTCGACGAAATCGGTCATCACGTAGCGGATCTGCAGACCGCCGGGAGCTTCGGGACCGAGGAGCGGCTGAAGGATCTTGAGGAAACGGTAGGCGAAACGGCCCGAGCCGGCTCCCAGCTCCAGGATGTGAACCCGCCGTTCGGGACTGTTTCCGTTGGCGAGATCGCGGAGCCACCCGAGAACGACCCGGGCGTAGGCCTCGGCGATCACCGGATTGTTGGTGATGTAGTGCGGCACCCGCTGTCCGCTCCAGGCGAGTACGGCCTGACGGCGAAAGAATTCGCGCTGGAGATCCCAGAGCACCGACCGCGACAGGCGGGTGCTCGCTTGCAGAAGGACCTTGCCGTCCCCCCGGGTCTCTATTTCCTCGTCCAAGGCGATTTTTGATAGCCGCTGTCGACGTGATAGATCTCGGCGTGGCCCCGCTGCAGGCGGGAAGGCTTGAGGATGATGTTCCAGTAGGCTACCGTCTCGTACACCTTGACTTTGAGGTCTCCTCTGCCCTTTGCCTTCCATTCCGCATAGGCCTGTTCGCTGGCGCTCACCATCTCGGCGAAGTAAGCCTCGACAGTGCGTTTCGTTGGATTGGCCTTGAGCTCATCCGCTACATGCTTGATACAGGCGTCATCCGTATAGAAGTCCTTGGTTTTGTGACTGAACGCCGTGGGTACTTTGTGATTTCCGATCCATTGCATCCCGCGGGCCGTGATCGTTGCCGGCAACGTGATCATCGGGATTTTCGGCAGGAGGGCGATCTCCGCGGTTACCGCCGCCTCGGCTTTCAGATGTGCCGCCTGCTCGGTGGCGGTTCCTTTGCTGACCAGCAGGGCGGCGCGAGCCCTTTTCGTCCCCTTTTTCAGACCCGCCCGGATGGTGCCGACCTTGGCGTCGAGGGCGGTCTTGGCATCCACCGCGGCCTTGATCTGAGCCTTGAGCGCCACTTTCTTGGCAGCTGTGACTTTGGAGAACAGGACATCCTCACGCGTGAGCGTTTTCTTTAGATCGGCTGCGGTGGCGGTCGCCGCTGCATACCTCCCGAGCTCCGCCGCCGGTTCGTCGGCGACCGCCCAGCGCTGGACGCTGCCAGCGAACATGCCGGGTTTCAAGGCGGGCGGCGGCGGCTTGCGGGCGAGCGGCTGGACGGCCCCGAGCACCGGCCTGGCTTGGGCCTGGGGAGCCTGCGAGCCCACGGCGCGCAGGCCCATCCGCTGCGCCTCGGCCTCCAAACCCGGATCCTGCACGACGGCGATTCCCGACCCGAAAGGATTGCGCACCCTTCCCTGGCGCTGCTGTACCACGTGGGTGAGCTCGTGCCCCAGCAGCCGCAGGCCGTGCGGCGTCGCAGGGCTGTACTGGCCGGGGGCGAAGAAGAGATCCGCGCCGCGGGTGAAAGCGAAGGCGCCGAGTGCGTTCGCCTGCGGTCCGACGTGGACCCGGACGTCCGAGAAATCAGCCCCGAACAGGGCCTCCAGACGGCTCTGGACCTCGCCCGGTATTGCCTGCGCGGGACCCCGAGGAAAGTCGGCGAGGTGCTCCGGCAAGCGGGTCGCGGTGCCAAGGACGGCCGGCTGCACGGCGGTGGGGCGGGTGGGCGCAGGCGTTGGGAAGCGGCTGCCGGGAGGCGGCGCAAGAGGTGGACGGCCGCCAGGGAACCGCGGCATGGCGGTCTGGGCGACCGTGGCGGGCGAGGGCGCCAGGAAACGTGGCCGGCCCTCTTGAAACGAGCCTTGGATGACCCGCGCGGGACTCAGTACGCGCGATTGGGAAGGTGGATTCATAGCACCAGGATCCTGTGAAGCTATACGTCGACTCTATCACCCTGACCGCGGCAAGAAACACGCCAGATCGTGGGCCAGAGTCACCTCCAAATCCGGGATCGCATCCAGCCGGACCCGACGGCTCTGGCGGGCGCCGCGATAGGTGGCGGCCAGGGCGTCGGCGAGAGCGGCGGCGTCCAGGTGGGCGGTCTGGCGCACGGTCCGCCGGTTTTCCAACTCGAAGTCCGGGGCCAGGAGGTCGATCGCCCGCGCCAGCCGGTCGCGCAGCACGCCTTCGCCCAGCACGGCCGCCCGCAGCTCCACCAGATCGTCCGGCGCGGGAACGGCCACCAGCAGGCGGCCCTCCGGCGCCAGCACCCGCCGGATCTCGGCCGGACTCAACCGGGAGTCCAGCGACAGAACGAGATCAAAGGACTCCGGAGCATAGGGAAGAAAACGGTCGGCATTGGCCACGATCCATGTGCATTCAGGATAGCGCCGGGCCGCCAGCTCGACGGCGGGCACCGAGAGGTCGACGCCGTGCGCCTCGAACCCGCCCTTTAAGGCCAGCGATCCCAGGTAGAAACCCTCGCCGCACCCGACGTCGAGCACCGCGGCGGCGGGGCGAAGAGCGGCGATCTCGTCCTCCAGGGCCGCCAGCAGCGCCCCGCCGTAGCCCGCTTCGAGGAGCCGCCGGCGAGCCTCGACCGCATCGCGGGAATCCCCAGGATTCTTCGAACGGCGGTCCTGCGGCTGCAAGAGATTGCAGTAGCCGCTGCGGGCGAGGTCGAAGGAATGACCCTGGGGGCAGGCGAGCGAGCGCGGCCGGCGCTCCAGGGGCGCGCCGCAATGACGGACGGGGCAGATCAGGGTGACCACATCGACCTCACCGGCGTGCCTTGATCAACAGTTCCCGCGCCTCCCTGCGATCCGGAAATTCCCGCGCCGCCCGTTCCAGCAACGGCACGGCCGCGTCCGTCCGGCCTTCCTGCAGCCAGAGTCCGGCGCGCTCGATCAATGCATCGTAGCTCTCGCCGCCGGCGGCGAAGAGGGCGTCGAGGCGGCGGGCGGCGCCCGCCCGATCGCCTTCATACAGCGACAAGCGGGCGAGGTGAACGGCGGCGATGGCGTGGGTGGGCAGGCGCCGCAGGGTCTCCTCGAGGGCCTTCCTTGCTTCCGGGAGGTTCCCCTGACGCTCCTTCAGGACGCCGAGATTGGCCATGGGTGCCACCGCTCCGGGCCGCAGGCGCAGGGCCTCCCGGTACTCCCGTTCGGCCGCGTCGAGGTGGCCTTCAGCGAAGAGGGCCATCCCCAGATTGTTGTGGGCGATCTCCGATCCGGGATTTTCCCGCACCGCCGCCGCGAAGAGGGTGTGATCGTTGCGGTAGATCGACGCCCGCATCGCGGCGGCAGTTCCCAGACCGGCAATCGCGATGAGCCCGGCCACCGCCAAAATCCGCCGCGCTGGGGATCGCGCCAGCCGGCTCGCCAGCAGTCCCGCCAGCCAGGCGAGTCCTACGGAAGGTAAATAGAGATAGCGCTCCGCGAAGTTGGAGCCGCCGATGGCGTCGGCCAGCAGGACCGGCAGAAGGAAGGTGAAGACGAACGCCAGGGGAAGGACGATCTCCCGCCGTCCCAAGCTCCTCCAGGCCGCCACCGCCAGTCCCGCCAGAGCCAGAACCGCCGCGGCAAGCCCCACCAGGGCGACGAAGGAAAGAAGCGGCGGCACCGGCACCACGGTCAGCACCTTCGCGGGAAACGGAACGACGAGAAATCCAAGGTACCGGGCCAGCAGCGCGGCT
>Ga0134121_10001863_pt1 | contig 19260 bp, 13 predicted proteins | sample KB301_FD_96463 | JGI IMG/M metagenome (GOLD analysis project Ga0134121, IMG submission 96463) | Terrestrial soil microbial communities without Nitrogen fertilizer from Kellogg Biological Station, Michigan, USA - KB3-0-1 | ecosystem: Environmental > Terrestrial > Soil > Unclassified ... | reverse complement strand
CAGTGAGAAGGCCTTCGTCTGCGTTTCGGGCGGCGGCACGCAGTCCATCGCCGGCAACGGCACGGTCACGGGCGCGAGCGGCGCGATCAAGGTTTTCCCCGACGCGTCCAACCCGACAGCGGGAAGCGCGCAAACGATTCAAATCTCCGGCAAGCAGCCGCGCGCGCTCGCCCGCAGCGATGACGGCTCGCGCGTTTTCGTCTCGGTCTTCGAGTCGGGCAACCAGACGACCATCGTGTCCCAGTCGGATGTGGCCGCGAACGGTGGCATGCCACCTCCGAACCCCGCGATGAACCCGTCGCTGCCCGCCGCTCCCAACACCGGCCTCATCGTCAAATGGAACGGCTCCAACTGGGTTGACGAGTTGAACCGCTCCTGGAACTCGGTCACCCCGTACACGCTGGCCGACATAGACCTCTTCGTCATTAACGCTTCAGGCGCGCCGCCGTCGGTCAGCGCGCAGGTGCGGAGCCTGGGCACGCACATCGGCAACATGGCCTTCGATCCAACGTCGCAGCGGCTGCTCGTCGCCAACCTCGAAGACATCAACCAGGTACGCTTTGAGCCGAACGTGCGCGGGCGCTTTCAGGCGACCCGCGTCTCTGTGCTCAACGCTCCCGCGGGCACGACGCCGACACTCGTCTCAACGTCCGACTTAAACTCGTTCGTTGACTTCAACAACCCGGCGGGCACAGACGACGAGCGCTCGCGCTCGCTCGCGATGCCGGCGGACATCAAGCGCGCGGTGGACGGCGCGGTGTACGTCGCGGCGACGAGTTCGGCGAAGGTGGGCTTCCTCGATTCGTCGGGCGTGGTGCAAGGGCGCATCAACGTCGGCAACGGACCGACCGGACTCGCGGTTGACGACCCGCGCGGTCGCCTCTATGTCCTCAACCGCTTCGACCAGACCATCAGTATCGTTGACACCGCGTCGAAGGTGCAGACGGCGGTCGTCCCCGTGGGCTTCAACATCGAACCCGCGTCGGTGCGCAATGGTCGCAGCTTTCTCTACGACGCTGCGTCGTTCTCTGCGCACGGGACGGTCTCGTGCGCGAGTTGTCACTTGAACGGCCACCGCGACGGGCAGGCTTGGGACTTGGGCAACCCACAGGGGTCGGTTGACAACGTTAATACCATCACCGGCCCCGCGGCAGACCATCCGATGAAAGGGCCGATGGTGACTCAATCGCTGCGCGGCATCATTGGCAATGAGCCTCTGCACTGGCGCGGCGACCGGCCCGGACTCGAAAACTTCAACGGGGCTTTCGTCTCGCTCCTTGGCGGGCCGCGGCTGCTCACGGACCAGGAGGTCGCGGCCTTCAAGGCGTTCGTACAGTCGCTCACGTACCCGCCGAACCCGAACGAGTCGCAGACGCGTCCGCCAGCCAACCAGAACTTCTTCAACAACGAGCCGCTCTTCGCCGCCAACAAGGGCCTTTGTAACTCCTGCCACAATGTGAACAACTTTGCGCCGGGCACGAACAACACGATCATCCCCCAGGACTTCTTGAAGGAGACGCAGGCCGTCAAAGCTCCGCAGTTCCGCGGCGCGTACCAAAAGGTCGGGATGGACAAGACGGCGGGTGAGAAGATCACGGGTTTCGGCTTCGCGCACGACGGCACGTTCGACACCCTCTTCAACTTTCAGAAGGCACCAATGTTCGACTTCTCAATCGCGGGCGACCAGGCGACCGCCGACCTCTGGCGTCGCACGATGGAGACGATGATCCTCCAGCTCGACACAGGCACGGCGCCCGCCGTGGGCTTGATGGTTACGGTTGACGCCTCGAACAAGTCATCCGCAACTTCGCGGATCAACCTGCTTGCGAGCCAGGCCGCGGTGGGCAACTGCGACCTGGTCGTGCGGGGCATCTACGCGGGCTCGTCGCGAGGCTTCCTGCGACTCGCCGACGGGACGTTCCAGCCTGACTCGGCTTCGGAAGCGCCCATTACGCTGACAACGCTCCTTAACGACATCGGCACGGGCGCGGAGATGACCTTCATGGGTGTGCCGAAGGGTGAGGGCGCACTGTTCGCGCTGGACCGCGACGGGAATGGCATACTCAACGATGACGAGCCGCGAACCTCCGTCAACATCACCGGGCGCGTCGTCGATGCAAACGGCGCGGCGCTGGCGGGCGTGGCAGTCAACCTCACCGGCACACAGTCCGCGACGACGACGACTGACTCAAGCGGCAAGTTCGCCTTCAACTTTGTTTCGACCTCGGGCACGACGACCGTCACGCCGCAGGGCGCGGGCTTCAACCCGCTGAGCCGCACGTTCGCTGGCCCGACCTTCAATCAGTCGGTGACCTTCATCAAGTCGGCGACGGCCAACGCTGCAGACGCTTCGTCTTTCTTCGTCTCGCAGCACTACGCGGACTTCCTCAGCCGCGACCCGGACGCTCCGGGCCTTGCCTTCTGGATTAACGAGATTGAGTCGTGCGGCGCGAACACGCAGTGCCGCGATGTGAAGCGCATCAACGTCTCGGGGGCATTCTTCCTGTCGATCGAGTTTCAGGACACGAGCTTCCTCGCCTATCGCGCGGCGAAGGCTTCATTTGGCGACCTCTCGCCGTCGAAGCCTGTGCCCGACACTTTCCAGCAGTTGATGACCGACGGGCAGCGCATCGGGCGTAACGTTGTCGTCACACCTCCGCCCAACAACACCTGGCAGACAGTGTTGGAGGCGAACAAGGTCGCGTTCTTCCTCGGCTGGGTGCAGCGACCGGAATTCGTCGCGCACTTCCCGTCGAACATGGGCGCGGCCCAGTTCGTTGACGCGCTTTTTGCCAACGCAGGCGTGTCGCCCACCGCCACCGAGCGCAATAACGCGATCACAGCCTTCGGCTCCGGCAACACGGCGGGCCGCGCCTTAGCCGTCCGACAGGTGTCCGAGAATCCCACGCTCACGACCAACGAGAAGAATCGGGCCTTCGTGCTCATGCAGTACTTCGGATACCTGCGACGCAATCCCGACGACGCGCCCGAAACCAACCTTAACTTCGACGGTTTCAATTTCTGGCTGGGCAAGCTCAACCAATCTAACGGTGATTTTATCGCAGCCGAGATGGTGAAGGCCTTCCTCAGCAGCAGCGAGTACCGCAGCCGCTTCGGGCCATAAGAATTGCCGCCGGTTTCGCGAATCATAACTCCCATGTCTCAGCCCGTGGTTTTGAAGCCGTGCCTTGGGGACTGTTAGACTCGCCTTCATCGCCCGGTGAAAACGAAGCGCGCGGCAATGCTCCACGACCAATCGATCATCTGTTTCGGCGGCGAAGACTGGTGGTATCACCATCCGCATTCGAAGAACCACCTGATGCGCCGCTTCGCGCGCGCCGGCAACAAGGTGATCTTCGTCAACTCGATTTCGATGGGCCTGGCGCCGATGAAGAGCGGCGAGGTGCTGCCGCGCATCAAGCGCAAACTGAAGAGCTATGCCAAGCTCGCCCGCACAACTGAAGAAGGCATCACCGTTGTTTCGCCCGCGGTCGTACCGCTGTTCGGTAGCCGGGCCGCAGCCGCGACAAATCGCCGGTTGCTGACCGCGCAGATTTCGCGTCTGGCCAAACAGCGGGCAATGATGAGGCCGATTCTTTGGATTGCCATCCCCACGGCGGTCGAGGTCATTGGCCAATTGAACGAGTCGTTCGTCATCTATCACGTCTCAGACAAGTACGACGCGAACACGATGGATCACGCGACCGACCCGGCGTACATTCGCAAGCTGCACGAGCGCGCGATCGATGCTGCTGATCTGATTTTCTATTCCAGCCGCAAACTAATTGAAGAAGCTGAACGCGGCCGAGAGAAGTCTTATCTGCTGGAACAGGCCGTCGATTTCGATCACTGGGCGCAAATCAGTAACGGCAAGTTGACGGTGGCTGACGCGGTCGCGCGAATTCCTAAACCTCGCCTGGGATACTTTGGTGCGATCGAACCCTGGCTGGTCGATCAGGATTTGATTAAGCGAGCTTCGCGTGAACGGCCCGGTTGGAATTGGATCTTCATTGGAAACAAATCACGCGGTTTGGAAATCGAAGAACTGCCGAATGTTCATTTTCTGCCGCCGGTCTCTTACGATGAATTGCCCGGCTACGCCGCTGGATTCGATGTGTGCGTGCTGCCGTGGAACACTGACGTTCCGTTCACGAGTTACGGCTCGGCGATCAAAGTGCGCGAGTATCTCGCCTCAGGTAAACCGGTCGTCATTTCTCCTCTTCCGGAATACGAATCAATGAAAGACGTCCTGCGCATCGCACGCACTCGTGATCAATTCGTCCAGTTGATAGGTGATGCCCTGGACGAAACGGGAACAGAGCTAGCGCAGGCGCGACAGAACGCGGTGAATAATGGAACATGGGATGCTCGCGCTGAATGGGTCAGTGAGTTGATTGAGCAGAAACTGCGGGCTCTCTCTCATCTGTAGGCAGCCCTTGTGGCTCCCCGCGTTCGGGTTGCTGCTCGCGTTCGGGCAGGGACAAGCCCTGCCCCTACAAGGTTCCCCGCGATCCACGCAATTCCCACGGCCGCGAAAGCAAACAAAAAATAGACGACGGGCAAGACATACCGGTACTCGGTATGCACAATCGATTGCACGGTGAAGTAATAAAGCGGCACGATTGAGAGGATTACCAGCGCGCGACTCTGCTTCCGAAAAATCACAATTAGCAGACCAATAATCGCCAGCGGCAGCATCACCGCGGTGAGGAAGAGCTTCTGCACCGGATAGATGAGAACGCGCGCCGAACCGGGCATGTTCACTGTAACAGGCGTGCGTTCGAGTCGCATCATCGTCGACGCGCGCCGCGCCATCACTCCCGCAAACCAAAATGGATGCGCACGAATGACGGTGAAGCCTCGCGACAGTCGGGCGCGTTCCCGATCAATGCCGTCGGGATCGAAAAGCGCTTTGGCGTATTCGGGTCGATGGTAGCTTTCGGCTTCCTGCCGCTGAATCTCCACATCAGTTGGCGGGATGCCAAAGCTAGTGTGCGGATCATAATCGGCGATACCTTCCAGCAAGGTCTGACCCGCGCCCAACGAAATTGGAATTAAGCGATGAAAGACGATTGCATTGCGAATCGTGAGCGGCGCGATCAGCAGGATGGCTCCCCCAACGATCGCGAGCGAATAGCGCCATGCGATTGCGGTTTTTATGAGTAGAGGAACTGCAACCGCGAAGAACACCGTCATCAGCATGGCATTCGCCCTCAGCCAACATGAAATGCCAATCAGCGCGCCGATGATTATGAAACTGACGAGCCTCGAGCGTTTCGTGGCGCGAACCAGGAGATACACAGCCAGCAGGATGGGAAAGACCGCGAGCGTATCGGGCAAGAGCAGCACAGAGTTCCAGGCGAACTGCGGCGCGAATGCGGCGAACGCACCGGCCACGATTGCTGTGCCCACAGAAAACAACTCAGCCACGATCAGAAAAATCACCACCGCCGACAGCGCGTCGATTGTGATTTGCACAAATTGAATGCGCGGATTTGAGTAAATCGAATCCGTGATCGCCAGCAGAATCGAATAGCCCGGTGGATGCCCCAGAGTGTTTGGATTGGCGATTGGCGAGGTTGAGATGAAGAACGCTTCGACGCCACCATCGCGCATCATTTGCGCGATCCGTTTGTAATCAGCTGTGACTCCGTATTGTACTTTTCCGACTTCAAGACGTGTATCATGCCAGGTGAGAAAGCGCACGCCGAATGCGATCAGAAAAATTGCGATGCAGATAGCCAGTCGTTTATGACGCATTGATCCGACCTTCGCGAATCGTCTCCGAATCGAAACTGCTTTTATTCACACCTCGCTTCAGCGAGGTGTACCAGATTCACCAAAAACAGGCAAAGCCGTTTCAACGGCTTATTCAATAAACGGTTGAAACCGTTTCCTCTGCGATGATGATGATGACCACCTTGCTGAAGCCGTGTGTGAATGAGATTTCTCAGATGCACGCCCTTGTAATTCGCCCTCTCTTGAATTGACCGCTATCATTGCTACCAATGTGCGGCATTGCCGGCCTAATTGAGCAAAATCCGGAAGCGTCAATGGGCGCGATGCTGAAAGCTATCGAGCATCGCGGGCGCGACGATGAAGGTGTGTGGACGTCTCCGCCAGTGAATGGCGCGGGTCAGCGCGTGTGCCTCGGTCATCGCCGGCTTTCGATCATCGATACCAGCAGCGCCGGACATCAGCCGATGCTCTCTCACGACGGCCGGTTCGTCGTGATCCTCAACGGCGAGATCTACAACTATCGCGAGCTGCGCGAACAACTGATCGCCAAAGGCCATCAGTTCCGCACGCAAACGGATACTGAGGTGCTGCTGGAAGCGTGGGCTGAATGGGGTGAGAGCTGCCTGGATCGTTTGAATGGAATGTTCGCGTTCGCGTTGTGGGATGATCGTGAACGAGCCCTCTATCTCGTTCGTGATCACGTCGGGATTAAGCCGCTTTATTACGCCAACGTGCAGAAACCCGACCGTGAGGGAGGGTGCTTAGTCTTCGCTTCTGAAATCAAATCGATTCTCGCATCAGGTTCGATTAAGCCTGAACTCGACACGGACTCACTTCATCAATTCCTGACTTTCCTATGGACACCGGATCCAAACACGCTTTTCAAAAACATTAAGACTGTGCCGCCCGGGCATTTGCTCGAGTGGCGTGACGGCGCGATCGATATTCGCCAGTGGTGGGACATCTCATTTGATGAGATTGAAGAAGGCCGCAGCGAAGAGTGGTGGCAAGAGCGCGTGCTTGAAACACTCGATCGGGTCGTCAGGCTCGAGATGGTTGCGGACGTGCCGTTAGGATCGTTTCTTTCGGGCGGCATCGATTCATCTTCAATCGTCGCTTTGATGAAGCAGCACAGTAACGGGCGGCGCGTCGGCACTTACACGATCGGAATTGCATCGAGCGACTTGCGCTACGACATCATTCCCGACGACGTGGAATGGGCGCGCAAGGTCAATCAGCAACTCGACACCGACTATCACGAGATCATGCTGCGACCCGACATCGGCGAGCTGCTGCCGAAGCTGGTCTATCACATGGACGAGCCGGCGATCGACATGGCGATTCCGACGTATCTGGTTTCCCAAGCCGCGCGCGAGTCGATGCGCGTGATGTTGAGCGGCATGGGTGGTGATGAAGTCTTTGCCGGCTACCCGCGACAGATGGCCATGCGGATCGCCGGCGCTTTCGATCCCGTGCCGCAACTTCTGCGACGACCCGTGATGAAAGCAGTCGCCGCCGCTTTGCCCGGTGGGATGCCGGGCAAGCTGACGGCGCCTCTGCGCAACGCGAAGAAGTTTGCGCGCAGCGCCGCGCTGGATTTTCCGAATCGCTACCTCGGTTTCGGAACTTACTTCACTGACGAAGCGAAGCAGAAGCTGTACTCGAATGAACTGCGCGAAGCAACGAATGGACTTGATGCTTATGCGCAGCATCGCCAGTATTTTGTTCGAGCCAAAAATGCAGCACCGCTGAATCAACAGCTCTATGTCGATCTGAAAACGTTCCTGCCGTGTTTGAACCTGATGACGACGGACAAGACTTCGATGGCGGCGAACCTCGAAGTCCGCGTGCCGTTTCTCAATCGCGAGATGCTGCAACTGACAGCACGCATGCCTCCTGAACTGAAGCTGAAGGGCTTGAAGCGCAAGTACATTCTGAAGAAAGCTGCTGAGAAGCTGCTGCCGCACGATGTGGTTTGGCGCAAGAAGGCTGGCTTCGGCGCGCCGATCCGTTCATGGCTGCGCGGATCTTTGCGGCCGATGATTGATGATTTGTTGTCGGAAGAGACAATCAGGCGGCGAGGACTGTTTAGGCCGGATCAAGTTCGCGGGATTATCGACGCGAACCTCTCCGGCCGAGAGGACTACAACCTTCAGGTGTTTCAGTTATTGAATCTGGAGCTGTGGCAGAGAGCGTTTATCGATTGAAAGAACCTGATGATGATTTGAGAGCTTGCCACTCGCTTTAATCACACCTACAGGAAATCGATCGTAGCGGCTCCGCCGCCGCACAGTGCGGAAAGCCTCTGGCTTTCCGTTCACGGTTACAAAAAAAGGGAGGCTCCGCCTCCGTTCAACCTGTTCTCCATCGAATCTGCTGAAGATCCATCAACAATGGCTCATCCTCCAAAGGCTTTCTATCCCAACATCTCACGCTCGACCATCGATAATCTTCAGGATGACTTATCAACCCAGTTCTCACTGGATTTTGATGCGTATAGTTGACCCGCTCCATCAGCATGCTTTCACTTAACAGCAAGCGGACGTTCGGATGATGATCCCATAGTGAGTGCGCATAGCGGCGCGGTCTAACCTCATGTCGCAGCTTTGCCAATGAGCTCTCGTAGTCTTTCTCTTTCAAATAATTAATAACTCTGCGTCCGGTAATGCCATTTATGAAATGCAGTGTTTTCGATGGAGGCAGGACTGAATTGGTAACGACGTGAACATGATCGGGCATGATAATGTAGGCGTAGAGCGAGAAACCGCCGGACTTGCGCGCCTCATTTAGAGCTACGCATGCGAGACTCTTAATTTCGTCAGTCCGAAAAACGGGAAGACGGTCTTTGGTGACGGACGTAAGGTAGTAACAGGGAGAGTCTCGGGAGATTATATGCATGAGGCGTAGCCTCAGGATTATTTCCTAGTGTTTGCCGGAGAGCCAAAGGCTCTCCGCACTGTGCGGCGGCAGAGCCGCGATGCGCTGTTTGAACTTCAAGTCTGCTGAGCGCTGAACCTACGTTCGGTTACAATCTGCAGATCAACAACTCGCGCTCGTAAACCATCTCTGAGGGAAGGTGATCGTGAAGATCCAGGAACAGCTCTTCATGGCCCAGCACTTCCTGACGCCACGCTGGGCGATCGAATTCCTGTAGCTCGTCGAACTTCTCTTTCGCGAAATTCATTCCCTGCCACTCGATGTCTTCGTAGCGCGGCGTCCAACCGATGGGCGTCTCCTTGCCCAGAGTACGTCCGTGCGCACGATCGACTACCCACTTCAGCACGCGCATGTTCTCGCTGAAGCCGGGCCACATAAAGTTGCCGTCTTTATCTTTACGGAACCAGTTCACGTGGAAAATCTTCGGCGTTTCGTCAAGCAGCCGCTGCATCTTGATCCAGTGACGGAAATAATCGCCCATGTGATAACCGCAGAAGGGCAGCATCGCCATCGGGTCGCGACGGACTTTTCCGATTGCGCCGAAGGCCGCCGCGGTCATTTCCGAACCCATCGTGGCGCCGGTGTAAACGCCAGACGTCCAGTTGAATGATTGATAGACCAGCGGCATGGTTGTCGCGCGCCGGCCGCCGAAAATGATCGCGCTGATGGGCACGCCGTTTGGATTCTCCCAATCAGGATCGATCGTTGGACACTGCGAAGCAGGGGCCGTGAACCGTGCGTTCGGATGCGCGGCTTTCGCGCCAGTCTCTTTCCCGATCTCCGGCGTCCACTGGTTGCCTTGCCAATCGGTGCACTCCGCGGGCGGCTCGTCAGTCATGCCTTCCCACCACACGCCGCCCTCCGGCGTGAGCGCGACGTTGGTGAAGATTGAGTTCTTCGCGAGCGTGGCCATGGCGTTGGGGTTGGTCTTGTCGGATGTGCCGGGCGCGACGCCAAAGAATCCGGCCTCAGGATTGATCGCGTGCAAGCGTCCATTAGCGTCCGGTTTGATCCAGGCGATGTCATCCCCGACGGTGTAAACCTTCCAGCCTTCGAATCCGGCCGGCGGAATCAGCATCGCGAAATTTGTTTTGCCGCAGGCGCTGGGGAATGCCGCCGTCACGTAGGTTTTCTCGCCTTGCGGATTCTCGACGCCGACGATCAGCATGTGCTCGGCCATCCAACCTTCGTCACGCGCGATATTCGAAGCAATGCGCAGCGCGAAACACTTCTTCCCCAGCAGAGCGTTGCCGCCATAGCCCGATCCATACGACCAAATCTCACGCGTCTCGGGAAAATGAACGATGTACTTTTCGTTGTTGCACGGCCACGATACATCCTGCTCGCCGTGCGCGAGCGGCGCTCCCACCGAATGCATGCACGGCACGACGCGCTTGTAGTCTTTGTCGATCTCCGCGTACACCGGCATGCCGATGCGCGCCATGATCCGCATGTTCACGACGACGTACGGCGAGTCGGTGAGTTGCACCCCAATCTGCGACATGGGCGATCCGATCGGGCCCATGCTGAACGGCAGCACGTACATGGTGCGTCCGGCCATTGAACCATCGAAGAGCGACCGCAATTTGCGGCGCATGGCGAACGGCTCTTCCCAATTGTTAGTGGGTCCGGCGGCGTCTTTCGAAAGCGAGCAGATGAAGGTGCGGTCCTCGACGCGCGCGACGTCGGATGGATGTGAGCGCGCGTAATAACAGCCCGGCCAAAGCTCTTCGTTCAGCTTGATGAACGTCCCGGCCGCAACCATCTCAGATTTGAGTTGCTCGTCTTCTTCAACTGAACCGTCGACCCAATGAATCGTGGCGGGCTTCGTCAGCGCGGCCATTTTCTCGACCCAATTAAGTAAATGGACATTATTACTCAGCGGTTTTGCAGCGTCGCGTGAAATTCTTTTTTGAGCAACGGGCGAACTCATCAGTGACTCCGATCTTGATTAGGAATTGCGGGCAATTAATTAAACCTAAGTGTGACATCAGCGGCGTGACAGAAGCAAGTTTACACGGACGGAAGTCTATGCTACTTGAATCGCATGAACCGGCCGCCGCGCGCAGCTTTCACCGCCAAAGAATGGCAGCTGATTCAGCGTCTCAATTCGCCCCACAAGGTGCAGCGCTGGCTGACGGAAATGCCCTACAACTGGGAAAGTGACGGCGGCACGATGCGATCCTTTCGAGAAGTCGTGAAACGAAACGAAGCTCACTGTTTGGAAGCTTGCGTGGCGGCGGCTGTGATCCTCGAACAACACGGCTATCCGCCGCTCCTCTTCGATATTGAATCAATTGACCTGCTCGATCACGTCATCTTTGTTTTTCAACACAACAATCGTTGGGGATCGATCGCGCGTTCGCGCGACATCGGTTTGCATGGTCGCAAACCTGTCTTTCGCAGCCTGCGCGATCTGGTCTGGAGTTACTTCAATCCGTACATCGACATGACGGGAAGGATCAAAGGGTACGGTCTGACGTCATTGTATGAACTTGGGAATTACGACTGGCGTTTCAATCGACACAACATGCCCAAGATTGAAGATCACCTGCGCGCGATTCCCCACCGCAAACTGAAATCATCTGATCGTCGCTACGAGTACTGGCACGAACGCTACCAGAAATACAAGCAGCGGTTTCCCAATCGGTCACCGGCTTATTATCCCAATCGGAACGAGTGGATGCTTTGATAGTTGCGTCTTCGCTTCAATCCGCGATAAAAGTTCCGGCCAACTCAATCCTGGTTGCGTCTAAGGACGAGCGATTACAACTTTGTGAATCGGAAAGGACCAAGTATGAAACACAGAATCACTTTGTCAGTCATTATGGCGGTTTGTCTGTTGGCCTCGATGGTCAGCCTGCCTGGTACAGCTCGAGCACAACAATCGCGAAAATTGAGGGCGGACACAGGTGTCGTGACGCTGGGAGTGAATCAGGTGTTGCGCTTAACCGTTAATGGCCAGAGCGGCAACGACGCGATTCTCGTGCAGTTTGCCTGGACGAAATACGCGCCCGCCGGTTGTAACAATGATGGGGTCTGTCGTCACACGGTCCAATCGCAAGGCGTTACTACGCCGGTCACCATTAATGGCGCCGAGGCCGCTTCATTCGATGTGCAAGGCACTGGTGGCGATGTGCGCGTGAGCGTTCGCGTGAAGGGTACCGGCGTGATCGGCGATGAGCAGATCATCAATACATTAACGGGTGAGACACACTCGAATGTGGTCATCTGGTTTGTCGAAGGCGACTTCTAAGAAGCTGATTTGAGATGAATGTCACGCCGCCGAGCGATCCCAATGCTGCGCCGCTGGATGTCTCATGTCGATTGCTCTTGGTGTCTGCGTGAAGGAGGATTGCCCAATGCTCAAAACGTTTTTGATGCTGGCTGTAGCGTTGGCGGCAACGACTGCGGCCACGGCCCAAACCTACAAGCCGGCCATCGAATATCAATCGCTGATGAACCTGCGGTTCTATGAAGCGAACGGTGGCTTTCTGGTTGAGGATCTGCAACTGGTTTTCCCGTCGCCTAACGTCGGCGATGCGAAGTTCGTGATAACCGATGAGGCTGGTGGCGTGGTTGATCAGCTCCCGCTGCGCTATGAAAAGATGGAGTTCCCGGCGTTCGGGCGCTTTCGACCGGCCAGCGGTAATCCCGGTAATGTGCGTGTGGGAAGATCCGGCAGCTTTGTCATGTCGGTGGTGCTCGACGGCCAGACCATCACTTCGATGCCGTTCACTCTGCGCGAAGAGACGAACTCTGACCCATTCAACCCGGGTAAACGGTTTGTGCGCGGCGGTCCTTTCGCAGAGCTGGCGTACTTCACAGTCGTGCCCGACGATCCCAACGGCGAAGTTACTTTCAATTGGTGGATGAGTTTGCGCGAGATTCCGGGCGCGGCGAAGAATGCAAAAGTAACTCTTCATCTGATGGCCAACGGAAAAGGGATTGCTTCCCGAACCGATCCGGTGATTTCAAGCTTGAACGATTGGCAATTCACCGCGCACCGGCAGATTAGCGTGCCTTCGCTGCCGCGCAATCACTGGTTGACTTTGGCCGACCTGACCAAGCTCAATGGCGAGATCTCGGTAGTCGTAAAAGCAGACGGTCAGCCGATTAAGACTTACAAGACGACCGTGAGCGGCGGGCAGGTTCAGCCCCTGGCGCGGAGCGCATTGAATTTTGAACCGCATGCGCAGTTCATCTCGCCGCGCTTCATCGATGTGTCGGCCGGCACGAACTCGCGTTACAAAATGTACGTGATGTACTGGCTGAGGAAGAATTAAGCGAGCAGTTTGCGAGGTCAGCTTGATGACTTCGACAACTCTCGAGTCAGCCTTGCGCCGCGCGCAACTGTTTGAGGTACTTCAGGTCGGTGAATTTGGCCGCGCCGGCTTTGGTTAGTTCTCTGAGCTCCATAAATAGTTTTTTGTCGACAGCTTTGAAGTTAAAGCAGGACTTGCCCTGCATGCGCTGCTTCAACTCGGGCGACATCGTCTTCAGCAATTCGGGCGCAGCGTAAACAGACATCAAATAGAAACTCACATAGTTCTTTCCGAGCCGCACTCCGCCAAAACACAGCGGCTGCTTGTTCTTCATGATGTGTCGCGTGTTCAGCAGGTAATAGGTGCCGGTGTCGGACGCGATGTCCATCTTCTTAACATAGGGTTTGAAGATTGATTTGAGTTCGGCGAAGACTTGTTTGAATTCAGTTTTATCCGGCATGGGAATCATTCCTTCGGGCAGCGGGCGTAATTAGGATCAGGCTTCAAGTCGAGCAACCATTGCGGACGGCCTGATACGTGGTCCGCATCTTCGCTCCGTTAGGAGCGACATGTCTATAGCACCCGCAACCGGGGCTTCGATTCGGAAGGATCATAGTTCTATGAACATTTCACCCCCGGCGGGGTGAGGCCAATCCGGCAACTTAGGCCTGGTTTTCCCACCTCGGCGGCAGCAAACGTCGCCGTCCATCTTCGGCCATCGTGAGGTTCGGCTCATCGAGGTCCTTTCGATCCCAAAGCTTGCACGTGACCTGGCGATGCGCTTGATCCAAAGCTTCACAGTAATTTGTGTAAGTGCAGCGGCGTACTTCTTCGCCCCGCCCGCGCTTCACTTTGCGAAACCAATCAGGGTCGGCGAGGGCCTGGCGCGCCATTCCGATAATGTCGGCGTCACCACTTCTGAGAATCGCTTCGGCCTGATCGAAGGTCGTGATGCCGCCGGTGGCGACAATCGGCGTCGCGAACCTCGCCGCGTTCACGGCGCGTTTGATTTGCGCCACCAGCGGAACCGATCGGCTGAATGGGCCGCGTTCGTCGGAGAGAGTTGTCGGCATGCATTCATAACCGCTCTGACCCGTGTAAGGGTAAACGGCCTGGCCAATCTTCGGTTGCTCGGCGTCTTCGAACTTGCCGCCTTTTGAAATCGAAAGGTAATCGAATCCGGCTTTCGCGAATTCAACTCCAAAGTAAACGGCGTCGTCGATGCGATTTCCACCTGCGATAACTTCATCACCAAGGAAACGCACGCCGACAACGTAATCATCGCCGACGCTTTCACGCACGGCGCGATAGACTTCCAGGGGCAAACGCCCGCGATTTTCCCGCGCACCGCCATAACCATCATCGCGATCATTCAGCGCGCTCAAAAAACCGGCCATCGTGTAGGCGTGAGCGTAATGCAACTCGACGCCGTCGAAGCCGGCTTCACGCGCGCGTCGGGCAGCGTCAGCGAAAATATTCGGAAGCACCTGCGGCAGCTCTTTGATATGAGAGAGATGCGTGTCGTTCACGCGTTCGCGATAACCGAACCGCAGCGCTTCCAGTTCGCGGGCGTCGAGTACCTGCTCAATCAATTCGTCTTCAGCATTGAAAAGAAATTCGCGGACCGTTTGTTCGTCGACCGTGGCCCAATGCGAGTAGCCCGTCAGTTCCGACAATCTTTGGCGGTGACCGCCGGTGATGGCAAGGAAGCGCTCAAAGTATTTTGCCCGTTCGGGCCGCCGCTTAACGGCAAGGAAGTCGATGATCTGAATGAAAAGTTTGGTGCGACCCTGGCTCGCTTCGCGAACGGTTTCGACCAGCTGTTTCAGTCCCGGCAGAAATCGATCGTGGCCGATCCGAAGCAGGGGACCGCTGGGAATATCGCGAACGCCAGTGGCTTCGACGACGAGCGCCGCCGGCTGCCCTTCAGCAAATCGTCGATACCAATCGAGATTGTTTTGCGTGACGAAGCCGTCTGCTGTCGCGCGCCACGGCACCATAGCCGGTACCCAAGTGCGGCTGGCGAGATTCAGATTGCCAAAGCGAATTGGTTGAAAAAGCAGCGACGCGCTCGCTTCATCAGCTGTTGGCCATGTCGTCTCGGCAAGTTGGTGTTTGATGGGGTTAGGGAACTTCCACATTCCTCGTCACTTTAGCATGAGCGCAACGTGTTCGCGGCTTTGCCGCCTGATGTGCGGAAAGGCTTTGCCTTTCCGTCGAGTGTTCCGATTTGGTTTTGGGCTTCGCCCCTGCATCCCGGGCATAGCCCCGAAACTCTCTGAGCAGTTTGCCGGAAGGCCAGAGGCCTTCCGCACATCGGGCGGCGAAGCCGCACACCAGGTTGTGATAGATTAACGTCTCCACAAAAGCGATGATTGACGACCTTCTCAAATATCGTTCTGAGTTTCCGATTCTGGAAAAAACTGTGTACCTAATCTCGCACAGTCTGGGCGCGATGCCGCGCGCGACTTACGATCGTCTGCATGAGTACGCGGACATTTGGGCGACGCGCGGCGTGCGCGCGTGGGCCGAGGGTTGGTGGGATAAACCGGTGACGCTCGGCAACGAAGTGGCCCGGATTATTGGAGCTGACGCGCACACCGTGGTAATGCATCAGAACGTTTCGATCTGTCAGTCACTGATTCTGTCTTGCCTGTTGCCTCAGAAAGATCCCAAGCGTAACAAGATCGTTTTCGAAGAGCTGAATTTCCCCTCGGTGATGTACGTCTTCGAAGCGCACGCGCGTCAGCACGGGTTGCGTATTGAGCAGGTGAAGTCCGACGACGGGATCACGATGCCGCTCGAGCGAATGCTCGCGGCGATTGATGAAGAGACGCTGCTGGTTCCTATCTCGCATGTGCTGTTCAAGAGCGCGTTTCTGCAAGACGCCAAAGCGATCACTGACCGGGCACATGAAGTCGGCGCCATGGTCGTGCTCGACACTTATCAATCAGCGGGCACAGTTCCGTTCAACGTGAAAGAACTGAATGTTGATTTCGCGACCGGCGGATCGGTGAAGTGGTTATGTGGCGGACCGGGCGCGGGATATCTCTACGTGAGACCGGATTTGATTGATCAGCTTGAGCCGAAGACGACCGGTTGGATGGCCCACGAGCATCCTTTCGCGTTCGAGCCGGAGATGCACTACGCACCGAACATCACGCGATTCCTGCATGGCTCGCCGGCGATTCCCGCTCTCTACGCTGCGGAATCAGGCTATCGTGTCATCAATGATATTGGTGTCGACGCGATTCGTGAAAAGAGCGTGCGGCAAACTCAACTTCTATTTGCGTTGGCGGAGGAAGCCGGCTTTCGCGTGTCCAGTCCGAAAGATCCAAATCAACGCGGCGGCACAATCACCGTCTGGGAGACGAACGCAGCGGCGATCACGAAAGAGTTAATTCGTCGCGAGTTCATCGTCGATTATCGACCGGGCGCGGGCGTGCGCATCTCGCCGCATTTCTACACGAAGGACGAAGAGCTGGAATTAATTGTCGCTGAGATGAAGAAGATTCGCGACGGCCGCGCATACGAAACGACGACTAAAGCCGGCGCGGCGTTCTGATTCACACAATGTCAAACGAATACGGCAAAGACGCTCCGCTCTCATACAACAAATATCTGCGCGTTCCGGAGCTGATCAATTTACAGACTTGCTTGTCGACGCCCGCGCATCACGATGAGCTGCTCTTCATCACCGTGCATCAGGCGTATGAACTTTGGTTTAAGCAAATTCTGCACGAGATCGACGCCACGATTGCTTTGATGAGGAGTGATCGCGTCGCGGAAGCGTCATTCGCGATGCATCGAGTTGTAGAGATCGAGAAGCTGCTGATCACGCAGATTCACCTTCTGGAAACCATGACGCCGATTAGCTTCCTCGGATTCCGCGATGAGTTGAATCCAGCCAGCGGCTTTCAATCGATGCAGTTTCGCGAGATTGAATTCGTTTCCGGGTTGAAGCATGAATCAGTGGCTCGCGCTTTCGACGATGATGAATTCGCCCGCGCGCGGCTGGCGTACCGTTTGGGCTCGCCTTCACTCGCGGATGAGTTCTTTGCGCTCCTGCGCCGTCGCGGATTCGATGCGCCGGCGGACGATTCTACGATTGACGATCAAGAGCGTCGCAGCAATCAAAGCACGCGCACGGGCGCCATCGTGGAAATCCTGACGCACCCGGAAAAACTCTATAAGGAATATCAACTCGCCGAAGCCTTGATCGAGCATGACGAACATTTTTCACTGTGGCGGTCGCACCATATCAAGATGGTCGAACGCATGGTGGGCGCGAAACGCGGCACCGGCGGCTCGGAAGGTGTGGGCTATTTGAAGACGACGCTCGAGAAGAAATTCTTTCCGGAGCTGTGGGATGCGCGAACTTACCTCGACACAAAGCATGGCGAGGCCGGTTGTCCTTTCGCGAAAACCTAACCCGCTCATGACCGTCCCATTCCCTGAACGCTTCAACATGGCCGATTACTTCCTCTACCACAACGTAGAGGAAGGTCGGGAAAACAAAACCTGTCTCTACTTCCGCGATCAAACTTTCACTTACGGTGAAGCGGTGCGCATGTCGAATCGCGCGGGCAATGCGCTACGCAAGCTCGGGGTTGAGATGGAAGATCGAGTGCTGATCGTTCTGCCCGATTGTCCCGAGTTTGTCTGGACGTGGTTTGGCGCAGCGCGCATCGGCGCAGTCATTACGATGGTAAATCCGCTTTTGCCGGCGGACGATTATCGTTATTACCTGGAGTACACGCGCGCCCGGGCGGCGATCGTTCATCAGTCGCTCGCGCAACCGTTTGTCGAAGCAGTTTCTGGCGCGCACCATCTTCGTTCCGTATTGATAGTGGATGACGGTGGAATGGAAGAGCAGTTTCTCGATCCGCGCGGCCGCGTCAAATATTTTTCTTTCGCTGAAATAGTCGAAGCGCAACCCGAAGGCTGTCGCGCAGCGGACACGCACCGCGACGACATCGCGATCTGGTTGTTCACGTCGGGCTCGACTGGCCATCCGAAGGGCGCGGTGCATCTGCAGCACGATCTTCCTTACAACACTGAGGTCTTCGCCAAACAGACGATGGGCGTGAATGAAAATGATCTGACAGTGTCGGTGCCGAAACTTTTCTTTGGCTACGCCACCGGAACGAATCTGCTGTTTCCCTTTGCCGTGGGCGGCGCAACTGCTTTGTTCGCGGAACGCTCAACGCCTGAGAAATTGTTCGAAGTGATTGAGCGCTATCGCCCGACCATTCTCACGACCGTGCCGACAATGATTAATGGAATGCTGAATGTCGATAATGCGAGTGCTCGCGATCTTTCCAGCATTCGGTTCTGTTATTCAGCGGGAGAGGCTCTGCCGGTCGAGCTTTATCATCGCTGGAAAGAAACATTCCGCGTGGAGATTTGCGACGGCATCGGATCGGCCGAGATGTTCCACATCTACATCACGAATCGTCCGGGTGATGTGAAACCCGGAAGCTTGGGCCGCATCGTCGCAGGCTATGAAGCGAAGATCGTCGATGCGGACGACAGAGAAGTTCCCGCCGGCGAGATGGGCACGATGAAGATCAAAGGCGACTCAGCCGCGCTTTGTTACTGGAACGCGCAAGGTGCGTCGAAACAGACGTTCGCCGGCGATTGGTGCACGACCGGTGATCAATTTCATGTCGATGAGTCGGGCTACTACTGGTATCACGGCCGCACCGACGACATGCTGAAGGTTGGCGGCATCTTCGTCGCGCCCGCTGAGATAGAAAATTGTCTGCTGCAACACGAAGCCGTGCTCGAATGCGCGGTCATCGGTCACGACGATGGCGATGGTTTGGTGAAGCCCAAAGCTTTCATCGTCGCGCGCGCAGGCTTTGTCGCCGGCGAAGCCGTGGCAGATGACATCAAGCAGTTTGTAAAAGCCCGGCTGGCCCTTTACAAGTACCCGCGTTGGATCGAATTTATCGACTCACTTCCCAAGAATGATCGCGGCAAAGTCGATCGAAAACAGTTGAAGACCTCCAAATAGCAACCCTCTTCCCGGTCAAAAAACTAGGAAAAACCGTCCAAAACAGGCTCAAAACCTGCGTTCTTTGTGGAATTGACTACCTACTAATCATTTTCTTTACGTGAGGTCGAGGGAAGACGACCTGTTCACGGGAGGAAATCGTGCGAAAGCTGTTTCTAATCTTTGCGGCCCTAATTGTAATCGCATTGCCCGCGGTTGCATCAGCCGACACCATCACTTTCAACGCTCCGGCCACTGGCGCCAATCAAGGCAGCGGCGGCGCCAATCAATTCAATCTCGACCATCACGAGGCGTACACCT
>Ga0134121_10001862_pt1 | contig 19264 bp, 24 predicted proteins | sample KB301_FD_96463 | JGI IMG/M metagenome (GOLD analysis project Ga0134121, IMG submission 96463) | Terrestrial soil microbial communities without Nitrogen fertilizer from Kellogg Biological Station, Michigan, USA - KB3-0-1 | ecosystem: Environmental > Terrestrial > Soil > Unclassified ... | reverse complement strand
GGGGGCCTGGACAAGGCTGGGCCCAAGCACGCGGACTATTGCAACCCCAAAGCGGGTTGCACCTGCTTTGTCCACACGATGAAGCTCAACGGGGCCCTCTAAAAAAAATTTGCCTATCCTTGAAAAAGGTATTGACAACAATCAAGACCCCGTGTAGGTTGAGCGCATGAGAAAATTCGAAAATACAACCCTTTAAAAACAATGAAAATACAAATCAAAAACCGTTGGAGTGGAGTATCAATCTTTGAAACTGACGCTGAGACAATCGGCGGAGCTGTGGCTGCTGCAATAGCCGCTAAGGCGGACCTCCGCAGCGCGGACCTCTCCGGCGCGGACCTCCGCAGCGCGAACCTCTCCGGCGCGAACCTCTCCGGCGCGAACCTCCGCAGCGCGAACCTCTACGGCGCGAACCTCTCCGGCGCGGACCTCCGCAGCGCGGACCTCTCCGGCGCGGAGAACTGGGAGCACCTTTTACCCAGCCGCACCATCCTTCCGTCTGGGGACCTTATTGGATGGAAGAAGTTGTCAGGAGGAACTATCTGCAAGCTCAAGATTCCTGCGAAAGCCCAGCGAATTGGTGGGCTCATTGGCCGCAAATGCCGTGCAGAATATGCGAAAGTTTTAGAGGGTTCTGGCGTAAGCCAGCACGACTGCTCTTTTAAATATCAGGTTGGGAAGATTGTGAGACCCGACAAATGGAACCCCGACCCCCGGGTCGAGTGTTCCAGCGGAATTCATTTCTTTATCACACGGGAAGAAGCGGAAGCTTATTGAGGACTTTTTATGAAACAAAAAATAGTAGCCAAAGTAGTCTGCATCTTAACCAAAGCAAACCTCCGCGTGGGCAAGGCCTGCATTCGGCGCCAGAAGCGCGCCCAGGCGTTCCTGGCGGTGCCGGAGGCCTAGGAAAGTTGACACCGGCGCCCCCACCCAACAACTCATTTATATGAACGCGATGTGCAAGCGTGAACCGAAGCGAAGCCAGTCAGTTCTTCCTGCGCGTAAGTGCCGGAAGCTCCCGCGTGGCCCTGAGCCTGATGTGGTTGACTACATGAACAACCGGAACATCAGCCAGCGACTGCGCGACGGCTTTGCCCTGGCTGGGATAACTGAATGACTTTAACGGCGGCACAATGGTGCTACGCGAAATTAGCGTAGACGGAGCACGTCCTCCCATGAAAAAGGCCGCCTTTCAATTTCGACCATCAGCCCGGCAAGTCGCCTTGGCTAGGTCACACCGGGAAAGCCGGATGGAAAAGCCTCGTGGACCCAGGTCGTAAACCGAAACGAGGAAAGAGAAAGGGTGACAACCCGGAGAGACGGGAATTGTAAAGACTCGCTGTAGTGCGGTTTGCCTCGGTTCTTAACTGTGAGAGTCCCGAGAATAACAAATGATGCAGAGAGCAGCCAAGTTTTGCTTGGTTAGAAAGTGCGAGTTGTGAGCCGTTGACCGGGGCTCTTGAGTTGCTCGCGGGGTAAGAATCCTCACCGGTTATCTTTTTATTTTATGAGGCTGGTTCTGGAGTGGCGGCTCCCCCACTTCGAGGTGTTCAATTGGGAGCATGTCTGCGAACGAAAGTTAGTTGCTAAGCTGATTTTCTGGGCTATGATTTTTGTGCTGTTCAGGTGAGACCTTAGGCAATACTAAAATCAAATGAAAAAGGGGATTGACGTTAGACGCAGGCATAGGGTAAAAACTCGACGGATGACCGATGCAAAGCACGGCGGTGCTCGACCAGGGGCAGGTCGAAAGAAACTTCCGGGGGAAGAGCGCCGCACCAATGTTACCCTTAAGCTCTTGCCTGGAGCTGACTCTGAATTAAACCTTCTGGCTGATAAAGCCGCTTGCTCCAAGGGAGGTATTATCGAGTGGCTCACGCTCTCGCCCGATGCCGTCGACGTCCGCAAGAAGTGCATTGCTCTGGCTTCGGTGTTCACGCATCGCCAACCCATGCAGAAGGAGAGCGCTGCCGCCGGGCTCGCCAGGGCAGCGCTCAGGAAGCATGCCAGGGCTAGGATTCTCTCTTCCGAGAGGTCCTCGAAACCTTAGCCACGATAACCGGGCACCCCTTCGGGCACCCGCTGCACCTGTCGGTCATTCCCGTGACGGTCACGCGCTGCCCGTTCAGCTTTGCTCGGAGTGTCTGAACAGTCTCCTGCGTAAGGCTGGCGATTACTTTGCCACACCCGTTAAGCCCGTGGCTTTTTGAAGCCATCTTCATCAGCGCTGGGTTTATGTAGGCCCCCGCTCGTTTGTCGAACACTGCCCAGGCGCCCTCCTGGCCCTGTAAGTCAGCCCTCCATTCTTCGAAGTGTCTCTTTCCGTCACAATGATGGTTCTGCATTTGTGGTTCCATTCTTCGCGTCGTTATTTTTCAACGCGAAGTATAAGGGATTCACTTGGACATCTACTGTCCAACCCCCGTTTAATACTTTGAAAAGTCTGGATTAGGAGAGCTTCCAAGCTCCAAACCTAAGTCCCCCCAGCCTTCGCATCCGCAAGAAGAGCGGGAACCATGCCATTCTCAAGGAGGTGACATTCGCTTCGCTCGTTCTCATCTCACCTTGTATGAGCGAATACGTCTGTGGGTTTCTGTTCAGCTACAAAGGCAGCGAGGTGGCCCTAATCCGCAAGAACAAGCCCGCTTGGCAGAAGGGCAAACTCAATGGCATCGGCGGAAAAATCGAGCCCGGCGAAACCCCTCTTGTGGCGATGGTGCGGGAATTCAAGGAGGAGACAGGGGCCCTGGTAACCAACTGGAAGCCTTTCTGTTCCCTCCTGGTGGCCGAGGGCGGCGCCGTAATTCACTTTTTCGCCTGCCAGGGTTGGGTCGAGCTGGCTACGACCACCGACGAGGCCATTGAGTGGTGGTGGCTGGACGAAGCCCTGGAAAGCAGCAGCCTGATTGCGAACCTCAAGTGGCTCCTCCCGCTGGCCTGGGAGAGCCTGAGCAACCCTAAGACCGCGTTCGTCCATTCTGAGCGACCTTGATTTAGGTGTTGACAGAATTCAAGACCCGTATAGATTAACCTCCATGCAAGAGCTAAAACAGATTGGACAAATTCTCAGCGGAGAGGAACCGAAGGTTGGGCCGCCCCCAGCATTCAACCGTCAGGCTATCCGGCGCCACGCGCTGAAAGTTAGCCAGGAGACGCGCAACGGAAAATTCGACCGCGTGTCCCAGGATTTCATCAACAAAATCGAGGGCGTCATCGAGGCTGAGCTTCGTGGTATGCGCGCCGATTTGCAGAATACACCCTTCGGCCAAGTCGAAGTGCTCGAAACCTTTTTGACTGGCGAAGGCAAGCGCAAGCTCGCCGAAGCCTTCAACATTTTTGTCGGCAACGCGATTTATCGCGCTGTCAATGCAACCCGAGTTGGCAAAACTTTATGATTCCAAAAACCGCTGCGCAAATTAACGCTCCCCAATGTGGGGAGGTTTACGTCATCCCTGAAATTGACGCCCCCTCGGTGGGCAACCCCGACATGGAGGCGGAGCTGAATGTCGTCGTGGCCGAGCAGGCGAACGTCGTCGGCCTCGACATGCAGCCGACCGAAGTGAAGGATACCTGCCAAGCGCTGGATAATTTGGCGCCCTGGGAAGTGCGGCGCTACGTTGAAACTCTCGCCACTCTTTTGAAGCATGCTAGCCCGGGGCCCTGGCGCCTGGGTCTCTCCTGCGGAGCCGTCGTTAATGACGAGGTCACCGTTTGCCCGCCCGATGTTGTTCGCGCCTACGGCGGTAATTGCATTTTTGAATCGGCCAAGCTCGCTGACCGTGAGCTGCTGGTTTTTATGCGCAACATTGCACCGTCAATTCTGCGCGACATTCACTATTGCGAGCGGGTTGATAAAATCAACGACGGCCTGCTCAAAGCCTGCGGTCAGCTTTACGCTGAGAACAAACAACTCAAAGCAGCACTGGAGGCTCGTTCGTGAACGCGGCCGAGCTGGCCATACACTTCGAGCGGCGCAAGTCTCAGTCAGACAAGATATGTGCGGAGCCCCATAACTACAAAGTATGTGGCGTGTGCCATAGCATCGCGTTTAAACAGGCGGGCCTCTGCCCGATGTGCCACTCCTACCAATGGTTTGAAAACAAGCTGGTGGTCGAGAGCGTGGCTAAGTATAGCGCCAATTTTGCTTTCCCTCAGATGGCCGGGGTAGTCCCTCGACTGCAGCCAGCCAAAGGTGACAAGTGAGCCTCTCGCTTACATATCACCTTGTATATGAAAGCAAACCTCATAGCGTTTTGTGGATACGGACGAGCAGGCAAGGACGAGGCAGCCAAAACCCTGATTAAAGCCGGATACACTCGCGTGGCGTTCGGCGACATCATCAAAGGAGTATTCGATGAACAAGTAAAACGATTCCTGGGCTTCTCCGCCTTCACCGAGTTGACAGAAGAGAAGCAAAAAATCCGCCCCCTACTGGAGCAGGGCGGGGAAGTTTTTTACGACTACGTTTACAACACCTTCTTCAGTCAACTGCCCTCCCGGGCAGTTAATACCCGTCTCTGTCGAGTCAAGGAGGCCAAGGAGTGGACTCACAGAGGCGGGGTCATTTTTGAAATCGTTCGTCCGGGGCTCGCCCCAGATACCCAATGGTCAAAGGACGTTGTTGACGGGCTCCACAACGCGGGGCTTGTAGCTGGCCGGATTGTGAACGATGGCACCCTCGAAGACCTGGAGGTAAAGGTCCGCACGATGTTCGAAGTATTCTAACCACCCCCACCAGGAGCCCAACCTGAGCCTCGAAGGTGACATTCGCCTTCGAGGTTTTCAACTTATAGGAGAGATGGGATTACGCACTTTGGCATCAGGAACGCTCAAGCCGGGCGTTCAGGCAATCTATACCGCCCCGATAGGGCGATGGGCGGCAATTGACAACATTCAGCTGGTCAATAAGACCGGCAGTGACCTCGCGGTGTCGGTAGCACTCCGAAGTGCATCATCCGAGGTCCAGTTGACACCGGCTGGTTTTACTTTGCGCGCCGGGCACAAGCTGGAGCTGGACCAGAACCAGGGTTTGAATCCTGGCGGCTACATCAAGGTGACGGTCCCGACCGCTGGTTTTACTTTTGTGGTTACCGGAGAGGAGAGAACAGCTCAGTGAAAGTTTACGATACACTAGGCCGCCTGCTACAGGTCGGCGAAAAGGGCGACCCGGGAGACAGCCTGCATTGGCTAGGGACTCTTTCCTCCGCCCCCTCTTCTCCAGAGGTCAATTGGGCATACCGAAACTCGGTCGACAAAAAGGTCTATATCTGGACCGGGTCAGCCTGGGAAGAGATGGTCGAAGATGGCTCCGTCGGTCCTGCGGGCGCTCAAGGCATCCCCGGCATAAGCCTGCAATGGCTCGGGACACTTTCTTCTGCACCTTCGACTCCGGCCGAGAACCAAGCCTACAGAAATTCTGTCGATAAAAAAGCTTACATCTGGACGGGCTTAACTTGGCAGGAGATTGTCGAAGATGGCGCTGCAGGCGCACCGGGTGCTGACGGGTCTAACGGAACGAACGGCACCGATGGCGTGAGCATTTCCTGGCTCGGCACTTTTTCCTCAGCGCCGGGTAGCCCTACTCTCAATCAAGCCTACAGAAATTCTGTCGATAAAAAAGCTTACGTTTGGGATGGCGCTGCTTGGCAGGAAATGGTTGAAGACGGAGCCGACGGCACTAATGGAACGAACGGCACTAATGGCACCAACGGGACGAACGGCACTAATGGCACCAACGGTGTTAGCATTTCCTGGCTAGGAACCTTCTCCTCCGCACCTGGAAGCCCTACGCTGAATCAAGCCTATCGCAACTCAGTAGACAAGAAGGCTTACATTTGGGATGGTGCAGCGTGGCAGGAGATGGTTGAAGACGGCGCGACGGGCGCAACAGGGGCCACCGGGGGCACTGGAGCGACGGGCGCAACAGGGGCCACAGGAGCCAACGGCGTAGATGCTGACATGACCAGGACGTCCACGACTAGTTTGGCGGTAGCCACTGGCTCTAAGACTTTCACCTATGTTAGCTCTAGCTCTAATCTGGGCTGGCTAGTCGGTAGCAGACTCCGCGCCGCGTCGGCCGCAGATACGACTAACTTTATGGAGGGCGCGGTCACTGCTGTGTCTTCTACTCAAGTCACGATTAACGTCGACTATGTAAGCGGCTCAGGCACTCACGCAGACTGGAACATTTTTGTGTCTGGTGACCGAGGCGCTACCGGAGCGACGGGCGCAGCGGGTGCCACTGGGGCAACCGGAGCCACGGGCGCGACTGGCGCGGGAGTCCCAACAGGCGGCACCGCAGGTCAGGTCCTGTCGAAAATCGACGCGACGAATTACAACACCCAGTGGTCGACTCCCTCTAACGGCGCCGACGTGTTGCAGGTCCAAGTGTTCTCTTAATTCTTTTTATGGCTACATTCGCAAAGCAGCTCCTTTCCGGGAGCACTAACGGCAAGCAGATAAAGGTTTCTGCGACCACCAACGGCGGCGCCAACACAATCCACACGGCAGTCTCGGGGACCAGCTCCCTGGACGAAGTCTGGATTTACGCATTCAACTCGAACAGCACCTCTGTCGATTTGAACTTGCTTTGGGGCGGAACTACTGAGCCTGACAACCAGATTAAAATTAGCATTCCCGCCGTGAGCGGCCGGGCTCTGGTAATTGATGGCATGCTGCTGCAAAACAGCTTAGTCATCAAAGCCTACGCCAGTGTGGCAAACGTCATTATCCTGGACGGCTTCGTGAACAACATATCCTAAAAGATAATGGCACTTACAACTCACTACCTGAGGCGTTCTCGCAGATATAGTCTAGCAGAACTCGGAGCACCCTCCGTTGGGTTAATCGCCGCCAACGCTTGGGTTAACAGAGTCGTGGCCAATGGTGGAGCAACTCCCGCCGACAGCACCAAGAACGCGATTGCAGATTTCTACAACGGGCTCATTGCTGACAGTCTTTTGAGCAAGATGCTCACGTTGAACTGCATTGCCCCTGATAACCTTATTGCCGCTACTACTCCCCTTATCGTTGGTCCTGGTTCTGACCCGTGGACTAACAACGGGTTTGGCGGCACCGACATCACGGTTAACGGGCTGGGCAACAACTCCCATAACCTAAACACAGGGTTCTTCGGGACTCACATGCTGTCGGATACCAACGTAGGTTTAACACTCTACGTTAACACAGCCTCTCCAGGAGGCACCTACGATTTTGGCTACGGGAATAACTCGGGTAGCGATACCCTGAATATGTCCTTCAACGCCAACGGCGGGGGTCATGCCGTGTTTTGGTGCTTCAACACTACCATTGGAGGCGGCGCAATTCAGTCTAGCTCTGCGCCGGGTGGAGGGTATCTGAGCGGCAATAGAACAGCTTCGAACGCCATGGCGCTCTACTTCGCAAATTCTACCAACTCTCACGCCTCTATTGCGACGGGCTCCACAAGCGGCGGGACGCGCAGCGCACACGTTATGCTTTTGGGCGCCTTGAATGCTTACGAAAGCGGCGGAGCCTTCGGGGCTACCACGAACAAATACAGCTTCTGCGCCATGCACGAGGGGCTGACCTCCAGCGAGTCGAATAACTTCTACAACCGCATTCAGGCCCTCAGGACTGCCTTCGGCGGCGGCTATCGATAGGTGACATCTGGCTCTGTGATTCTCAAATCACAGAGTAGATGAAGCCGCATCAATACCAGGAAGAGGCAATCCAGCACCTCTGCGATTTATACGCACGAGGCGCGCCTGCCCTGGTGAACGGCTCAGACATGGGCACCGGGAAAACGCTCAAGGCCGTCGAGGTCATGAAGCGCCTGGGCTCTCCGGCAACCCTCGCGGTAGTCCCCAAGGTCACTATCCCAAGCTGGCACCGCCATGCGGCCGAGCAGGGCGTTGAGCTATCTGCACTCAATTGGGAGATGGTCCGCACCGGCCGCACCGATTACTGGAACGGCAAGGAGTGGCACCCCGAAATCAAGTTTCTGATTTTTGACGAGGTCCACCGGGCCATGGGCAGGGACTCAAAAAACTCCGAGCTGGTCCGACAGGCTAGGCGCCAAAACATCAGAGCGCTAGCGATGTCCGCAACGCTGGCCGACACGCCCCTGGAGATGGACGCTATCGGGTATCTCCTCCGGCTTCACGATGGATACCGGCCGAAGACGACCCTGGCTGATGTTATGGCCGGGCGCGAGGCGCTCTCCTTCAACCAATGGACTGCGAAGCACGGCTGCGGTCTCAACAAGCAGGGCGAGTGGGTTTTTCGCGGCAACCCTGAAAAGCAGCGGAAGGAGATGGCAAAAATCTGGAAGCAAATTTATCCAGATTGTGGTGTCCGCGTTCGAATTCGAGACCTTCCGCCCGGCGTGTTCCCAGAGACTCAGGTCACAGCTGAACTGTATGAGATGGAGGAGTCAGGCCGGATTGAGGCGCTCTATGCCCAGATGGCTGCCTCTATCGATGCCCTGCGAAAGCGCGCTGAAGGAGATTTTGGCAGCCCGGCTGTGGAACAGCTGAGAGAGCGACAGGAAGTCGAGCTGCTGAAGCTGCCGGTGTTTGTCGAGCTGGCTAAGGAGTCTGTCGCGGCCGGGCGCAGCGTGGTCATCTTCGTAAATTTCCGTCAGAGCATTCTTGAGCTGTCTAGGATGCTCAACACTGATTGCATTATCGACGGCACTGTCCTGGGTGATAAGCGGGAGCGCAACCGGCTTCGCTTCGAGCGCAACGAATGCCGTGAGATTATCTGCAATGGCGAGGCCGGAGGTGTGGGCTGCGACCTGGACGACGTCACCGGAGATTTTCCCCGCACGGTTTTAATCTCCTCAGGATTCAACGCCAAAACGGAACGCCAGAAGACCGGCCGCACGGCGCGCATTCGAAGCAAGAGCCCCTCCCTGGTCCGCTACATCTTTGCGGCCGGGACCGTGGAGGAGGGGGTCCAAAAGTCCCTGGCTCGGAAGCTGGACAACATGGACAGCCTCAATGACGGGGATTTGCTCCCAAATAATCTTCGAATTTCGTGCCGCTGGTAGGTGACATCGAGCCTCACAGTTTTCATATCACCTTATAGAGCGTTAAAGCTCGTTGATTAAAAAACTGAACATTATGGCAATCGTAAAAGGATATTTCGGCATGCCCTTCGGGCGTGAGAACAAGACCAAACCCTCCAGCAAAGCCCGCAAAATTCCAGCGCTCGTCTGGACTTCCTTTAGGGCTTCGAACCCCAAGCCAGCGTCTCGCCGCGACGAAATCCGCGCCGGGCTACGCACTCGCAAATTTCAACCGGCCTGAGCAATGAGCGCAACCCGTCTTCACCATCCTTTTTCCCCGTCCAAGCTTCAGTATCTCGAAGCCTGCGGCTACTGGGAGTCCGACGTCAGCTCCAACACTGCCGCTTCTGAAGCGGGGACGCGCCAGCACGACGCCGCTGAAGACCCTGTCGACATCGACAACCCGGCGCTAGAAGACCACGAAGCCCTGGCTGTAGCTGGGTGCAAAAAATTCCGCGACAGCATTATTGCCCAGGTCACCGCGCTGAGCAATCAGCACGCGCCAGGAGCAATTCACGACTGCGCGCTGCGGGTTCCTATCGTTCTAAAAGAGGAATACGTCTACATCGACGACGAACTGGTCACAGATGCTCAGGGGAATGTTTTTAAAGGCACGACCGGGGGTTACTTGGACTTGGCCATTATCTCGGCCAACAAAAAGATTGCCCACATCATCGACTGGAAATTTGGTCTGTGGTCAGTCGAGCCGACTGAGAACAATCTGCAGGGCATAGCTTACTTGCTCGGGATTTTCCGGCTTTACCCGACCCTTGAGGAAATCACGGTTCACTTCGTGATGCCTCACCGGGATGAAATCGACACCCACACGTTTAAACGCGCTCAGTTCGACGCGCTTCTGCTCCGCGTAAAAACCGTCGTGGCTATCGCGATGGAGGCCCAGAAGAACAAGGCGGCGAAACTTTGGGGCGGCGCGAGCTGCTCGACTGGCGCCTGTCTTTTCTGTGGCGCCAAGGGCCGCTGCCACAAGCTTGCGGAATTCGCTCTGAAGCTCGGCAAAAAATACAACCCGCTTCAGGTTCCTGAGCAGCTGCAGCCGTCAATGATGTTCGACGCCAAGGGCGCCACGCAAGCGATGGAAGTCGCCCAGGTGCTCGAAGGCTGGGCCAAAGCGACTAGGTCTCGAATCACTGCGAACTCAATCGAAGACGACGCCTGGATGCCTGACAAGTATCACCTCAGGGCCCGCCAGGACACCGTCGTAACCAACCCCAACGCTTTTGCTGCTGCAGCCCGAAAGGCTGGGGTGCCTGAAACAGCAATCGCGGCCGCTCAGAAATACGCAGTGTCGCCAATCTACAAAGCGATTCGCGATTTGGCGCCACGGGGCATGAAGGAGGAAGCCGAGAAGGCTTTTCGCGAACAGAATTTGGCTGCAGGCGTTACCGAGCTGGAGCAGCCAATCTATTTCTTGGAGCGACTGAAGTCGTAATCCAAGGAGGTCAGTTAACCACACATCAACACACAGAACAGTTAGTATCCATATGGCTAAAGTATCATTCAGCAAACCCGGCGGCGAAAATCTTGCCACCGAAGTCGAAGCCACAGTCGTTTCTACCCCCACTCCGGGGGAAGGCGTGGCTGTCGAGTCAACCACAACTGCAGCGGCTCCGGCCAGTGCCCCCGCTCCGGCGGCCACGCAGACCGGCAGCCAGTTGCCCGCAGTCATCCCGACTGGCGGCGTCACTCGCCCTCTCTACAGCGACGACGCTGAAGAGAACATCGATGCCAGCGATTTGGTTATCCCCTACCTGAGCATCGTGCAGAAGGTCGGTGAGATTTCCAACCTGTATCCGGGTGGCACCATTCTCATGGGCTCCCAGAACAGCGGACATCTGCAGCTCGTCGACGCGCCGAAGGGCAAAGACCTCAGCGCTCCCCTCAACCTCGTTGTGCTCGGCACGCGGCCGAAGCGCTACGTGGAGAAGGTCGAAGGCGGCGCCCGTGGCGATATGTTCGATAATCTCCAGGACGTCATCGCGTGCGGCGGCACGACCGAATACAACGAGGCGAAGGCGACCGGCAAGCGGTTGTTCCAGACCCTCATCACGGCCCTGGTTTTGATTGAGCAGCCCCAGGGCACCAACGAAGCCAGCTTCCCCTTCAAAATCGAAGGCAAGCGCTACGCAATGGCTCTCTACTCCATGAAGGGGACGAGCTACACCAACGCAGCCAAGCACTTTTTGAGCGCCAAGAAAATTGGCTGGCTCATGGGTGTCGGTTTCCGGGGCGGCGTGTGGAGCTTCCAGTCCCGCCTGGAGCACCGCAACGGGAATTACTACTACATCCCCGTAGTCAAACCCGGCGTGCTCACGACTGAGTCGTTCCGCACTGCCGTGAAGAACCTTATCGGGTTCTAACCGTTTTTTGCCTCGGCCGGGCCCAAATAGGGCTCGGCCGCTGGCAAAAATACTCTTGATTGAGGTATTGACCTTTTTCAAACCCCGTGTATATTGCAATATGTTGAAACACGAGACTCGCGAAGCTTACCTGACAGCGGCAGTTAACCTGATGAAGCCCATGTTTGACAGGGCAGGGAGCCCGCTGCCGAAGGTCCGAGTCTCGACCGGTTGGCCCTCCATGAAGGCCCTCTCCACCAAGAATCGCCGGATTGGCGAGTGCTGGGATAAGAGCGCGGCTTCGGATGGTATCTACCAGATTTTCATTTCCCCCTTTTTAGACGCAATTGCAGAGCCCATGGGCGTGCTGGACACCCTGGTCCATGAGGGTGTCCATGCCGCCGTGGGGCTGGAATGCGGCCACAAGGGCGCCTTCAAGAAGCTGGCTACCAAGCTCGGCCTGGAGGGCAAAATGACTTCGACCCACGCCGGTGAGCAGCTTTTAGCTGAAATCAAGGCCTGGGCTTCACAGCTTGGCGACTACCCCCACGCCAAGCTCGATTTAACCAAGTCTCCGCGCAAAAAGCAGTCCACGCGGATGATTAAGTGCGAGTGCGGGCAATGCGGCTTCACCGTCAGAACCACGAAAAAGTGGCTGGACGATGTGGGCGCACCGCACTGCCCTAAACACGGTGAAATGAAGGTCGAGCTGCCAGACGAAGACGTCGGCGACGAGAACACCGAGGAATGATTTTGTCCCAGTTGTAACCCCTCAAAGCAGTAAACGCAGTATGAACATTGTTTGCAGAAAGACAGCGCAGAACGACGTAGACCCGTTTAGTCAATCAGACCGCAGCTTCACCACTGGCGCCGGTAAAGGCGACCGTGACCGCTCGATTCTGAGCAAATTCAAGCGAAACTTCCCGGCCAGCATGGGGCCCAAAAAATCCCATCCCGGCAAGCGAACGTATCGCTATTCTTAATTCGTAGCCCGGCTCTGTAGGAGGAGGCCGGGCATTCCCAAACAGAAAAAATTTAGCGCCTTAAGGCGACGCTAAGCAGCTAGGGATTTTGTTACGCCCGCTAGCTGAGGGTCGTGGTGTGTCTATAGGCCATTAGAAGCATTATGAAAGCTATCAGTATCGATTACGAAACCTTCTATATCAAGGACGAATACAGCATCAAGGACCTGGGCAATTGGCGATACGTGAACGACGACCGCTTCGACCCTTACTTCCTGACTGTATACGACGGCGAGCAGTCCTGGGCAGGCAATCCTGCTGACTTCAATTGGGACGCTCTCGAAGGAGCGACGTTAGTCGCGCACAACGCAGGCTTCGATTCTGCAGTGACCCGGCGCCTGGGCGAGCTGGGAAAAATTCCTGTTATCAACAACCCCTGGCGCTGCACTGCGAACATGACCAGCTGCATAGCCTCCGCTCGCTCGCTCGCGGATGCACTCCTGGTGCTGCGGAAGGAACGAATCTCAAAGGGCGTTCGCGACCAGATGAATAAAAAGCACTGGCGCGACATCTGTGCGGTGCCGGGCATGCGCGAGGCCGTCATCAAATACGGCATCGATGACACGGTCAAGTGCTTCAATCTTTTCAAGGATTTCGGTCACCTCTGGAGCCCGTTCGAGCAGGAAATTTCTGACCTGACAATCAATCAATGCCGCCGTGGCGTCGCGATTGATGTCGCACTGCTCAAAGAATACATCGTCATCCTGGAGGATGTGATTTTCAATCTGGTGCAGAGTTTCCCCTGGACCAAGGAAGGTAAAAAACCGACGAGCCCAATTGCGATTGCTGAACACTGCCGCAAAGTCGGAATCCCTTCTCCTCCGACTAAGACCAAAGACGAAGAGGGCTTCGACGCCTGGGAGCTGGCCTTCGGGGAGCAATACCCCTGGGTGCTCGGTGCAGGGCAGTGGCGCTCTCTAAACAAGCTCCTGGGTTCTCTGCTCACTCTGCGTGAGCGCCTGCGGCCGGATAACACAATCGATTTCACGCTGCTCTACTTCGGCGGCCACACCGGCCGGTGGTCCGGTGGCGGCTCGGGCTTCAACATGCAGAACATGCGCAAGGAGCCGCTTTTTATCAAAAACCGCAGCATGGTCATTCCCCCAGGCGCGGCGCGCAAAGACAAGGCGACGTTTAAACAGTGGGTCAAAGAATGCACCGACTACCAGCTCGACATCCGCAAGCTGTTCTGCGCTCGCCCTGGCAAGAAATTCATTCTCTCTGACGCCTCCCAGATTGAGCCCCGCATATTGAACTGGCTGGCCGGTAACCAGGAGCTGCTCAACAAAATTCGCGCTGGCTTCAGCTACTACGAAGCCTGCGCCGTGATGTATAAGGGCTGGAAGGGACAGCCGGGGACACTTAAAGCCAGTCTGGGAGACGCAGGCTACACGCTGCTCAAAAATGAAATGCTCGGCCTCGGTTACGGGATGGGCGCCGAAAAATTCTGTGTCTACGCAGGCGTCGACATTGAAACCGCGCAGCGAGTCGTTGCCGATTTTCGCCGGAACAATCCCAAGATAGCTGGAGTGCGCGACATCGAGGGCAAGCTCGTCGAGCCCGGCATTTGGGACAACCTCGACGCGGGCTTTCGCGCCTCGTGCGGCGGGAACTTCGAAATGGCGTTGCCTAGCGGCCGGGTGATGACCTACCGCGACGTTCGCAGCGAAGTCCGCACCAAGCGCAACAAAAAGACCGGTGAGACTTATAAAAAGCGCGTCTTCATCGCGTCGACCGGCACCGAGCGCTCAGAGAGCTACGGTGGGCTACTTACAGAAAACTTGGTGCAGGCCACGGCTCGCGATGTCTTCGCGACGCACCTCCTGGAAGTAGAGAAATCGGTGGGCGACGTCATTTTCCACGTTCACGACGAAATGATTGTGGAAGTCGACCAGGACGTAAAACCACAAGAGGTGGGGGAGGTCATGAGCAAAGCCCCCGACTGGTTGGAGGGTTGCCCCCTGGCGAGTGAGCCCAAGGAAGCGCAGCACTATTTAAAGTAAAGCCACCAGTTGGCGGAGAGCCTTACTTCTTTCATATCACCTTTAGAGAATGCGCTACCTCGAAAACCTATCCTCGACCGTTCTGAAGGAGGGACCGGAGCCCTGGTTGTTTAAACCATCTACTCCGATACCTGACGCGGTGCGCGGTAACAAGCCCCTGCGGGACGAGTGGATTAATCGCCCTGACACCATCCATTACGTCTACTCCGGCAACGAAGGGGTTAATCCAACAATCCGTATCTGCGCCGAAAAGTCTGACGGCAGCGGCAACCCAATTCGGTGTTCCACTATGCTGGTCGGCGATTACGACCGGGCGATGACGCTGGAGGTTGTTCTGGCAGCAGCGCGGGGCCTCCCATTCCCGCCCAATTGGATTGAAAAAACTCTCTCCGGCAACTGGCGCTTCGTGTGGATTTTGCTGAAGCCAATCATTTGGCCCTGCCACGACTTCTACGGGCACATGATGAAAGGCTTCGCGGAGTTTGCCTTTGACGTCAACTGCTTGCCGGGCTTCGACCAGGGCGCCTGGGCATCCCCTGAACGCATGTTCACCAATTCCTGCGAGTGGCATTTCATTCACGACAAGCCGCTGTCTCCTGAAGTCGTAAAGGGCTGGATGATGAGAGCCAGCGCCAAGTTTGGTTTTGAAAAGCAGGGCATGTCCATCCCTCTCGACATCGTCGCTGCAGAGCTGCGCAAGCGCTATCCACGCTTCGCCGATTGGCCGGGTGACTTCACGCTAGGTGCCCAGGGCCCCACGTTCTTCGTCGAAGGTTCCGAGTCACCTAAGTCCTCTATCGTTCGTGAGAGCGGCATACAGACATTCGCGGCCCATGCCACAAAATCTTTTTACATCTGGGCCGAGCTGCTAGGTGCCGATTTTGTCCGCACCTATGAAGCCGAGGCACTAGGGCGCGCAGTCGAGGGCTTCTACCACGACGGGAAACACTACTACCGACAGCTGCCCTCCGGTCTTTGGAAGCCCTACGAAAAAGGAGACATCATGAACCACCTAATCATCGCTCGTGATGTTTCTCAGAAGGTCGGCAAGGACGGAAAAAGCATGCTCGGAAAAGCAATTGAATTCATTCAGACCAACCAAAACATCGACGGCGCCGCTCCGGTATGGGCCTGCCCTCCTGGCATCATTGACATGAACGGGGACCGGGTCCTTAACACCGCAGTCAATAACATCATGCGGCCGGTGCCTCAGAAGGGCGCTGTGTGGGGGGCCGCAGGCCAATTCCCCTGGCTCTCAGCTTTTCTCGATTCACTCTTCAGCTCGCCTGACCAGCTCGAATACTTCCTGGCTTGGCTGACCCATTACTACCGCTGCGCCTTTGATATGAAGCCGCAGTCTGGCCAGAACGTGTTCCTCGTCGGTGGCGTGGGGGTGGGAAAAACCTTTTTGACTCGCGCCGTTGTCGGTGGGCTCGTCGGCGGCTTAGCTGAATCTAAGGAGTATCTCATGGGCGAAGACCAATTCGGTTCCGAGCTATTCGCTAAAGGGCTCTGGACAATCGACGACGGCTCCATCGCGACCAACCCGCGCACCCACAAAGTTTTTTCCGAAATGATTAAGCGGATGGCGGCGAACAAGACGTTCCGCTACCACGCAAAATTCCGCGTTCCGACAATGGTCCAATGGCTCGGCCGCGTGATGATTTCCTGCAATGCGGACGAAGACTCAATCCGCATCATCCCTGACCTGGACATCAGCATCCTGGACAAAATCTCCATCTTCCGCACCGTCGACAAGCGCGAGAAGGGTTACTTCCCTCCGCCGGAGGAGATGCAGAAAATTTTGCAGCGAGAGCTGGGCTGGCTCGCCCGCTGGTTGCTGGAACATGAAATCCCCGCTCACCTCGTTGGCGATACGCGCTTCGGAGTTATTGCCTACCACGAAGCCAGCGTCATGCAGCGCGCTCAGCAGTCATCCAGCAGCGCGGGCTTCACCGAAATTTTGGAAGACTGGCGCCAGGAATACTTCGGCGTCACCAATATCAAAGCAGAATACTGGGACGGCACCGCGTTCCAGCTGCACAAGAGCATCGTTTCAAAGGCTGGCTCCGAGGCTGCAATGCGCCGATTCGATGCTGATGACGTCGGCCGACACCTCTCTGCGCTGAAGAACAAGGGCGCCACCTATATCGAAATTTTGGAGGAGGGCAAAAAGAGCAAAGTCCGCAAGTGGCGGATTTTTAGAGAAGACCAGCCCGCCCCCAAATAACCCCGCAGTAACGACCGTTTAAACACACCTATGCCTAACACCTCCTACTATTCGTCTCAAGATGACATTAGTTTTATTCCTTTAACTCGTGACGAAGAGAAGCAACTCTTTACGCGATTTCACGCGAGCCCGGCTGAAAATCCCTCGGCCGACTCTCTCGCGGCGCGAGACGAAATCATTGCCCGGCACCTGAAATTGGTTGCCAAGCTGTCGCTGCGCTTCGCCAAGGGCACGCTGCGCGATGACGACGCAATCAGCGCTGGCAACTTCGGCCTGATTCAGGCGCTTGAATCGCGCTGCTTCGACCCCGAGCGCGGAACCCTTTTTTCCTCCTACGTCCGCGCCTACATCCGGGGGCAGATTCTTGCTTCCCTCCGGGATTTGGGTTGGAAGGGTGAAGTCTCTGACGACGTCGGCCTGGAATATGCGCCAGAGGCGACTATCACCGGGCACCTGGGCGGGGAGGACCCTGTTAACGCGACGAGCGACGCCTGGGACCCGACCAGGACGCGCAACGGCAAAGGCGCCCGCTTCGCTTATCCGGCGAGAAGGAAGGGAGCAATCGGCGCAATCGTCGACCACGAGGGAGAGGAAACTGTTCTTAAGCAGGAGCGTCTCAAGGCGATTGGAGAGGCCCTGAAAAAATTACCCGAGCTGGAGGCGGCAACTATCCACGCTCACTTTTTTGGCGACAGAAATTTTGCGGACGTCGGTCGTGAAAGAAAGCTCACTCGCGAAGGTGTCCGCAAAGCCTTCAACAGGGGCATGGCCAAGCTGCAGGAGCTGCTTAAAGAGCGCGAGGAGGAATTGCTCTGAGCCCAGGTTGACTTCCACCCACCAAATTAACAACTCAATTAGACGGAGAAATATAACACCATGAGAACACACCAAACTGCCCTATACGTCCGCGTGCCCGGTGACAAATTCCGGCCACTCAAAATCAACCGCCCCACTCTGCGCCAAATCAAATCGCGCCTCAAGATTGTCGGCCGACAAATCACTGCCTTCGAGTCCCATTTGAAGGAAGGAGCGGAGACCCCGACCTTTTTGAAGTCTCTCAAGAGCTACTGCGATTCCCTCAAGGGTTACGTCGCCAACATCGGCAAGGAAATGCAGGAGGCCCCTCCGAAGTCGAACAACGTGCGTATCGGCCCCCGGAAATACAACCTCGCCACAGCTTGAAAATCCTCGCCCTCGATTTAGGAACCAAGACCGGGTGGGCACTCTCCGACAACGGAGTGGTGACCTCCGGCACCTGGGTTCTGGCGAAACCCGAAGAAATTGAACGGATGCGCGCAGAAGGTTTAGACCGCTGCTGTGATTTTCGGTCACAGCGTCTGCGCCAGCACATCGACAATATCGACCCCCATGTCGTTTATTTTGAAGACATCCAGTTTGCCAAAACTCTGCTCCAGGTTCAGCTCTGGGCGAGCCTACGAGCAATGGTGTGGCTGAGGAGCAGCATTTCACAGGTCGTGGCTGTCGACGTTGGCACTCTTAAGAAATTCGCGACCGGAAAAGGCAACGCGGACAAAGAACATATGGCCGCAGCGGCTATAAAGCAGGGCGCTTTTCTCCTGGGCCGCAATCGGAAGGGGAAGCCAGTAACAATCAAACCAGAGCCCGGCGGTGAATCAGGCCCGGTAGCGGATGACAACGAAATCGACGCTTGGTGGCTACTTCAATACGCACTGAAAAATGGAACTACTGTTTAAGCCTAACTGGGCAATCCGCCAGCAGCAGATTGGCGACTGCGTTCAGACAGTCGGCATGCTCATGGGCTGGTTGCGTAGGGAAGACTCCCCGCCGGAGGGCAGCCTTAACACCTGCATCGAGTCATCCATTATCAATGCCCTGAACCGGCTCGATAAAATCCTGGGCGACGACAGTGCCTGGGCATTGGCGCAGAACGACGCCCACACCTTCGCTGCAGAGAACGCAGCGCTGCAGAATGGAATCATCCATGCCGAGCTGCAGAGAAGGACCGCAGAGAGGGAAGACAAACTCAGCTCCCTGCGGGACCTGACAAGAATTCTAGCGCTGAGAAGACAGGAAGAGACCCCCAAAAAACCTAGCCGTCAGAGAAAACAGAAATGAAAAAACCTTGGAGTAAAGAGGAAGTGTCACTGTTAGGGAAACTGTCAGACAAAGCGCTGGCACAAAAAACCGGGCGCTCCCTGGCAGCGTGCATCGGCGCCCGCCACAATCGAAATATCCCTCCCGTCTCGGAGAGCGAGAAGGAAACCAGTTTTGAGCAGGACCGGGCCGACGCAGATAATCAGGTTTGGCGGAAGCGCTACTCTCAGCTTGAAAGTAAATACCATCGGGCCCTCCAGGAAAATTCTGTCGTGTCTCAGCTCGTGGCTGAGATTAAGGACTGCGCTCCGCTGTCCTACAGCCCGCTGCCGCCGGTAGAGTTCGAAGGCCGCAGCAAGGGCTCCCACCAGAGCGCGGTGCTGCAGTTTTCTGACACGCACGCTGGCAAGGTGGTTCTCCCACAGCAGACCCTAGGCTTTGGTGGCTACAATTTTCCGCTGTTCCTGGCCCGGCTGAAATATCTGGAGAACTCCATGCTCTCCATCGTGAAGAATCACACCACGGTT
>Ga0134121_10001860_pt1 | contig 19278 bp, 8 predicted proteins | sample KB301_FD_96463 | JGI IMG/M metagenome (GOLD analysis project Ga0134121, IMG submission 96463) | Terrestrial soil microbial communities without Nitrogen fertilizer from Kellogg Biological Station, Michigan, USA - KB3-0-1 | ecosystem: Environmental > Terrestrial > Soil > Unclassified ... | reverse complement strand
TACAATTCCTGCTCCACCGGCGTGAGCGGCACAAGTTCGTCAGCTTTCAACATGATGCAACAACCCTCCTGACCGGAACCTTCATCATATCGCATCATGGAGGTAGTTTTTCAGCGGGCTCCACAGGGTGGGCAGTTCGTGAAGGGGCGCTCGCCAACATCACTCCTTCTTTTGCACCGCAACTTTCGCCCGATCACTGTGCCGGCGCAGCAGGTAGAAAAACACCGGCGTCAGAAAAATGCCGAAGAATGTCACGCCCAACATGCCGCTGAAGACGGCAAGGCCTAGCGCCCGGCGCATTTCGGCGCCCGCGCCGCTGGCCAGGACCAGCGGGACGACTCCAAGGATGAACGCGAACGATGTCATCAGGATAGGCCGAAGCCGCAGCCGCGCTCCTTCCAGGGCCGCCTGGAAACGCGGCACTCCCGCTTCCTGGCGCTGCTTGGCTACCTCGACGATAAGGATCGCGTTTTTGCTGGCCAATCCGACCAGCACCACGAAGCCGATCTGCGTGAAGATATTCACCTCCAGCCCGGCCAAGGTCACGACGGTGATGGAGCACAAAAGGCACATCGGCACCACGAGAATGACCGCCAGCGGCAGCGACCAGCTCTCATACTGCGCCGCCAGCACGAGGAAGACAAACATCACCGCGAGTCCGAATACGAAGAGCGCGGTGTTGCCCGCGCTCTTCTGCAAGGAGGTCAGCTCGGTCCATTCGCGCGCCATGACCCCGCGCGGCATCTGCTGGTCGGCAATCCCTTCCATCAGGGTGATAGCCTGGCCAGAACTGACGCCAGGGGCGGTGTTGCCAAGAATGGCGGCGCTGGAATACATGTTGTAACGCATCACCGCCACGGGGCCGCTTTGCCCATGGATCGTGAGCAGCGAGCCGAGCGGGATCATTTGTCCCTGTTGGTTGCGCACCTGCAGTTTTTTGATGTCGTGCGCCTGATCGCGAAAATCGGCATCGGCCTGGACATTCACCTGCCAGGTCCGCCCGAACTGGTTGAAGTTGTTCACGTAGTAAGAACCGACGTAGACCTGGAGTGTATTGAAGACGTCCGTGACCTGGACGCCCAGGGCCAGGCATTTGGAGCGGTCGAGTTCGAGAGTCAGCCAGGGGGTATCGGCTCGCGATGTGGAGAAAAGGTCGCGGAGCAACCCGGAGTTGTTCCCTTGGTCGATGATGTTGCTGGTAACCCTGTCCAGTTGCTCCGGGTCGAGATTGCCGCGGTTTTCAATGATGAGTTTGAAGCCCCCCGTGGTCCCCAGGCCGTCGATCGGCGGCCCCCCGAAGGCGGACATCAGCGCCTCAGGAACCTCCTTTTGACAGCGGTCCAGCAGTTCCGCACGCACCACGTCGGCGGACAGGCCGGGGCGGTCCTCGAATTTCTTGAGCAAAACGTACATTGAGCCGATGTTGGGCGCGCTGGCGTTGGTGATGAGCGATTGGCCGGAGACCGCCAATGTTTTCCAGACTCCGCGCTGGAGCGCCCCGCCGTCATTTTGGCCCCGGATCACCTGGTCGAGCCGGGCCATCACCTTGTCCGTGCGCTCAAGCGAAGCGGCGTCCTGGAGCTGCACGGTGAGAATGAGATAGCCCTTGTCCTGCTGTGGGACGAAACCGACCGGCGCCGTGGCAAATTGCCAGCCCGTCAAAAGCAGCATGCCGCCGTAGGCGATGATTACCACGACGCTCAGTTTCAAAAACCAACCCACCGCCCGACCGTAAAGGTTGGTGAGATAGTCGAAGAACCGATTGAACGCGCGGAAGAACCAGCCGAGCGCCGCGTTCACGGGCTTGATGAGATACCAGCCCGCCGCCAGGCCGAGCAAGAGTCCCGGCAGGAAGTGAATGGCGATGATGGTCCAGTATAGCCAGGTTGGAACTTCGTCCTCGGTAAGCTGTGTCGGCAACGTCGCCGCGTCGAGAGGAAAGACGCGGTAGACCCAGTCCGGCATCTGGCTTACTTCCTCGCCGCTGGGCAACTCGGGCAATTGAAGCACTTCTAGGAAGGAGAGCTGCGGCCACAGCCAAACCGTAATCACGCCACCCAAGATGCCGAAAAACCACCAAGGCAGAGCTTCGCGGTGGTGGCCGGCGCCGGGCTTCTCGGCCTTGAAGATGACGACGGCTCGCGAAGGCGTCATCGTCAAAGCGTTAATGGCCGAGATGATCGTCGATACCGCGATGGTAACGGCAAACTGGCGGAAGAATTGGCCGGTGATGCCGCCCAGGAAGCAAACCGGTATGAACACCGCGCTGAGCACCAGGGTGATCGCCAGAATGGGGCCGGTAATTTCCTCCATCGCCTGGATGGTGGCCGAGCGCGCGTCCATGCCGGTGGCTATCAGCCGTTCGATATTCTCCAGCACCACGATGGCGTCGTCCACGACAATGCCGATGGCCAGCACCAGGCCGAACAGCGTCAGGTTATTCAGCGTGAAACCCAGGAGCGCCATGACCGCGAAAGTTCCGATGAGGGAGACCGGCACATCGATCATCGGCAGGATCATGGCCCGCCAATCTTGCAAGAATAAGAGGACGACGATGGCTACCAGGATCACCGCGTCGCGCAGGGTTTTGAAGACTTCATTCACTGACTCGCGGATGAACGGGGTTGTGTCATAGACGATCTCGTAATGCAGACCATCGGGAAAGCTCTTGGACAGCTCCTTCATCGTTGCGCGGACTTTCTGGGACACGGCCAGAGCGTTGGAGCCGGGGAGTTGATAAACCGAGAGCGCCACCGATTGCTGGCCGTTGAGTGTGCAAGAGGTGTCGTACTGCTGGGCCATCAGATCGACTTTCGGTTTCCCGGAATTGGGATCGCCGGGAACGTCCGGATAACGGGTGACCACGTCCCTGAGCCGAATGATGCCGGTGGACAGTGCTTCCAGGTCTTCTACGGTGGTATTGGCGGAACTCGTGGCGGTTGTCGCCTGGGCGCCGGCGCCGACCTTGACGATGATGTCCTGAAACTCCTCGGCCTCGCTCAGCCGGCCCTTGGTGTTGATGGTGAGCTGGAATTGCTGTCCGCGCGGCACGGGGGGTTGTCCGACCTGCCCGGCCGCGACCTGGATGTTCTGCTGGGCGATGGCGGTGACCACATCGAAGGCGTTGAGGCGAAGCGCCGCCAGCCGATCGGGATCGAGCCAGGCCCGCATGCTGTAGTCGCGCTGACCGAGATAGTTGATGCCAGCCACGCCCTCGACCCGAGCCAGTTCGTCCTTGAGATAAATCGTTGCGTAATTGCTCAGATAAACCGGATCGTTTTTGTCGCCGTCGCCGATCAGGTTGATGATCATCAGTGTGGCCGGCGACTGTTTCTTGACGGTAACCCCCTCGTTCTGGACCAGGGCCGGAACCACCGGCAGGGCGAGCGCGACGCGGTTCTGCACCAACACCTGGGCCATGTCCGAGTCGGTGCCCATCTGAAAAGTCGCCGTCAGCGTATAGGAACCGCTGTTGGTGCAAATCGAGGACATGTACAACATGCCCTCGACGCCGCTGACTTGCTCTTCGATCGGCGCCGCCACGGTGTCGCGCAGGGTGTTGGCATTGGCCCCCGGGTAACTGGCCGTCACCTGGACCGTGGGCGGCGTCACGTCGGGATACTGGGCGACCGGCAACGTAAACACCGCCACGCCGCCGGCCAGCGTGATGACCACCGAAATCACCGTGGCGAAGATGGGGCGGTCGATGAAGAATCGCGAAATCATGGCAGGCCCTCTATAAAAGGATGAGGGATGAAGGATGAGGGATGAAAAAAGTCATCCCTCATCCCTCAACCCTCATCCCTCAACCCTCAACCCTCAACCCTCATCCCTCAACCCTCATCCCTCATCCCTCATCCCTTATGCCGACCACCATCGCCGATGTGCGTCCAGCACGCCCACCACCAGGAGTATGCCGGTTGCGGCACCGACAAGCGGGCCCCACGGCAGCGGCACCAGGCCGAAATCCGCAAGCAAGTAGCCGATTGCCAGGCCCAAAACGCCGCCCAAAAGCCAGGACGCCGTCTTCCGAACGCGGAGGCCGCTGAACCATCGGCTCTCGCCAAATCCCTGGACGACGAAGAAAAATACCGGTGTTAGGAAAACGCCGAACAGGGTCACGCCGATCATGCCGCTAAACACTGCTGTCCCCAGCGAACGGCGCATCTCCGATCCCGCGCCCGTGGCCAGGACGAGCGGCACGACGCCCAGAATAAAGGCGAAGGATGTCATCGTGATGGGCCGCAGGCGCAACCGCGAAGCTTCGACGGCTGCCTCGGCGCGCGACTTGCCACCCCGGTGCAATTGCTGAGCGAACTCGACGACGAGAATGGCGTTCTTGCAGGCCAGGCCAACCAGGACCACCAGGCCGATTTGCACGAAGATATTGACCGAGTCGTTCGTGGCCCACACACCCGCCAGCGCGCAAAGCAGACACATCGGCACCACGAGAATGACCGCGAGGGGCATGGTCCAGCTTTCGTAAAGCGCCGCCAGAGACAAAAAGACGCACAGTACCGCCAGGGCAAAGACGAACAGGGCGGTGTTGCCTGCCCGGATCTGCAGAAACATCAACTCGGTCCACTCCGTCCCCATCCCCGGCTGCCGCAACCGCTCGGCTGTCGCCTCGATGTTGCTGATCGCCTCCCCGGAGCTCACGCCCTGCGCCAGGTTGCCCGTGATCGACGCGGCGCTGTGGAGGTTGTAGCGCTGCAGCGACAGCGGCCCATTCTGGGGGACCAGATCGATAAGGACGCCGAGGGGCACCATCTGCCCCTTGTTGTTCCGCACCTGGAGTTGACCGACGTCGTCCACGTTGTTGCGAAATTCGCCGTCCGCCTGAATGGTAACTTGCCAGTGCCTGCCAAAGGCGTTGAAGGTGCCCGCCCCCGAGGAGCCCAGGTACATTTGCATCGTCTGATTGATGTCCGAAAGGGGCACGCCAAAGGATTCAACCTTGTCCCGGTCCATCTTCAAGAGCAATTGCGGCGTATTCGGGCGAAAGTTAGTGACCACGTTGTTCAGGCCGGGTTGCCGGGCAAGTTCGGCCGTCAACGTTTCGGTTTGTTGCTGCAAAGCTTTCACGCCAACCCCGCCGCGGTCTTCGACGATCAACTTGAAACCTCCGGACTGGCTGAGGCCTGGGATCGGCGCCGCGCCGTTGACGGTGACCTTGGCCTCGGGGATCTGCGCATCCCACGCCCGCTTGAGCTGAGCGATGATGGCCTTGGCGCTGAGTTCGGGGCCGCGCCGCTCCTCGAACGGTTTCAGGATCACGTACATCGACGCCCAGTTGGACGCGCTGCCGCCGCCGCCGGAGCCGACGTTGGTGATCGTGTGGGCCACGCCGGGGTTTTCGTGGGTGATCTTGTCCACCCTGGCCATGACATCCTTGGTCAGCTCGAGCGCCTCCGCATCTGGCAACTGGAGGCTGGCCATCAGCCGGCCCTGATCCATCTCGGGGATGAACCCGGTGTGGACCACGGTGAACGCCCAGCATGTCAAACCGACCAGGCCGAGGTAGAGCAGCAAAACCAGTGCGCTCCAGCGCAGCGCTACGCCGATTGTCCAGGCGTAGAACGTGGTCAACCCGTCGAAAGCACGATTGAAGCCTCGCAAAAGCCAGCCCAGGACAGCATTCATCGGCCGTGCGACGAACCACCCCGCCAGCAAACCGACCACCAGGCCGGGAAGGGCGTGAAGGGCAGTGATGGTCCAGTACAGCCACTTCGGTATGGTGCTCTCCGTCAGCTCCGGCGGCAGGATCGCCGGATCCAGCGCTAACGTCTGAATCAGCCAGTCGGGCATGTGCGTCACGAATTCTCCGTGAGGCAGTTCCGGCAAGCCCAGGGCCTGGGTAAAGGCCAGCATTGGCCATAGCCAAACGGTGAGCGCGCCGCCGGCGAGGCCCAGGCTCCACCACGGCAGCACCTCATGAGGAAGGGATGAGGGATGAGGGTTGAGGGATGAGGGATGAGACAATCCCTTTTCATCCCTCATCCCTCCTCCCTCATCCCTTTTATCCCCTCTTCCCACATCTCTTTTTTTGAAAATCAACATGGCCCGCGATGGCGTCATGGTCATGGCATTGACGGCCGAGATGATCATCGATGCGGAAATCGTCACCGCGAATTGCTTGAAGAAGCGCCCCGTGATGCCGGGAATGAAGGCGCAAGGCACAAACACCGCACACAGCACCAGCGTTATCGCGAGAATCGGCCCGGTGATCTCTTCCATCGCCTTGATGGTTGCCGCCCGCGCGTCAAGGCCCGTCGCCATCTGCCGTTCGATGTTTTCCAGGACCACAATTGCGTCGTCCACTACGATGCCGATGGCGAGCACCAGGCCGAATAGCGAGATGTTGTTCAGGCTATATCCCAGGAGCGCCATGATGGCGAAGGTGCCGATGAGAGAGACCGGCACGTCGATCATCGGCAGGATCATGGCCCGCCAGTCTTGGAGGAACACCAGCACCACCAACCCGACGAGCACGATGGCCTCGAATAGCGTCCTTATCACGTCGGCAATCGACTCGCGAATGAAGGGCGTGGTGTCGTAGCCGATTTCGTATTTCACCCAGGGCGGAAAGCCCGGCTCCAGCTCCTTGAGCCTCTTCCGCACCGCCTCGGCGACATCAAGTGCGTTGGTGCCGGGGAGTTGGAAGACGTTGAGACCGACGGCCGTGTTGAAGTCAAAGGTGGAATACTGGCTGTAATTGGAGGCACCGAGTTCGATTGCGGCGACGTCGCGGAGCCGAACGATGCTCGTGGACGGCCCCTGCGCGCCGGCGAATGACAACGCACTCGTGGTCAGCACGTTGGCGGCGCCCGGCGCCGCGCTGGACCCTCCGCCCCCTCCGCCGCTGGAGGTCACACTGTCCACCGACAAGCTGTTAGACGTGCCGCTAGCCTGACTCGGGAACCGAATGGTCCCGGTCGCCCCGCCCGTGCTGTTGGCGCCGCCACCACTGGTTCCACCTCCGCTGCTGGTCGCTCCTCCGCTGCTCGTAACGCCGCTGCTGGACGACGCGTTACTGCTATCCGCGTTGCTTGTCGGCGTGAAACCTTTGACAGGCGCGGCACTGGTCGAGCTGGGCAAGCCCGTGCCGGTCCCGCCGCCGGAGCCTGCGGACGCGGCCGCCCCACTCGGGGCTGATGGACCGACCTTGACAATGATGTCGCCGAATTGTTCGGGAGCGCTGAGCCGGCCCAGAATATCAATCGGCAACTGGCTCGTCTGTCGTACCGAAGTCGGAGGTTGCCCCGTTTGCCCGGCCGCCGCCTGGATGCTCTGGTTGCGCACGGCGCTGGCCACGTCCATGGCTGTCATGCCGCGCGACGCCAGTTTGCGCGGATCGAGCCAGATGCGGATGGCGTAGTCGCGTTCGCCCATGATGCCGACGTCGGAAACTCCCGGCACGCGCAGCAGCTCATCCTTGAGATTGATGAGGGCGAAGTTGCTCAGGTCGCGGTCGATGTAGTTTGGGTCGGTGGAGTAAAAGCTGACGATCATCAACTGGTCCGGCGATTTCTTGCGGACGGTGATACCCTGGGCCTGGACTTGTGTGGGCAAGAGCGGCAGGGCCAGTGCCACGCGGTTTTGCACCATGACCAGGGCAGTGTTGAGATTGGTGCCGACCTCGAAAGTGATCGACAGCGAGTAGGAGCCGTCGCTCCCCGACGTCGAGGACATGTAAAGCATGCCCTGGACGCCATTGACCGCCTGCTCGATCGGGGCGGCGATGGTGTCTTGCACGACCTGGGCGTTGGCGCCCGGATAGCTGATCGATAGTGACACCGACGGCGGCGTGATTTGCGGGTACTGAGCAACCGGCAACGCCACCATCGCGATGCCGCCGCACAACGTGATGACGACCGAAACTACGGTGGCGAAGATCGGTCGATCAATGAAAAAACGAGCGAGCATGCCGATCTCCGGAAGGGATGAGGGATTCGGAAGGGATGAAGGATGAGGGATGAGGGATGAAAAAAGACCGATTTCGCCTCAACCCTCATCCCTCACCCCTCGTCCCTCATCCTTCATCCCTCATCCCTCATCCCTTGCTTTTGGCTTTCACCTTCTTCGAGATCGTGGTCAAGATGGCGATTAGTTGGTTACATTCGTCTTGAAGCGCTAGGAGTCGATCGGACGAGATGATTTCCGTATCGCCCAGCAACTCTAGCCAGTAGCAGGTTTCTTCCAATTCCTTGAGGCAGTCACCAAGTTTTGAGACAAATTCTGCATTTGATCGGGCGCGGTGTGCTTCGCGGAAGTTTGCTCCGACCGACGTTCCCGACCGGAGAACCTGTTTCCCGATCACCTCCGCTTCAATCCGTTTCGGCAGCGCGGAAAATAGCCGAATTACACGAAGTGCAAATTGCTTAGTCCGCACACGAAGATCAACCCGTTCAGCTTGTACCTTGTCATTCATCGCTTAAATCTTTGGAGTGCCATTTCCCTTTTGAAGGGATGAAGGATGAGGGATGAGGGATGAAAAAAGACCGTTTCCGCCTTAACCCTCAACTTTCATCCCTCATCCCTCATCCCTCATCCCTTTTTTGTCGGCTCGGCGCCCGAATAGGTGGGCATCGGCTGCAGCACCGGTTGAATCTGCGTTTTCGGACGGACTTGCAACAGCTTGCTCACCACGACGCGCGTCTTGGCGTCGAGCCCTTTTCCCTGGACCACGCGCAAGCCGTCGCTCTGAAGCTGGCCAATGGTCACCGGAAGCTCCTGCACCGTGTCCTTGTCGTCGAGCACGTAAAGGTTCTTGCGGCCCTGGATACTCGTGATGGCCTGGTCGATCACGAGCAACGCTTGGTGCGGCTGGCTGATCGGCAACTGGACGCGCACGAACATCCCCGGTTTCAGTTCCCGGCCGACGGCCTTCTTGGGGTTGGGGAACACGCTGCGCACCAGGAGGGTATCGGTGGCAGGGTTGACAAGGTTGTTGAAGAAATCGACCGTCCCCGGACGCGGGTATCCCGCTTCGCCTTGCAGGCCCATCGACACGGTAATCTTGGCGTCCTTGTCCTTGTTTGCGCCTGCCTGAAACTTCCGGTAGCTGGGCATATCCATGTCGAAATAAACGTACATGGGATCGACCGACTGGACGGTGGTGAGCAGTGTGGAATCTTGCATGACCAGATTGCCGCGGGGCTGGTTGGCGCGTCCGACCTGGCCGTCGATCGGCGACTTGACCGTGCAGAAATCGAGGTTTAGCGTGTAAACTTCGAGGCTGGCATTGGCGGCTTTCAGAGCAGCCTCGGCCTGTTCCTGCTGGGCCGCATCGGCCTCGAGCGCTTGTTTGCTGACTCCGGCTCCCTTGGTTCGCTCGAACAAGTCGAGATCGCGCTCGTAATTCGCCTTGGCCAGCTTGAGTTGAGATTCGTACAAGCCGACCTGGGCCTTGGCCTGATCGTACTGAGCCTTGTAAGGGCGGGGATCGATCTTGAAAAGCACGTCTTTTTCGTTGATTTCCGTCCCCTCTTTGAAGGGGATGTCGACGAGGAAACCGGTGACGCGCGCCTTGATTTCCTCCGCCTGAATGGCCCCGGTGCGTCCGGTATACTCCACGTAGTCCGTCACCTCGCGTTGCACCGGGACGCTGACGGTGAAGACCGGCAATTTCGAGTTGTCTTGCGGGAGCGCCGCCTGACGGCAGCCGTTGATCGTACCCAGCAGGCCAAGGGTCAGGAAGACAAGGAGCAGCCAACGGTAGCTCATGGCGGGTTTCGCCTCGCAATGGGGCCGCTCCGGGAGCACTATTGTTTCAAGCTGACAACGGAAAACGAAACAAACAGCCGTTTATAGACCGATTATCATCCTTCCTAAATTACGTCGCCTTTTTCTTTCAGCTATCTTCAACTTTTCTGCGGAATTTCTTGCCAGTGGAGAAGCATTGGGCCAGTTCACTAGCTGTGCAGGACCGGCGAAAGGATGTATCGACGGGAGAATCGGGGCTGTGAACAAACATTTAATCCCACTCAAGCCGCCGCTTGAACCAATCACGGCTTTCGAAGCCAGGGCGAAGTTGGTTTGCGTGAATCTCTCTGCGGCGTTTGAGGACAACGCCCGCGGCGCCGTGGCCTTTCAAGCCAGCATAGAAGTGGGGGAAATGATCGGTGTAACTGGAAACCAACCTGAGATGCGAGTCGCTGGTGGCCAAAGACTAGACCACCGAACGTGCTGGATGACGTCACGGACGGCCGCGAAATCACGATAACGACGGAGGGCGCCATCGGCATCATTCCAGGGGCCGAAATAAACGAGTTTGCCAGCGAACTTTTTGGCCCAACGTCCAGTGGCGTGGGGAAACAAAGGGAAATCCGGGGCGGGCTTGCTCGGCCTGATGGGCGCGGTAGAATGACGCGTGGACACGGTGACAACTCCAAAGGTGCTCACTGTGCTTCACGGCCGATTCGGTAACGACGGATCGGCGATTTTCCAAAACGTATCGCGAACATGAGTGGTGTCAAGGTGTCAACAAAGGAGTCAAAAATGACGCCTGCTAAAATGACTTGATGTAAAGCTAAATGGCATAAGCATTTGCCGACGTAGCTCAACGGTAGAGCACCGCTTTCGTAAAGCGGGGGTTGAGGGTTCAAATCCCCCCGTCGGCTTTTTATGAATCGCCGCAAGCTCCGGTGCTTGCGGCGTTCGTCGTTTGAGGGGATTGGTTTGCCGGCCCTGTCACTTCGCCAGAAAGCTTGTTTTCATCATGACTCTACCCAAACGCTCACCACGTTTTGTTTTGTTAACCGCTGTCGCACTTGTGGCGGCAATACTGGCTGGAGTCGGTCTGTTTCCCGCGCAATCGCAACCTGCCGCCGGGCCGCTCATCGCCTATGTCGGTACCTTTAGTTCTCCGCTCAAGGACACGCTGCCTACCCAGGTGGATTTGCCTCCCGGCAATGGCCGCGGCATCCACATCTTTCAGATCAATCGCACCACGGGGGAAATGAAAGCCGCTGGCGTCCAGGAGATGGGCACCAGCCCGAGTTGCCTGGCGCTGAACGCCGCGGGAACTCGGCTGTATTCCGCGAATGAAACCGATCGCGTGGGCGATGGCAAGGAAGGCACGGTCAGCGCGTTTGCCATTGACCGCACAGACGGGAAATTGAAGTTGCTCAACACCGTCGGTTCCGGCGGGGCTGGCCCCACTTTTGTGAGCGTGCATCCGTCCGGACGGTTTGTGCTGGTGGCCAACTATTTTGGCGGCTCGGTGGCGGTGCTGCCGATTCTGGCCGATGGGCAACTTGGCGCCGCCAGCGATGTCAAGAACGACACTGGCAAGGTGGGATCCACCAAGGCGACCAACGCTCCACCGGGCAGCTTTGCGATCAGCGGCCATGATCGGACGCACGCCCATATGATTCAGGCCGATGCCGCCGGCCGCATGGTGCTGCATGTGGACCTGGGGCTGGACAAGATCTTTGTCTGGAAGTTCGACGACAAGAAAGGCACACTGGCCGCCAATGATCCGGCTGGCGTTTCTCTACCAACGGGCGACGGGCCGCGGCATTTTCATTTTCACCCCAATGGCCGTTGGCTTTACTCCATTCAGGAGGAAGGCTCGACCATTGTGCTGTTTGACTATGACGCCGCCAAGGGCAAGCTGACCTCGCGGCAGACGATTGCGACGCTGCCGCCGGGGTTCACCGGCAGCAACTTCTGCTCCGAGATTTTGGTGTCCGGCGACGGCCGTTTTGTCTATGCCGGCAATCGCCTGCACGACAGCATTGCGATCTTCTCCATTGGCGGCGACGGCACGCTGAAATATGTCGGCGAAGAATGGACCCGCGGCAACTATCCGCGGAGCTTCGCCTTCGACCCCACCGGGCAGTTTCTTTATTGTTGCAATCAGCGCAGCGACAACGTCACCGTCTTCCGGGTGGACCGCAAAACCGGGGGGCTGGGATTTACGGGGCATTACACGGCGGTGGGGAATCCTTCGAGTGTGGTGTTTTTGGATTTGGGGAAGAAATAGGGGGGCGGGTTCGGTGAAACGCATGAGGCCGCAATGCCAATTCACGGCACCAGCGAAAAACCTTTGCCTTTGGCTTTTTCCTTTTGGCCGGTGGCGGCGCGGAGGTCCCACAGGAGGATGGTGGTGTCGCCGCTGCCGGAGGCGAGGGTGTGGCCGTCGGGGGAGAGGGCGAGGCATTGGATCGAGCCTTTGTGGCCGGTCAAATCGGTAATTTGCGCTCCAGTTTTTGTGCTCCACAACTGGATTTGGCCACTTTCCAGTCCAATGGCCACCACGTTGGTATCGCTGGAATAACAAACGCATCTGACCGTCAACGGCCGAAGTGTTTTGGGGTCATAGGCAACCTCAAAGATCCTTTTGCCCGATTCAATTTCCCACAGTCCGACGCGGACTCCGCGAGCAAGGTCATTTTCAATTACTGCCAAATGCTTTCCATCACTAGAAAGACTCAATCGGTGTAGATAGGTGATGCTTCCGAGCTTGGTTTCCCACATAAGTTTCTTGTTCACCAAATCATAAACTCCCAGGATACCACTTGGTCCCGAAAGGCCGGCCGGTGGTTGGCGTTCATTCGTCAATTTCTTATGAAAGGCCAGATAACGGCCATCGGCTGTGGCAGCAAAGCTACCACCCATGTAACCGGCAGGTTTGGCTAACGTATGGTTTGCTGCGACCTTTTCATTTTCGATGTCCCATATGGCCACGTTATCGTCGATGTTTGCCACGACCAAGGACTTGGCGTCGGCTGAAAAAGCCAAGAAGCATATTTCCAGCTTTTCTCCCTTGAGTTGTCTTGTCCACTTGCCAGTTTTGACATCAGCAACCTCAACAATACCATCAGCCCTTCCATAGGCGATATGCTCGCCTTTTGGGCTAACAGCGATTGGATTATACAGTGTATCCCGGTCGCCGATCTCGATCGGCGCATTGCCTTTCGGATGTTTAATCCGGAAAAGCTCTTCGGCTTCCGCCGTTTTCCAGACCAATAGTAAATCATCAAAGCTGCGCGACATTACGAGTTTGCCATCAGCGGAAAAAGCCAACCTGTTGACCGGGCTTTTGTGACCAGTCGGCGGAAAACGCTCTTTACTGTTCGCAAGATCCCAGATTCGGACCACCGACCCATCCCACACCGCAAGCGTTTTCCCAGGACGATCTAAGATCATTGCCGTTACGTACTTAAGATCAGACTTGATGGAACTCACTTCCCGGCCGTCCGCGGAATTGTAAAGGCGCAATGCGCCATCGGTGCACGCCGTGTAAAATGCCCTGCTGTCCGGCATAAACACCATCGACTGTATTTGGAGTTTTTTGGGATTTGGCAGTTTGTAAAGCACCTTGCCCTCGGCAAAACTCCAGACAACCAGGTTGTTGACGAGCACGCCTTCGCTCCTGCCGTAGCAGACGGCTAACTTGCCATCAGGCGAAAGTGCGACATGGCTCACAGTTAAATTGGCAACTTCTTGGCTCCAAAGCTCTGTTCCTTTTTCCAGATCAAAGGCCGCAATGGTGGAAGCAATCTCTTTTCCATTATCGCCATCGAAAGCCTGTCTCAGTCGAAAAAGCTTTGTGCCATCCGCGGATAGTGCGAGCTTGATGTCAAAAAACGCGTTTTTCAAGGCATTGCTCTCGACTGCGCCAAGTAGGGTAGCTTGTGCCGCATCCCATTTTTTAATGATTCCGTCATAACCCGCGCTCACGACGATTTTCCCATCGCCGGAACTAACAAGGGACGTTACATCGCCCCGGTGGGCCTTGACGTCCGCAAGTGCTTTTCCATCTTTCAATGACCAAAAAGTAAGAAAGGAGTCACTCCACGGCCATGCATTGTTTTTTATGTCGGCAAAACTAGCAGTACAAGCGGTGGCGGTGGCGGAAAGATAAGTGATATGCGCCAGCGATCTACGATCATCTTTGCCCACGAATTGCTGTTGCATTTTGCCGGTCTTTAAATCCCAAAGCGTAATCTGGTTTTTTAGACCGATGGTGGCTAACCATTGGTCTGAGGAGCAGAAAGCCATTCCACTTACATCGCCTGGCCGTATGCCGCCAGCACCAAGTTGCTTGCTGGCGGAGAATTGGGATTTGGCTTGCTTGCCAGTGTCGGGCAATGCGAAATTGCTGGTTGCGACATGGGCATGAGCAGCGGCCAAAAAAGACACGGCAATTGCGAGATAGATGCCTACAATCGCCATAAAGCCGATTGGCTGATTGTCTCCGAGTGCCTTTACATCAGGCCGAGCTACCATTGGATCCCCCTCCTTATTGGCATAGCCAATTGTCAAGGCTTGAACGGTTTTACACCATAATGTAGTACAAATACCACTCGGAACGAAACCCTCCAATTTCATATTTGTTAATCTTGAACCCCACGATTGGCGCGGAAAGGGTAAAACTCAAATTTGCGCTATATGCGGTGTTATAGTCTGTGACTCGTCCCCGAAGCCGCCGCGTAGCAGCTCTCAATGTGTCAATGAACCGTTGATATTGCGTTTGCATTGCGGCTTCGTAATTGGACAACCGCAGATAAACCGACCTTAGCTGGTCTTTAAGCTGATTAATAGCTGCTTGGCTCTGAGGCAACCGTAGGGCTGTTTTTTCTGCTATGTCTGCCCACGATCCAACTTGTTCCGACAAGCCGCGCACGGTTCCAACTGCAATGTCCAGCTCGTTTAATGCACTATTCCCCGCGCTTTGGATGTCGTCCAAACGGTCTGAAAGATCGGCCAAGTTACAGTTTGCAGCCGTCCGCACAGCGGAAGCAATTTGGTGTAAACCGTCCATCACGACCGCCATGAAGCCTTGCCGGTAATAGTTAGTAAGGATCGTATTGTAAAAAACGTATGCACTGTTGGCGGTCTGTAACTCCTGCTGAATGTTAGCAACCTGCTGCTCTTTGATCTCAGCGCTAGCCTCGGGATCGACTGGGTCGTAGACTTCAATATGAACAATGCAGCTATAGAGTTCGCCGTCAGCCACATAATTGATGGTGAATGTCTCGATGCCGGTATGACCAAAGTTCGATGTGTATTCGAAACTGCCATCGCTATAGACTGTCAACGTACCCCCCAATGGAGTGACGACCATGTCGCCTGGATCGCAAAGCGTCGAACCCGAATTTGGCCCTAGCTCAACCCAGAATGTTTCAATTTCCAAGGTTCGCCCATCAGGATCCAAAATCCGGTCTAATAAACCTGGCTGATCTGGATCAGAAGGCGTCCCCTGGATTGCGCTACCGTCTGCGACCTCGTAAAACTGGTCAACAGCGACTGGTGCCACCTTTACGACATCGATCTCGACGGGCAGCAGCACGGTTTCGCTGCCGTCGCTAACCGTTACAGTAAATGAGTCATTCTCATCTGAATCTTCGGCGGGCTCATAGGTGAAGCTACCGTCACTGTAAACTGTAAGCGTGGCTCCGGAAGGCATGGTGATCGGATCACCTGGATCGTAATCCGTTTCGTCCACCGTGATCTGGGTGATCTCCAGCGAGTCCTCTTCCGGATCGAACGCATTTTCCAATAACCCCGGCTGGTCGTGGCCGTCCCCCGCTTCCAGGGTATTGTTTTCGACCGCTACGTAGGAAGCATCCCAGGCAATGAGGTCACCCTCCGTAGGAAGCGGTGCCGAGACGATGATAAATGCAGCGGCCGTAGTCGTCATCTCACCGTTGTCAATCGTGAATTCAAACGACACCATGCCCGTGAAATCAGTTTCAGGGGTGAAATAGAAATTGCCGTACGTGTAAACGTAAATCGTGCCGAAATCTTCTATTTCCCATTCAGCTCCGGGCACACTGTAATTGTCCCCGTTGACTTTGACGTTGGTGATGCTGAAGTCGTTGCCGTCCGGATCGACGACGCCGGCAAGCAAACTTGGTTGGCCTTCCCAGTCATTCGCGTAAAACCCCTCGTTTTCCACAGTGGTGTACACCTTGCTAATGGCGATGGCCGGGTTGCTTTCCACGTTCACATAAACCACCGCAGTGCTGCTGTCAGTGCCGTTGCCAAAGGTGATAGCAAAGGAGTCGATGCCATTGAAGCCGGGAACGGGAACGTAGGTGAAATCGCCGTTGGCATAGACCGTTATGTCGGCACCGGACGGCAACGTTGTCTCGGCATGCGGGTTAATTTCACCTTCCACGTTCGTTCCGCTTTGGCCGTCGTTGACGGCTGTAATCGTCACCAATGAGTTGTTGAGCGGGTTGTAGGTGTCGGCCAGCAAGCCAGGGTCGTCCTCCTCGCCGCCGCCATCGAGCGTGGCGTTGCTGAGGGTAAAGTGCGAGGAATCGGCCACGAGCGGGCCGTTGGTGGCGTCGTTTTCGATGATCGTCACGGTTGTGGTGGCCACGGTTTCCTCGTCGGCGACGAGGTTGATGGTGAAGTATTTGAAGCCAGTGGGGGCGCCGTAGCCTTGGACGTTGATGGTGATGATGGCGCTGGTCTGGCCTTCCTCGAATTCGAGGGTGTCGCTGGCGGCGTCGAAATCACCGTCAGTGCTGCCGTTGTTTTCGTAGGTTTCGACGGCGGTGCCGACGACGGTTTCGAAGTCGATGGAAGCGCTGTCGATAGCGGGGTCGAGGCGCTGGACATAAACGTCGACGTGGCCCGCGCTTTCGCGGACGAAGTTGACAGATTGCGCGAAGCCGAACGCGGCCGGCATGATCAGTCCTTCCAGCGGCTCCAGCAAGAGCATGGGCCTTTTCTTCGGGGCAGGCACCGCGAATGCACGCTTGAGGTAGCGGGCCAGGGCGGCGTCCATGCATTTGCCAGCATGATTGACGGTCCGACAAACGTGGACGACGCCACTCACAACCTTGCGCATCCAATGGGCCTGCAATAACCATTTCATGACAACCACTCCTTGGGGCGAATGCAAGAGGAAAAAGCGCGCGGACATTCAACACCGGTCACAAACCGACGCGAACAGTGAAGTTTTGGTGAAGGAAAAAAGTGGAAGGACCGCTAAGATCGTGGGGCGTGGGGCGTGGGGCGTGGGGCGTGGGGCGTGGGGCGTGGGGCGTGGGTTGAATAAGTCATGGCCAGATCCCTTTCACCTGCGGCCTTAGTCACTCAGCCGGAAAAGGAACACGGAACCTGGGCAATTAGAGCAGTTGTTTTTTCAAAGTCAAGAAGATACTCGAAGAATCAAAAAGCACGTGTGCCGCCGGTTGTGCCACGCTGGCGATTCGCAAAGGCGACATTATACGCCTGGTTGGCAACAACAAACGGCAACCTGCGAGAACGCCAACGGCTGTCTCGTGAAAGGTTGGCGGCCTTGGCGGTCTTGGCGGTCTTCGACAATTTGTGCGAGAAGGCGTTCGCCGATCATGTCGTGTGGTGGTGATCCCCTTGATCCTCTTGATCCCCTTGGGCGGGGCGTGCCAGCCTTTCAGGCCAGAACCTCCGTGATAACCCCGCCGCGGCTGATCGGCAGCGGTCGGTTCAGGGAATCGCGAATCTCCGTTTCGGGATCGATGCCCAGCAGGTGATACATGGTCGCCGCCAGGTCTTCGGGGCGGCAAGCGTTGCCGGTGGGATAGGCGCCAATGTTGTCCGAGGCGCCGTGGACGAAACCGCGTTTGACGCCGCCGCCGGCCAAGAGGACGGTGTAGCATTGCGGCCAGTGGTCGCGGCCGGGCGTGGGGGAGGCGATGCGCGGGGCGCGGCCAAATTCGCCGGCCCACACCACCAGGGTGTCGTTCAGCAGGCCGCGGGCGTCCAGGTCCTCTAGCAGTGCGGACAAGGTTTGGTCGGCGAGCGGGAACAGGTAATCGTTCAGGATCGGATACATCGAGTGATTGTTAAAGCCGTGCGTGTCCCAACCGCCCGAAAGGGCCTGGCCGCCGATGTTGGGGGCGAAATAGACCGTCACAAAGCGGACGCCGGACTCGACGAGCCGGCGGGCCAGGAGACAGCCCTGGCCGTAAGTGGTGCGGCCGTAGCGGTCGCGGACGCGGGTGGGTTCGGCGGACAGATCAAAGGCGCCGCGGAAGGTTGGCGAGGTCACCATGGTCAGGGCGCGTTGGTAGTGGGCATCCATGCCTCGGGCCACGGCGGAGTGCTCCAGCAAATCGGTTTGCTGGTCAATGAGATTCATCAGCGCCCGGCGGTTTTCCAGACGCTCGGGCGTGACATTGTCCGGCAAACTCAGCTCCGGCAAACGGAAATCGGCCGCGTTGGGGTCCTGGCCGATGAAGAACGGGTCAAAGGTCTGGCCCAGGAAACTGGCGTGCTGGCCCGGCGTGATCGAGCCGTCGCGGATGACGTGGGGATAGGACACGAAGGATGGCGTGCCGACGGCGGCGGTGGGCGACAGGCGGTCGACGATGGAGCCATAGGTGGGGAACAGCTCACGCGAATCGCGGAGGCGAATGTCGTCCGTGGGCGGGGCGTAGCCAGTAAGGCTGTAGTACGCGGCCGAGTTGTGGTTCTTCATGCCGTGGTGCATCGAGCGGATCAAGGTCACCTTGTCCATGATGCGGGCGACGCGCGGCAGGCGTTCGCAAACTTGCAGGCCCGGCACGCTGGAGGCGATGGGCCGGTATTCGCCGCGAATCTGGTCCGGTGCATGCGGCTTCATGTCAAAGGTGTCGAGATGGCCGACGCCGCCGTACTGATGCAAGAAGATGACGGATTTGGCGCGGGCTCTGCGCTGCTGTGAAATCGGCGGGGATGAACCCCGCCGCTCGTAGGCGGAGGTTAACCCTGGCATGTTGAGGCCCAAGAGACCCAAACCGCCGATTTGCAGCAAGCGACGCCGCGTTATCAAGGCGCGGGCCTGTTGACCACTTTGGCAAGAGTATCTTTTCATTGGCGTAACAAAAACTCCTTGGAGTTGAGCAAGGCCCAGAGCACATCTTCCAGGCCCCGGCGTCGATCGGGTGCCTGGCCGATGTTTGTCAGCAGGGTCTCGCGTTCCGCGGCGGTGGGCATTCGGCAAAGCGTGGCGAGATAAAGCTCCTCAAGGATTTCAGCATTGGACTTGCCGGCCTTGAGCAAACTGCCCAGGTGATTGTTGGGCTGACTGACGGCTGTATTAACGAGTCGGCCCGTAAGCATTTGCAGGGCCTGGCCAAGTGTCGGATCGGTGGCCCGCTCGCAATCGCAGCTTAGCAAACGCTCGGGTTTGCCGAATTGGCGCAAGAATTTGTCGGCCGCCCCGACGTTGCGGCCACGCAGCGCAGCCCCGCCGCCCGGCAACTGGCCAGCGCGCAATCCTGCCGGGAAACCATCGAACTTGTGCTGGACGCCGGTGGCCTGGCCAATGGCGTCCAGCAGTTGCTCCGC
>Ga0134121_10001859_pt1 | contig 19284 bp, 18 predicted proteins | sample KB301_FD_96463 | JGI IMG/M metagenome (GOLD analysis project Ga0134121, IMG submission 96463) | Terrestrial soil microbial communities without Nitrogen fertilizer from Kellogg Biological Station, Michigan, USA - KB3-0-1 | ecosystem: Environmental > Terrestrial > Soil > Unclassified ... | reverse complement strand
CGGAGTGGCTGCGACATCAAGACAAATATCCGAAGATCCTTTGATGGAGCAGACGAGGCGGTTTGTTCAAGCACCAAAACAATTCTTTGTTTGTGATTGAACAGACCACCTCGTCTGCGGCCGTTAAGGAAGGGGGCCATTTTCTTACTGCCGCAGCCACTCCTCCTCAACTGAGGAGGAGAGTCGCCTGCCTCAACGTTGCCGATGGCCCGAAACTCCCAATGCGAAAGTCTCTCGACAAACAGCTCAGAAGTTACGGTATTTTCGGCGGCGTACACTAGCTCCTTCACGAAGCACAGTGAGAAATTCGCGTTCTTCCGGCCGGACAAGAATAACAGGGTCTCGCTTGCCGTTAAAACTCGCCGCGACTTTGAATTCCGAAAAACGCTCCAGCAGGATGCCCGGCATTTTGCCGGTGCCCTGCGTTAATTTGAACGGGCGTCGCGGCGCCCGCCAGGACTCGCAACACGAAAAATGTGCTTATCGTTGGATTCACTGTCCCTCTTCGTTCAGTGGTGCTCGAATGTGTCAACATCCAACAGAGTAGTTTGGGGTTCGAGTAGCACGGCCTCGAATTCAGGGCACGGCCCCGAATTCAGGGTTTTTAGCGTGCCGGTGCGGCCTTCAATTCTTCGAGCCGCGCATTGAAGGCCTTCTCTGACGAGTCGATGAGGGCTTTGTAGCCGGCCGGATCGATGAAAGGATTCGCTTCGCCTTTTTCGAGCCGCGCGTACTTCTGCGCCATGTTGTAGAAGCCGTTGTGGGAGCCGACGAAGACGTCGGCAGGCAAGGAGCGCATGACTTTGAAGCTCTTGATGAAATCTTCCCGAATGTTCGGGTAGCCCGGATTGTCTCCAAGGTTCGCCGCGTTCAGACTCAGGCTTCCCACGACAACGACGTCATAGGTCTTGCCGTTCTCCGATGCCTTCAGCGTCCAGGTCGTGCAGCCCTTGGTGTGTCCGGGCGTGAGATGCGCTGTCAGCGTCGTTCCACCCAGGGTCACGGTGTCGCCGTCGTGCAGGACGCGATCGATCGGATGCGGCTTGCCTCCCGGCTTGATGTTGTTGAGTGCCGGAACATCTTCGGCCATCGCCATGACTGTCGCTCCGGTCAACTGCTTCACCATGGCATCGCCGGTCATGTGGTCCGGATGCGCGTGGCTGCCCAGCAGGATCTTGATATCGGTGAACTTGAAGCCCACCTTCTCGACCGCGGCGCGAATCACCGGAACCGTTTCCTCGTAGTCGCTGTTGATCAGGATGTGTCCTTCCGGAGTCGTGATCAGAAACGAACCGAGTTGTTCCGATCCGACGAAGTACACATTGCCCACGATCTTATGAGCCGGGAACGGCTTGTTCCAGTCGATTCCTGCGAGTGCGTTAGCCTGGCCGCCGCCGCGTCCCTGCCGCGCTTGAGCGAAGGTGAGACTCGCCAACAGCAGAGCAAATGTAAAGAGTTTGAGTGTGCGCATAACGGGCAGTGTATATAAAATGGCACGTATGAATTCAATGCATTTGCTCTCCCGTCGCGCTGCTGTGCCTGGAATTCTTAGTTTTGACGGGGGGGATAATGCGTTCGGGCGCGCGTCCCCTCCGCTTGAGGAGGGGTGTCTGCGCGTCAGCCCGCTGGCTGTCGCGCAGACACCCCTCCTCAAGCGGAGGGGATGCCCGCTCGAACGCGTTATCCGCGCCCCCCTACCCGCCAACCACGGCCTGCGCCTTCTTCCTCAGCAGGATCAGCCAGTGCGGGCACTTCTTCTTATCGAGGTACAGCCGTTCGCAATCGTCGCAGCGGACGCATTCGCTCTTGATAATCTTCGGTCCGCGAATCGCTCCCCATTCGCACTTCTTTTCGCAGAGTTTGCAAGTGTTGCATTCGGACCATCGCTTGATCCTGAACACCGTCAGGCCGGACAGCAGGCCGAGAAACGCGCCAACCGGACACAGGAACCGGCAGTACAGATTCCTGACAAAAATCGTCGCGACGAGCAGCACGCCCAGGCCAATCCACATCGCTGTCGAAGCCTCGCGCGAGAACATCCAGAAGGGCTCGACGTATCGATAAATAAAAATGTCCTTCGTCGCGAGGAAATACAGCACCGTCGCGCCAAGCAAGCCGTACTTGATGTACCCGGCCTTCTGCTCGATGCGGCGTGGCACTTCAAAACGCAGCTTTGCCGGCACGATCTTGTCGAGAAGCTGCGTCATCGAACCGAACGCGCAGACGCGGCCGCAATAGAATCGGCCCCACAGGATCGTGGTCGCCAGCGTGAAGATCGCGAATAAATACCACGCGAGGTTGTGGCGGAATTCCGGCAGGTTCCAGTGAGTCAGCGCGAAGATGTTGACGACGGAAATCAATTGGCTTCGCGCGAACCCCAGGTAGACAACCGACGCGCCCATCGTGATCCACTTCAACGGGTCGCTCTTGCGGAAGAAGCCGACCAGCGCAAGAGTCGCAAAGCCGGTGAAGAGCACCAGATCCGGCGCCTGATCCTTGATGTCCTGCGCCCAGCTTGGGGGTTTTTCGTCCAGGGCCGAGAAGTCGAAGGAGTCCGCCGGCGCTTGCGCGCTTGCCTGGGCGCTCGATGGCAGAGCAAAGGCCAGGGCCAGCACGAAGGGCGCGAGGAGCCGTAGCACGCCAACGCTTTTCATTTGGCTGGCGCCTGCGGAACAAGCAGCGCCCGTGCGATGGCGAGGCCGCCCTTGTGGATCGCGCTCGCCGAACTCGTAATCGAAATCGATGCGCGTGAAACGGCGTCCACATCCACTCCAACCTTGAAGGCATCGCGAATGTTCTTCCCCTTGAACTGCTCCGCAAACGCCGGCGGTTCCACTGAAAAATAGCCATACGGCTCGTGGTGCTCCACCACGAGCACGCCCGTTAAGATGCCCTTCAGATCCATTCCCACGAGCATTTTGATCGGACCGTCATAGCCGCGTTCGAGCGGTGCGGCATCTGTGGTCCAGAAGACGTAGCCCGCTATGGCGCGGGACGTGCCGGTTCCCGTGTACGCAATAAAATGAGCAGGCGGGCCGGGCTGTTTCGTCGAAAACGCCGTCGCGGCTGGAAACACTTTCTTGAGTCGACCTTCGAGTATGGGATCGAGCGGTGTCTGGGCAAGGGCCACGGAGAGCGCGACAAGCGCAATCAACAGCACCAGGCACACATTTCGCATACGAATCCTCCCTTGTTGGGAAATGAACCGCCAAGACGCCAAGGTCGCCAAGAGAGAAATATAGGGACCATTGTCCCTCCCCCTTGGCGTTCCTGGCGTCTTGGCGGTTCATTTCCCTCCCACAAGGCCGCAGAGTATATCGCCATCGTCGAGTCTTGTGGCAGTATCGTCTCAATGAAACGATTCGTTGTTCTCCTCGCCTTGCTCTCCATTTTGCTGCTGCCGCGCACTTCCTGGAGCCAGGCGTCGACAGATACCTTGACCGAAAATGAAATCCGCGAGTTGATTCGCAAGTCGGCGGATAACGACGTCGGAAACACGAAGCGTCAGCGGGACTACACCTACGTGCAGCGCAACGAGCAACGCCACCTGGACGGGGACGGACACGTGAAATCCACCGAAAGCAAGACCTACGAAATCATGGTCCTGTCCGGCGACCCTGCAGAGAAGCTTATCGCGAAAGATGACAAGCCCCTTTCCGAGAAGGAAGCGCAGAAGGAAGACGATAAGATCCAAAAGCTCATCACCAAATATGAAAAGGAGAGCGAGAGCGATCGGAACAAACGTGTCGCCAAGGCCGCCAGGGAAACCGAAGAGGACCGTCAGTTCGTTCGCGAGATCGCCGACGCCTTCAAGTTTCGCCTTACGGCAGTGGAAACGATCGAGGGCCGTCCGGCCTACGTGATCGATGCCGATCCGATACCCGGCTACAAACCCAAACTCAAGGATGCCGGCATCCTGCCGAAGGTCCGCTTCCGGATTTGGATCGATAAGGCCGATACTCAGTGGGCCAGACTCGATATCGAGTGCATCGATACCATCTCCTGGGGACTCTTTCTTGCCCGGTTGCACAAAGGCTCGACGATGCACCTGGAGCAGACCCGCGTGAACGATGAAGTATGGCTTCCCAAGCACTTCACTCTCAAGATGGATGCGCGCGTTGTCCTGCTCAAGAGCCTGAACATGGATATCGACGTCACGTTTCGCGATTACCGGAAGTTCGTCGCGGAAACGACAATCAATCCGATCGGCGAGGTTCCTGAAGCGCGATAGGCCGTTTACTACTGTTTGTAATTGCCGTGAGGTGTTCGAGCGTCCTTCTCCCCCTCGGGAGAAGGTGGCCCGAAGGGCCGGATGAGGGCGCATGGCCTGCCCTCACCCGGCCTTCGGCCACCCTCTCCCGGGGGGAGAGGGCCCGATCGAATACGTCATCCCGATTGTGAACACGAGTGTATCTAGCCTGTCCGTCGATAAACTCCATTAGAATGGCGGAGCATCGGAGGCGGTTCGTGAAGCATATGAAGTGGTGGGGATGGGGAGAAGAGGGCGTCTCCTTTCGCCACAACGACAAGCCGGCGTTTGCCGCTTTCGTCAAAGCCGCCATCGATATCGATGTGACGAAGCCGCCCGCAGCCGTGCCGGATCTTGCCACTCTGCCCATCCCGTCTTCATTGGCGCCGCGAGAGCTGCGGGCCTCACTGCAGGCCATCGTCGGCGCAGGCAATTCGAACGACGATCCGCTCGATCGTGTCGTGCATTCCTACGGCAAGGGGCTGCGGGATCTCGTGCGGGTTCGACGTGGCGATATGGGCCGTGTTCCGGATCTCGTGGTCTATCCCGGCTCCGAGAATGAAGTTGCCGGAATCGTAAGGGCGGCTCTATTGGCTGACGCCGTGCTGATCCCTTTCGGGGGAGGCACCAACATTTCCGGAAGTCTTGAAGCACCGCGCGCGGAGCTCCGTCCCGTAATCTCGGTCGATATGAGCCGCATGAGCCACGTCCTTGAAATCGACGAGGTGTCGAGGATTGCCCGCGTTCAGGCGGGCGCGCTCGGTCCGGATATCGAGCGGCAGTTGAACGCGAAAGGCTGGACGCTCGGGCATTTCCCGGACAGCTTCAATCACTCCACGCTCGGCGGTTGGGTTGCGACTCGTTCCTCGGGCATGCAGTCCGACAAGTATGGGGACATCGCGGACCTGACGAGGGCCGTTCGCGTCGTCACACCTGCCGGCATTCTGGCCACCAGGCCAGTCCCCGCGTCCTCGACCGGCCCAAGCGTAAGGGAAATGATTCTGGGCAGCGAAGGCCGCCTCGGCATCATTACGGAAGCGACCGTGCACGTGCATCGTATTCCGCAGAAGAGGCAGATCTACGGATACCTGTTTCCGGATTGGAGCCGAGGACTCCGCGCCATGACCGTCATCGCAGAAAGCGATGCGGCTCCGTCGGTCACCCGCGTCTCGGACGCCAATGAGACGCGGTTCTACTTCGCCACCAAGAAGGCCGAAGGGCTCGCCGGGCGTGCGAAGTCCGCGCTGTCGAAGCTTTACCTGCAACGCGTCAAACGTTTCGACACAAATCAGATTTGCCTGTCCTTCATTGGATATGAGGGCTCGGCGGAGCATGTGAACATTCAGAAGCGCCTCGTCGACGAGATCGTCGAGCGTCATGGCGGAATATGTGCGGGCACCGGGCCCGGCGAGCTTTACGACCGGAAGAAGTTCGATACGCCCTATCTCCGCGATTTCCTGCTCGACCGCGGCGCGTTAGCGGACGTTTCAGAGACGGCCGCTCCGTGGTCTCAGCTCGAAAGCCTCTCCAACGGCGTGATCGGCAGAGCCGGCAAGGCTTTCGAGCAGATCGGCGTGAGGGGATACATCATGTGCCATCTCGCGCACTCGTATCATTCCGGGGCCTGCCTCTACTTCACCTTTGCGTTCCGGCCTTCGGATGAGACGCGATCGCTGGAACAGTACGACGTGGTCAAGAGTGCCATCCAGCAAGGGTTCATCGATCTCGGCGGAACTTTGTCCCACCATCATGCCGTTGGCGTGGAACACGCCGCCTGGTTGAGCCAGGATATCTCGCCGGCAGGCGTGACGATGATTCGCTCCCTGCTCGACGGTGTCGATCCGGGTCACAACTTCAATCCCGGAAAGATCGTCTGAACCGCCAAGACGCCAAGGTCCACGCCGCACCCCGAATTGGGAAATGTCGCAAGGTTTTCGGGATCGGCACCGCGGAGCGGTGCAGGAGATTAGCCGGGGGTAAGCGCGAAAGCGCGCAACCCCCGGTAAAGGAAATCTCCCGAATCTCCGCACGCTGCAGGCGTGCGAGGAAACTCGCGGTTGACATTGACCGGGGGTATCGCTCGCTACGCTCGCTCAACCCCCGGCTAAACTCCTGCACCGCTCTGCGGTGCCGATCCCGCAACCTTGTGGCATTACCCCTGAAAGGGGTGCGAGGTTCGTCACCACAAGTATTTTTCCTCGAACTCCACGCCGCTTAAACGCAACAAATCCACATATTCTTCCTCGAACGTCTTCTTGCGGTGGTGTTCTATCTGGTTCGCAATGTATCGCTGGACCTTGCCTAATTGCGAGGGACTCACTGTAAACGCGCCATAGCCCTCCTGCCACGCAAACTTTCCTACGCCATGTTGATGGATCCACGCCGACGATCCGCGCTTCATTTGACGAACCACATCCGCCAGCGTGTGTGTTGCCTTCAATCCGAGCAGAACGTGGACGTGATCTCCAGGTCCGCCCACGGACCGTGAAACCGCGCCGATGTCACGGATAATGCCGCCAATGTAGGCATGCAGTTCAACCCGCCATGGTTTTGCAATGATCCGGCGGCGGCCTTTGGTGGAAAAAATGATGTGGTAGTGGAGGCTGACGTGGGTTGAAGGCATGGCGCGAATCCGGCACCCTTTCAGGGTGCGACCCCTATTGTCTCCTGTCTACCAGGGGTTGCGCTCGTTTCACTCGCTTAACCCCTGGCTATTCTCCTTTCACGCCTCCGGCGTGGAAGCGTTCAGCCCGCGGAACAGGTTGTCGTATTGACCGGTCTTCTCGGCAAAACGCAATCCCTTCACGCGCTCGACACAGATCTCAGTTGCGGATGGCTGCGTCTGCAGGATCTGCATCACTTCGGCGATGAAATCGGCGAGCGGCATTGCGCGGGAATCATGCGCCTGGTTATCGCCCATCAAGTTCGTGGCGACGTATGGGGGAATCAACTCCAGCACTTCCGTTGTGGAGTTCGCCAGTTGGCGTCGAAGGGATTGCGCGTAGGAGTGGATCGCTGCTTTTGTCGCGCAGTAGGTTGGCGTGATCGACATGGGAACGAACGCCAGTCCTGAGGACACCATCATGATCGTTGATCGCGGCTGCCTGCGGAGTAGTGGCAACATGGCGGCGCTCAAACGAATCGGGCCGAGCAGATTGGTCGCAATTATTTCCTCCGAGTTGGCAAGGTTGATCGGCTCAGCGGTGAGGTTTTCCGGGCGCATGATTCCGGAATTGTTGATCAGCACATTTGTAGCCGGGAACTCCCGTTCTACACGGTTCGCAAAATCCCTTATCGACGCCGCACTGGATACATCCAACGTCAACGACTTCATCCCCGGATGCGCGGTTGTTACTCGATCCAGCACTTCCTTGCGCCGGCCGGCAATAACGACCTGATTCCCAAGGTTATGAAACGCTTCGGCGAGCCCTTCGCCAATCCCTGACCCGCCGCCCGTGATAACGATCGTGTTCCCGGTTCTGTTCATGTCGGTCCCCTTTAACGTTGATTGCGATTTCTCTGGAAAATCTCAAGGAGGACCAACATTATCCCACCCTCAGCCGTTTAACAGAGATATGAACGGACATCCCATAGCTGACGGACTTCCAGTTGCCGCAGCCGACGATCCCGCAGAACGATTGGCATCTTTATTTGATGCGCACCATGACCGGCTCTACCGTCTGGCAAGACGCCTTGTGCCCAGCCCGGACGATGCTCTCGATCTGGTGCAGGAAACGTTTTTGCGGGCAGCTCGCGCTCCTGGATCGGTGCCTGCACACAGCGTGAGTGGAGAGGAGGCCTGGTTCGTGCGGGTCCTCGTCAATATCCGACGCGATCAGTGGCGGAAAAGTGGAGTCCGCAGCCGCCACGATAAGACTGCGGATGAACGCTTGCAGCCCGCGCAAACCCGGCGGGATCCGGAGACCTCGCTCATTGCGAAGACCACGATATGGCGGGCCCTGGATCTGTTGCCGCCACGCCGCCGCGCCATCATCGTGATGCACGAACTCGACGCGATGTCGATTGACGCGATCGCTTCCGTCCTTGGAATCAGCGCCATCACCGTCCGCTGGCATTTATCCATGGGCCGCCGGGATCTTGTGCGGACCCTCAAGCCTTATCAGGGAGACTCAAAATGAAAACGATTAAGGAGCTCTTGCACGACGCGGATCCCCTTCGCCACGAGCCTGCAATTTCGCGCTCCCAGCGCGATACGTCGCGTCGGGCTGTCGTTGCCGCAGCCTTCGCCGCGACGCCGGCCGTCGTGAGCGCACGGTTCAATTGGATACGTCTCGCGGCGGTATCCGTTGTCGTTATCGCCATCCTCTTGCTCGGATCGCATGTGGGGCCGCGAACAGGTTTCGAAACGCACGCCGCTGTCCGGTTTGAAGTGAGACTTGCCGAAGACACGCCGGCTCCTGGTCTGCGCGAGGTGAGACTTTCAGGAAGCGACCGATTGCTCTATCTTCATGAAGAAATCGTCGTGGCCAACGGCGACATTGCCAGTGCCGAAATATTGCCGGGCAGGGAAGCCTCGCAATTCGTTGTCGGTGTCCATTTCACTGCGGACGGAGCCCAGAAGATGCTTACCGCAACCCAGAACCACATCGGGAAGCGGATTGCGATCCTGATCGACGACGAAGTGGTCATGGCTCCTACAGTGAGGTCGGCTGTTGGGGACTCGGCCGAGATCAACGGCAACTATACCCGGGAGCAGGCTGAACGGATCGTGAACGGGATCTACTGAGCACGGCTAACACCCATTCGCGGCGTTTCAATTTCGGCTTGCAGGTTTTCCCCAGAGCTCGAACGCGGAAACAGCAATCCATCCTCCAGCCGGCGGGGCGGGCTGCCTTTCCACTGGAAGACCTTCTGCAGTCCACGCGCCGCTGCCGGGAATCACATCGAAGTATCCGACCTCGTCAACCTTGCTCAGATCGGGTTGCACCCAGGTTCCTCCCAGGGTAACCCCTCGGGCCGGATCCAGCCTGAGCCACCGGCACTCGCTAAACGAGATCTGGTACTCGTGATAATCCGCGACGGAACCCTCAGCCTGATCTCCGATCAGCAGTGTGCTGTCGGCCAGCTTGATGAGGGGGCGGACACGATGGAAACCCGAAACAATGGTTGTGAACTTGATATTCGCAGTTCCTCTAAGATCGAAATAACTGGTACGGTCGCGTAAGGTGAAGCCGCAAGGTCCTTTGCACAATCCGAAGAAGAGACGGGGAAACTGTGGCCCGGCGCCGGTGGCGACCACAATGTTTTTGCCGTCCCCGTAAAGTTGAAGATCCACGTTGGGGGTCGTGACCGTCTTCTGAGTCAAGGGCAGCCGCATGTCGTTTTGCAGCGTCATGTGAAACAGCAGTTCCGGGGCAGAGGGCGGCTGGGCTGCGCCTCGCGCCTGTGCGGGCGGCGCGGTTGACGCGGTTGACGCTGGTTGCGCGTAGATCCAACGGGCTCCCATTGACAATAGGATTACAGCGATCGCAGTCGCAGCGATGCCTGGAGTCTTGCCGTTCATATTTACCACCTGTTTCTCTCTACCGCTCTGTGTAGTACTGCGAAGTATAAGTACTGGTTTTCGAAATTACGGTAACGTATTCGAGCGGGAATCCCCTCCTGAGTCAGGAGGGGTGGCTGCGGCATCAAAAAAATTTGCGCTAGCATCCTTAGCGCCGCAGACGGAGTGGTTCCAAAGCGACCAGTTTTCGAAATGCATTTTTGAAGCGCTTCGGCTTTGGAACCACCCCGTCCGCTCCGCTAAGGATGCTTCGCGACATTTCTTTGGTCGCGGCCACCCCTCCTGACTCAGGAGGGGACTCCCGCGCGAATACGTTACGCTCACCCGTCCCTCCATCCCCTCCCTTTACCGTCCATCCGATAATCCGGCCGTTTGTCGGAAAGCCGCTGCAGACCCTGCCCAAGCTCCGCAACACTCCTCTCATGGTGAATCTATTTTTCCTCGCACTGCTCGCCGTCAACCCCTCGCTTGAAGTCCGCGATGTCCACGGGCGTCCCTTCAAACCTTTTCGGGTGGAAGACAAAGCACGAATCCTGTTCTTTCTTTCTGCCGAGTGTCCGATCTCGCGGTTCTATGCCCAGGAGATTCAGCACCTCTGCAAGGAGTACGGCGCGCGCGGCGCGGGATGCGGTCTGATCTACGAGGATCTTCCGGTGAACGCGGGCGCGATTCGTGCGCATCTCGACGAGTTCGGGTATCGCGGGATTCCCGCAACCACTGACGGCGCCGGGAAAATCGCCACTCAGGTGAACGCAACCGTGACTCCCGAAGCCGTGGTGATCGACAGAGCCGGCCGGATTCGCTATCGCGGGCGGATCGACAACTTCTATGCGGATCTCGGCAAGCCTCGCCTCGCCGCGACGGTTCACGACCTGCGAGACGCACTGGATGCCGTCGTCACTGGCCGCATCGTCGCTCAACCGGAGACGACCCCCGTGGGCTGTTTCATCGTCTCGCCGGATCTATTCAAGGAGAAGAAATGACAAGCGCAATTCTCGGACTGTATTTGGCGGTCATGGGTCTGTTCGCCCCTCCGCAGCAGGTGACTTTCAGCGAAACCGTCGCCCCGATCCTCTATCAGAACTGCGTGACCTGCCACCGTCCCGGAGAGGCCGCTCCCTTTTCGCTGATCTCGTACGAAGACGCGAAGAAGCGCGGCGCCTTGATTGCCACTGTTACCAGGTCGCGTTACATGCCGCCGTGGCACGCCGCGCACGGCTTTGGAGAGTTCAAAGAAGAACGGCGGCTCAGCGACGATCAGATCTCGTCCCTCGCCGCGTGGGTGGCTCAGGGCATGCCGCAGGGCGATCCCGCGAAGATGCCGAAACTGCCCGCCTTTACCGAAGGTTGGCATCTTGGCAAGCCGGATCTCATTCTGGAAATGCCCACGGCATACGATGTGCCGGCCAGCGGTCCGGACATTTATCGCAACTTCGTTGTGCCCACGAACCTCACCGAAGACCGCTGGGTGCGAGCCATCGAGTTCCGTCCGAGCGCGCGCAAGGCTGTGCACCACGTGCTGATTGGTTACGACGCCAGCGGGGCGGTGCGAAAACTCGATGGCGCGGATGGGCATCCCGGCTATTCAGCCACGATGGGCGGCAGCTTCACGAGCACCGCCAACTCGGGGAGCCTCGGTGGATGGGCCGTAGGCAACACTCCGGAGTTGTTGCCGGAAGAATTCGCGCTGTCGTTACCGAAAGGCTCCGACATCGTGCTCCAGATGCATTTCCATCCGACGGGCAAGCCGGAAACGGAAAGATCCGTCATTGGGATCTATTTCTCGAGCAGGCCGCCCGAGAGAAACCTGAAGGGCGTCGAATTGCCGCCGCTGTTTGGTTTCGGCTCCGGCATCAACATCCCGGCAGGGAAGAGCGACTACACGATTGAGGATTCCTTAGCCCTGCCCGTGGACACTCAGGCATTCGGTGTCTTCGTGCACGCGCACTATGTGGCGAGGGAAATGAAGGCGACCGCAACCTTGCCGGATGGATCGACGCAACCGCTCATCTGGATCCCGGATTGGGACTTCAATTGGCAGGATGTGTACACGTTCAAGACGTTGGTATCGTTGCCCAAAGGGACGCGAATCGACGTTCGGGTGACATATGATAATTCGGCGGATAACCCGCGGAATCCCAACAATCCGCCCAAGGTTGTGCTGTGGGGCGAGCAAACCTTCGATGAAATGGCGAGCATCAACATCCCGATGGTGACGGTTCGCAAGGAGGATGAGCAAGTGTTGCAGGAGTTCCTGTCGAACCGTCAGAAGGCTGCGATTCAGCGGGGGATACAGGATGGCACGTTGAAACGCATGATGGAACAGCGTGCAATGGGCGAGAGAGGCGCGAGGTAATTAGTGGCCATTCAAACCAAAACCAATCCGCGTTTGAAAACGGGGTTGCAGATTTTGCGAGACAGCCTCCTGGCCTCGGTCCTGCTGACGGCCGCCGTCGTTCTTCTCAGTGACAGCGTGACGCCACGCTTTATCTTTTATGTCGCCGTAGAGATTCTGGTCTACACCACGATCATCATGTTCCTCGCCTATGGGGTCTTTAATCGGATCTGGGGTCTGGTCTGTGATCGCAGCGACGCCGTTCAGTGGATCGTGTTCGTTCATGTGATGATCGCTGTCAGCGCAGTGGGCAGCCTGGCGGGGAGTTTGATTATCCGAGCCCTGGGCTTTGAGACGGGAATGTCTTTGGCTTCTCTCTTTCTTCGGAGCTTCAAGGTATGCGCCATCGTGTCCCTGATGATCGGCGTGACTACGGCCGCGTTCGATCGCCTGAAAGGACAGCTCGAGGAGACGGAGTCGAAATTACACAAGGAAGAGCTTGCGCGCGAGCGTGCTCTAAAACTGGCTTCCGAAGCGCAACTGGGATCTCTCGAGTCCCGGCTTCATCCGCATTTTCTGTTCAATACCCTCAACTCCATCTCTTCCCTGATTCACTCGGATCCCGTGCGCGCCGAGCGCATGGTGGAGCGCATGGCGGCGCTGCTGCGCTTCACCTTGGATTCTCACAGCGGCGGGCTTGTCGGCTTCGATCAGGAAATCAAGATCGTGCGCGACTATCTGGAAATCGAGCAGGCACGCCTGGGAGAGCGGTTGCGGTGGGGCCTTGAGATCAAAGGCGACTTCGAGGGTCTGAAAATTCCGCCGCTTTCGATTCAGACTCTTGTCGAAAACAGCATCAAGTTTGCCGTTGCTCCGAATCGTGAGGGCGGGGAGGTGCGCGTTTCGGCGGACCGGAACAACGGCAGCATGCGTGTGAATGTCGCAGATACGGGGGAAGGGTTTAATCTGGAATCCGCGCCGGCCGGGCATGGGCTGGATAACCTTCGCGCGCGGTTGGCGGTCTTGTATGGAGAGTCTGCGGAGTTGAGAGTGAATCAATCCGATGGCTGGACTACCGTGAGCATGAAGGTGCCTGCGTGATACGTGCCTATCTTGTCGACGACGAGCCGCTTGCGCTGGAGCGGTTGTCGCGAATGCTCGAGGCAACGGGCCGCGTCGAGATCGCGGGTTCGAGCACCGATCCCGTCAGTGCCGTGGAAGAGTTGCGCCGAGAGGCTCCGGATATTGTGTTTCTCGATATTCATATGCCGGGGTTGTCCGGCTTCGAACTGCTGGCCGAGCTTCCGGATCAGCCGCTTGTGATTTTCACCACCGCTTACGATCGCTATGCCCTGGAAGCCTTCCGCGTCAATGCCATCGACTACCTCTTGAAGCCCATTGAGCCCGATCTCCTGGAGCGAGCTCTCGCGAAGGCGGAGCGCCTATGCAGCGGCGGTGAGCGGCCGCCGGATGAGCGGAGCGAATGTGAGCCCGATAGGGCGAAACCATCAAGGGACGTGCGCGAACTTTTGGCGCAGATCGGCGCCACGCTGCAGCTTGGAAAGAGTCCGTGGCTGGATCGGATCGCGTCGCGCTCCGGCGACAAGGTGGAACCTATCGATCTGCGCCGGGTGACGCATTTTTTCGCCAGGGACAAACTCACGTTTGCGGCCACGCTCGAGCGGAGTCACGTGGTGGACATGACGATTTCCGAGCTCGAGCAGAAACTCGATCCGGGAAGGTTTATTCGAATACATCGGGGCTCGATCCTGAATCTCGATCACCTGCTGGAACTGCACGGCATGTTCGGCGGCCGCATGCTGGCGCGCCTCAAGGACGGGAAGAAGACGGAACTGCCGGTGTCACGGGATCGCGTGGCCGCGCTGAAGGAGAGGCTGGGGCTGTAGGGGTTTCACCCCGAAGGGGTGAAGGAATTTAGCCGGGGGTAAGCGCGAAAGCGCGCAACCCCCCGGAAGCCGAATTTCGTAAGTCCTCCCACCCCTGCGGGGTGGGAGGGGAATCCACGGTTGTCCTGGCCCTGGGGTTGCGCGCTTCGCGCTTACCCCCGGCTAAATTCCTTCACCGCTCCGCGGTGCGACCGCGGACAGCAGCTTCCTCGCGGAGACAAAGCTCCGCGCTTCCCCGCTCACCGGATCCACAAACCCCAGCCGAGTCGCGAGCAACTGCAGCGGCGGTTCTCCCTCCAGCTTCTCGCGCACCTGCGGATAGAACGGATCGCCCACGATTGGCGCTCCAATGGAAAGCATGTGCACCCGCAGTTGATGTTTCTTTCCGGTCTTCGCAGTCAGGCGAAACAGTCCGGTGTCGCCATAAGCCTCCAGGAGTTCGATTACCGTTTTCGCATTCGGCAGGCCTTCGACGATTTGCTGGACGAACCACGGCGTGCCGGCATCGATCTTGTTTTCGACGAGCCAGTGCTTGCGGCCCGGCTCGCCGGGAAGACGCGCGATGGCGAGGTATTCCCGCTCGACGGTCTTCTTCGCGAAGAGCTCATGGTAACGCGCGCGGGTTTCGGCATTGACGCTGAACAGGACAAGCCCGGCGGTTTCCCTGTCGAGACGGTGAATGGGCGCGAGGTCGCTTAAGCCGGTGCTTTTCTGCAGCCGGAAAAGCATCGAGCGGTCGACGTAATCGCCTGCCGGCGTGACAGGCATGCCGTGCGGCTTGTCGGCGACAAGGATCTCTGCGTCCTGATAAAGGATGGTTTCAGATTCGGCGGACGGCGGTTCCGCCACAGTTTCCCTTTCGTAGTAGATCGTGATGCCGTGCTGATAGGGCTGGCTCTCCCGAAGCGCCGTTCCGTCTTCCAGCGTAACCCGGCCCCGCGCGAAACGTTGTTGCCACGCATCTGCGCTCACATTGGAAAAGTGCGCGATCAGGTGATCGAGTACCGTCCCCGGCGGAGCTTCGAGTTTCGGAAGATACAGACGCGAGCGGCCCATACGCAGGATCATCGCACGTTTGATGAGATACTCAGGGATTGTGTTTGTACTGCTGTTTGTAACTGCGGCGACGTGTTCGAGAGTCCTTCTCCCCTCGGGAGAAGGTGGCCCGAAGGGCCGGATGAGGGCGCATAGGCCTGCCCTCACCCGGCCTTCGGCCACCCTCTCCCGGGGGGAGAGGGCCCGCGCGACCGCTTGCCGCACTCCTTGTGTCCCCTAACGTCCGCCATGAAACACCTTCCCATCTACGAGATCGAGGCCCAGATTGTCTCCAGCCTGAAGACGTCCGGCAGGCTTGTGCTCCAGGCGCCGACCGGCTCGGGCAAGTCCACACAGGTCCCTCAGATGCTGCTGCAGCACGGTCTCCTCGATTCCGGCCGCGTCGTCATCCTCCAGCCTCGACGTCTTGCCGCTCGCCTTCTCGCCTCTCGCGTCGCGCACGAAATGAATGTCCAGCTCAGCCGCGAAGTCGGCTACCAGGTCCGCTTCGAAAACGTCACCAGCACGGCAACGCAGATCACGTTTGAGACCGAGGGAATCCTGCTCCGCCAGATGATCCAGGACCCGGCACTCCCCGGCATTCGCGCCCTGATCTTCGACGAGTTTCACGAGCGCCATCTCTACGGCGACATTACGCTGGCTCGCGCGCTGGACATCCAGGAGAGCATTCGTCCCGACCTCCTGCTGATCGTCATGTCCGCCACGCTCGACGCCGGCGTTCTGGAGAAGTACCTCGCGCCCTGCGCGGTGCTCACATCTGAGGGGCGCATGTTTCCGGTCTCGATCGAATACATTCCGCGCCGCACCGGCCCCACCGCACCTCCGGTCTGGGACCTCGCCGCCGATGCTTTCGCCCGGCATGCTCCCGCCTCCGGCGATGCGTTGATCTTCATGCCCGGCGGCTACGAGATCCATCGCACGATCGAAGCCCTTCGGCACCGCTCGGAATCCAGAGGCTATCTGCTTCTTCCTCTCCACGGCGAACTTGCACCGAAAGATCAGGATGCCGCGGTCGCAAGCTACGACAAGCCGAAGATCGTCGTGGCGACGAATGTCGCGGAGACTTCCATCACCATCGATGGCGTCCGTCTCGTGATCGATGGCGGCCTCGCCCGCATCCCGCGCTACGATCCGAATCGCGGCATCAACACGCTCCTCGTCGAGCGCATCAGCCAGGCGAGCGCGGAGCAGCGTTCCGGCCGCGCCGGCCGCACCGCTCCGGGTCAGTGCGTTCGCCTGTGGTCGAAGGCCGAGCACGACGAACGACCCGCGCGAGAAGTGCCGGAGATCAAGCGTCTCGATCTGTCGGAAGTGGTGCTCACGCTGAAAGCTTCCGGCGTGGAAGACCTGCGGAAGTTTCGATGGCTGGAGGCTCCCAGCGACGCGGCATTGCAGCATGCCGAGGAATTGCTGCTGGATCTGGGGGCGCTCGCGGTCCATCAAGACCATCAGGAAATGCGGAATGGCTTGACGGCTATCACGGCTCTCGGTCGCCGCATGCTCGCCTTTCCGCTGCATCCGCGATACTCCCGTATGCTGATCGCGGCGCAGGAATACGACTGCGTCTACGATGCCTGTCTGGTTGCCGCGCTGACCCAGGGCCGCGATCTGCTCCTGCGCAATCCCAGCAAGCAGATCGCCGAAGTCCGCGAAGATCTTTTCGGCACGGCGGATAAGACGGCCTTGTCGGACTTCCAGGTGCTGATGCGGGCCTGGGAGTACGCTGTGAATCATCATTTCAAGATGGACGCGCTGCAGGCGGCCGGCGTTCACGGCGTCACGGCGCGGCAAGTCGGTCCCCTGCATGAGCAGTTCCTCAGAATTGCAAAACAGGAAGGCCTCGACGTGAATGCGAATCCGGTCGGTCCATCAGGAGTCGATGCGCTTCGCCGCTGCATCCTAATCGGTTTCAGCGATCGCGTCGCCCGAAGGATCGACGAAGGGCAGTCGCGTTGCGATCTCGTTCACGGACGGCGCGGGATGCTCGCGCGGGAGAGCGTCGTGCGGGAGAGTCCGCTTATGGTAGTCGCCGAGATTCAGGAGATCGGCGGCAAGCCCGGCGACGTTAACACGGTGTTATCGCTGGCCACGGCGATCGAGATCGATTGGCTGGAGGAGCTCTTTCCGGCGGATCTGCGGTCGGAAGTCCGCGTCACGTTCGACTCTGTCGGCAATCGCGTCCGCGCCGAGGACACGCGGCGTTTTCGCGATTTGGTAGTGTCGTCGAAGCGAATGGAATCTCCGCCTGCGGATGCTGCGGCACGGCTGCTGGCGGGCGAAGTTGTCGCGGGGCGCCTGCAATTGCAGAAATGGGATCACTCGGTCGGGCAATGGATTCTGCGACTGAATCTGCTGGCGCAATGGTGTCCCGACCTCGGACTGCCGCAGATCCACGATGAAGAGCGCCGCCACATCATCGAGCAACTCTGCCATGGGGCGGTGAGTTACAAGGAGATCAAGGATCGGGATGTGAGGCACGTCGTGCAGTCCTGGCTTTCGGGCGCGCAGCGCGACCTGGTGGATAAATACATGCCGGAGCGCATCACGCTGGGCAACGGCCGGACGCCGAAGGTGACGTATGAGGCCGAGAGCCCTCCCTTCATTTCGTTGCGGATTCAGGAGCTTTTCGGCGTGACGCAAACGCCGAAGATCGCCATGGGCAGGGTGCCGCTGAGCGTGCATATCCTCGCCCCGAGCATGCGGCCCGTGCAGGTCACGCAGGACCTGGCGAACTTCTGGCGTGAGCATTACCCGAGGATCAAGTCGGAGCTGCAACGAAAATATCCGAAGCACGAGTGGCGGTAGGGGGCGGGAAGGTTGGAACAGAGGAAAACGTGGTGAAGGGGGAAGGTTGGAGCAGAGGAAAACGCGGTGAAGGGGGAAGGTTGGAGCAGAGGAAGATGTGGTCGCGCGTCCTTCTCCCACCGGGAGAAGGTGGCCCGAAGGGCCGGATGAGGGTGCGTAGGCCTGCCCTCACCCGGCCTCCGGCCACCCTCTCCCGGTGGGAGAGGGCCCGCGCGACCACACGACCAAGTTAATCGCCTTCTTTTAAACCCAAACACTTGTACGGTATGATCTGTCTCCATGAGCGACATCCACGGCCGCGGCGCGGCCAGCAATCCCGGCAATCGCTTTGATCGCGCGAGCTACGCGGTGTCGGAATGGGACGAACCGGACGACACCTCCCCCGACACCGTGCTGCTCAAGGACACCACCCGCTCCATCATTGCCTACAACGATTCCCCGGACGTCGGCTTCGACGCGAGCATCAACCCCTACCGCGGCTGCGAGCACGGCTGCATCTACTGTTTCGCGCGGCCCAATCATGAATACCTCGGGTTCTCCGCCGGTCTCGATTTCGAGACGAAGATTCTCGTGAAGGAAAGCGCTCCGGAATTGCTCCGGCGGGAATTGATGTTGCCGTCGTGGAAACCGCAACCGCTGGCCATCAGTGGCGTCACGGATGCGTTTCAACCGGTTGAACGGCGGCTGAAGCTGACCCGCCGTTGTCTCGAGGTCCTCGCCGAGTTCCGCAATCCTGTCGTCATCATCACGAAGAACGAACTCGTGACCCGCGACATCGATCTGCTTTCGGAACTCGCCCATCACGAGGCGGCGCTGGTATTCGTCTCGGTGACGTCGCTGCGCGGCGAGTTGGCCCGCGAGTTGGAGCCCCGCGCGTCCCAGCCGCAACGCCGGATCGCGGCGATTGAAGCGCTGGCCGCGGCGGGCATTCCTGTGGGAGTGCTCGTAGCGCCGGTGATTCCGGGGCTGACGGATCACGAGATGCCTGCGATCCTCGCGGCGTGTGCGAAAGCGGGCGCGGTGGCCGCCGGATATGTTCCGCTGCGGTTGCCGTATGGGCTCGCGCCGTTGTTTGAAGAGTGGCTGGGGATTCACGCTCCGCTGCAGAAGGAGAAAGTGTTGAACCGCGTGCGCGAGATTCGCGGCGGGAATCTCAACGATCCGAATTTCAAAAGCAGGATGCAGGGCGAGGGCCCGTATGCCGAGCATCTGCGGAAGTTGTTTGCGTTGTCGAGCCGGAAGGTGGGGCTGGATGGGCCGCGGCCGAAGCTCAGTATTGAGGCGTTTCGCAGGCCGGGGGAGCAGATGGGGCTGTGTGGGTAGAGGCGATTACGCGGTCGCGCGGCCAGATGAGCTATTTGGTGATTGCGGTAACGCGGTCGCGCGGCCCCTCTCCCACCGGGAGAGG
>Ga0134121_10001858_pt1 | contig 19288 bp, 14 predicted proteins | sample KB301_FD_96463 | JGI IMG/M metagenome (GOLD analysis project Ga0134121, IMG submission 96463) | Terrestrial soil microbial communities without Nitrogen fertilizer from Kellogg Biological Station, Michigan, USA - KB3-0-1 | ecosystem: Environmental > Terrestrial > Soil > Unclassified ... | reverse complement strand
GGGGTGGGGAGGAGCTCGACGGTACGGATCCGCAGACTGTCGAGGTCGACGACGCCCCGCCTGCCGTCCCACACCCGCACGCCGTCGTCGAAGTCGCTGGCTTCGAAGCGGTCGAGGTCGAACACGGTCCCGCTCTTTAGAGTCACCCGCACCTGCTTGCCGCGCGCCTCGATGCGCGCGAGCTCGCCGAAGCGCGCCATGAAAGGCCGGCCGCCGTCGATCGGGCTCTCCCGGTGGGCGACCGTGATCCCGAAGATCTCGATCCGGCTGCGCTCCTTGGGCCGACGCTCTGGCGGCACTTGGACGAGCCAGGGGTTCTCGTGCTTGAAGCCGTTGAAGTAGTCGCCCCAGAACGCCTCCTGGTCGCCTCCCCAGCGCAGCCGCCCCTGGTAGGTGGTGGCGTCAACGGTCGTGATCCGGCCGTAGAGGAACCCCGGGTGGATCTCCGGCGCAGCCGGCGTGGTTGAGGGTGTGATCGCGGGCGATGTCGCCGCGGAGGGCTGGACGTCCTGGTCGAGGACCCGATAGCCGACGACGACGGCGAGGAGAACGACCACGGTGGCGAATGCTCCGCGGACGATCGTACCTCTCGTCATGATCGTTTCCCTCTCGCCCTTCACTGCTTACCGATTCGGGCGGCCTCCTCGCAGGCGTGTTGATACCCGAGATCACAGGACTTCTGATAGAGAGCGGCGGCGCGGTTGAGATCTTCGGGAATCCCCTTGCCGTTTTCGTAGAGAATACCGAGATCGTAGCAACCTTTGTCGTCGCCATGCTCACAAGCGGTGCCGTAAAAGAATCGCGCTTGCTCCACGTCCTGGGCAATGCCATTGCCGTTTTCGTACATGACGCCCAGGTTTACGCAGGCCTGGAAGTACCAGGAGGTGCAGGCGCCCCGGTAGAGCTCAACCGCGCGTTGCGGATTCTTCGGCAGGATGTCGCCTTCCTCGTAGCCGATGGCCAGGTTGTAGCAGGCCCGCGGCATGTCCAACTTGCAGGCGCGATCGTAGAGCTCCAGCTCCCGTGCCAGATCTTTTGGCACGCCGTCGCCCTGGTCGTAAAGAGCGCCGAGATTAGAGCAACCCAGAGGCTCGTCGCCGTCGCAGGCACGCTGGAAAAGGGTGGCTGCCTGGCTTGCGTCCTTGGGAACCTCCTTCCCCTCGAGGAAGAGGATACCCAACTGGTTGCAGGACGATGCGTCGTCCCCATCGCAGCCCCGGCGGTAGAGTGCTACGGCGCGAAGGACGTCGCGCTCGACGCCGGTGCCGTACAGAAAGGCTCCAGCCAAGTTGTAGCAGCCCAGCATGCTGTCGCCGTCGCAGCCCTGGCGGTGGAGCTCGGCGGCCCGGATCTCGTCCTTCTCGATGCCATCGCCGGTGGCGAGCATGGCGCCCAGCTCGGAGCAGCCGTTAGCGGCGCCGTTTTCGCAGGCCCGGCCGAAAAGCTCGGCGGCCCGGGGTTTGTCCTCGGGCACTCCCTGTCCCCGGCGCAGGAAGATCGCCAAGTCGTTGCAGCCGAGGGGATCTCCGGCGCTGCACTCGTCCCCGTCGCAGGCGCGGCGGTAGAATTCCGCGGCCTGGGCACCGTCCTTTGGCCCTCCCCAGCCGTTGTCGAAATAGAAACCAAGGTTGGTGCAGGCGCGGAAGCTGCCGGATTCACAACCTTGCGTCAGCGCCTCGCGGGCGCGGGTGTAGTCCTTCTCCACTCCGCGGCCGTCTCCGTACATGACGCCGACGTTGTAGCACCCCTCGGAATCTCCGCCATCGCAGGCCCGCACGTAGAAGGGTGTCGCCTTGACGTCGTCCCGCGGCACCCCACGGCCTGTGGCATATTGGGTCGCATACGAGGTGCATGCCTCGGCATCGCCGTGCTCGCAGGCCTGTTCGAACAACCGGAGAGCGCGGACTTCGTCCTTGTCGACTCCCCGTCCTTCGAGATAGGCACTGCCGAGCGAGGAGCAGCCCACGGCTGCGCCGCCATCGCAGGCTTTCGAATAGAGCGCCGCCGCGGCCTTCGCGCTCTCGGGGCTCTTGCCCAGCAGCGTATAGATCGCGCCCAGCGACTGGCAGCCCTTGGCGTCCCCGGCGTCGCAGGATGCCTTGAAGAGCCCAGCTGTGTCCGCGAGGGGAAGGGCGACCTCCATTTTGGCCTGGGAACGCAAAACCGAGAGGGTGACTTTCGTGCCTGCGGAGCGTTGCGATACCGCGATCAAGAAAGCGCACACCGTCCCCACCGGGGCGCCGTCGACCGCCTCGATCAGGTCGCCCACCGCCAGCCTGGCCCGATCCGCAGGCCCCTGGCGGAGAACGTCGTGGAGAAGTGCCCCGCGCGCCTCGGAAGGAAGACCGAGGCCGCGCAGAGCACGGGCCGACACGTCCACCACTTGGCCGCCAATCGTGGGCGGAGCCCCGGCGATCTCAGCCGCCGGAGCCTCAAGTACCTCCGGCGCCGGTGCAGCCCTGGGTCCGGCGGTCGAGCAACCGAGAGAGAAGAGCAGAGAGACGCACAAGGCCATTCGCAGTATTGTCATAGTGTACCGTTTTGCGGTCCGCGCACGGAGTCACGCCACAGGCCATTTAGGAGACGTCCTAACTCACTGCAAGAGAGCAACTTACAGATCGTTGTAAGATGAGGCCGCGTTTTTTCCGTCTTTATATGGGTATGGCCAGAAAACTTCGCTTCATACCCACACCCGGACCCTCATCCGCGGTCTCTCAGCTTGCAGGACCCGTCGTGAAGAAACCCTTGACCTTCACCCCGAGAGCCTTGGCCGCGTTCGCCATGATCCGGTCCGCGGTGGCGACGATCTCGAATCCGGCGGCTTCGACGACCGCCAGGTGAAGGGCGTCTAGAGTCCGCAGGGAGTGGTCCGGAAGCCTGTCCATCAAAAGCAGGGCGCTCGCGATGTGCCCGTCGGCCAGGTGCTCAACCTGGAGATGTCCCTCCTGAATGTCCTGTCGAAAGAGCGCGTAACACTGGAGCTCCTGTTCCCGCGTGATCTCCGCGTACCGGCGCCGCCGGGCCAGGAGGCATCGCATCTCGACCAGGGTCAACGAGCTGATTCCCGCGAAAGGTAGCGTCCGCAGATATTCATCGACACGGTCCGACTGCTCCTCGTTGAGGTACCATTTAGCGAGCGCCGAAGTGTCGACGTACGAGCGCCCGGGAAAGGCTGGAATCACCTCGGCCTCATCGGGCATCCCGATCCTCGCGGACCAGCTCGGCGCTCGGCGAGAGCTGCGGCAACCGGCTACGATGCTCGGCGTGCGACGGCATCACCCGCTGAGGCTTGAACGGCGACACCCGGGCAATCGCCTGACCCCGCCGGGTGATGATCAGCTCACCCTCCTGGTCGACGAGCTGGTCCAACCGCCCGAGAGCTCCACGCATTTCACGGATGGAGAGGGTCTTCATCTATGTACCTCCGGACAGAATGTAGCACAGCCGGGCGTGATGTGGCACATGGAGACTGGCCAGGAGAATCGCCTGGCACCTCAGGGATTTGGCGCGGCGTCGTCTCCCGGGGGAGGCAGGGGGACGGCGACGAAGCGGCAGGCGCCAGCCGCAATGGCGGCGAGGACGGCAACGGTGACCGCCAGTCGGGTGCCATGCCAGAGGCTGCCGACCCATTGGCGGATCTCGTAGGCGAAGACGTTCGCTTGGCCGCCGTACATCTGGAGTTCGCGGAGGGACTGCTTGCTGTCCTCCATGCTGCCCAGGGGATCGTCCGGCGGCGGCGCGGCGGTGCGGTAGATCACCAGGGAGGCGAGGAGGCCGGCGACGAGGATCACGTTGCTCAGGATGCGAAGCATCCTGGTGCGGGCGGCTGGCGTGATGCTCATGCGTTGGCTCCCCCTCGCCGCGTCGTCGCCGCGGATTCCCAGGAGCGGCGCGGCAGGGGAATAGAGCGCCCGCCGGAGAGGGTTTCTCGCGCGGCGAGAGCCTCATAGGATTAGACCATGAAACTGTCGGACGCGACCCGCACCTAGTCAAAATGACCCTGCCCAACTGGGATAGGCGCCAGAGGCCCGAGTCTTCCGAGACCCTGGAACCTACTCTACTGGAACCTGTTCCTGAGGCCTTCTCCGTATTGCCTTGAGAACCCAAGCCGACACACCGTTTTTGCGGTCCGCGCACGGAGTCGCGCCACAGGCCATTTAGGAGACATCCAGGAGAAAATCATGCAAAGTACTCTGGCGCCAGCAGCCCAAACCCTCTCTCTGCCAACGCGCTGGACGATGCGCGCCGGAAAGAGCGCCTTCCGCGCACTCACATTGCTTTCCACTCTGGCCTTCGCCATAGGCTGCGCTTCGATAAAATCGCCTGTTGGCGAGGGTCCGGGTACCTCTTCTTCAGCGGGCGAGGTGTACATGGCACTATCCGGTGGAGGCTGGCGAGCGCATACCGCCCAGTCCGCGTGGATGATGGGTCTCCTCGACGCATGTCGGGCCAATAACAGCAAGCCAGAGGATTGCAGCCTCGAAACTTTGCTGAGTAACGCGAAGGTTATTTCGACCAACTCTGGCGGCAGTTGGTTCAACACCATGTTGGTCTACTCGGCGGATTTCCACGATACGCTCACGGCGCCAAATTCGTACCTGACCTGGGGCTCGCTACCTTCGGGGCCGGCCCCCAGCGTCGGCTGGCTCGGTTACCAACGCTCCCTCCTGGGAGGGGCTTGGGATGACTACTGCGATGTTTGCTTCGACTGCAACTCTGCCTGTGGCTCGTGTACTTCGACCTCGTGCAATTCGTGCAATTCGTGCAACTGCCTCGACGAAGCCTTCGCGGAGAAAATAGCGCACTGGACTGATCACCCTTTTCTCTGGATGGATACCATCAAGGGAATCGTCTTCCAACCATGGGGCATGGCCGGCGCGCTCGATTCGATCCGCCTGAGCGACATGACCAAGCGACTGCCGTGGGCCAAGGGTAAGACCCTGCTGATAGCGGCGACCATGGTGACGGACCAAGTTGTGCTGACCGAATCCGACAGCGACTATCTCTACTACACGGTGCCCGCTTTGGCGGCGGGGAGCGTGACGCCGGTCTCGTTCGCGAGCGTGATGCCTCCCTTCAGGGCGCCCGACTTCTTCTCGGCCGGCGACATGAGCCTGACGTATGGCAAAGAATCGACCTCAGCCGATGCCGCGCCCGCTCCAGTGACCATCAACAACACCGCCGTGGATGGCGATGTCTTCGTTCTGGATGCAGTCGCCGCTTCCAGCGCCGCTGGAGGCGCTGAGGCCAGCGTAGGTGTCGAAATCCATCAGAATGCTCTCGCTCCATGGACTGATGCCCATGAAGCTTCAGATCTTGCGCCCGCGTTTCGTTTTGACAAGATGCCAATTGAATTTCAGCCAGGGTCCGCCTTGCCCACAGACCTGCAGACCCTTGCGAGCCAGAAAGTCGCCCGCCTCGCGGACGGCGGCTACCTCGACAACTCGGCGGTCGCTCACGTGCTCAACTTCCTCCAAAAGAACAACATGGCAGATGACTTCAACATCGTGGCCTTCGACAACGTCCAGCAGGCGTATCAGCCGTCTACGCGAAACGCAGACCCCGTCCCCGTCGATATCGCGTACTTGTTCGGGAAGGGTCGCCCCGACAACACGGAGTTCTGTGCCGATGTCAACGACCCAGAAACCTGCGTGACGGTTCCGATCGCGACGGTGTTCGAACCGGATGCGCTGGAATCAGGCATAAACCTGTGGAACTATGAGGTTGGTGAGAACAAGCTAATCTACACAAAGTACTCCGTAACCACGGTGGCCAACCCGACGCTGGGCGTGAGGGGAAATACAAGAGGTACGCTCCACGTTGTCGCGTCCATCTACCCGTCGGCACGAACCGCGCCCTTGACCGGCGACTGTGACTTCGCCACCTACAATGCGCTGGTCGAATTCATCCATACAGGGCTCACCGACAGCCGTGGCCGTGGCGGGATCTTTCTGAGTCAGATTCTTAGCGGAAGTAGGTAACGCGACTTTCGGTCGAGGGAGTCGCTGTTTCCCGCGGCTTTCGCCTTTGGCGCCGGTGCCTCAGTCCCGGACATGGCTCCGTTTCCCTCGTCAGGAACGGGTTTCTCTCGTGTAGGATGTCGATCCGGGAGGAGATCGCCGTGACATCCAACTTCCATCTCGAGGTCGACGCCGATCGCTTGGCGACGCTGACCTTCGATTCGCCGGAGAAGAAGCTCAACGTCTTCACTCGAACTGCGCTTCAGGAGCTGGAGAGGGTCCTGGAGGAGCTGGCGGGACGGCAGGACATCGGCTGTTTGATCCTGCTGTCGGGCAAGCCCGGGAGCTTCATCGCCGGGGCCGACGTCGAGGAGATCGCGCGGGTGACCGATCCAGTCGAGGCGGAGGCCGGCTCGCGGGTGGGCCATCGCCTGTTCGCGGCCTGGGAGGCTCTTCCCTTCCCCACCGTCGCCGCCATTCGCGGCGTCTGCCTGGGCGGCGGCCTCGAGATCTCCCTCGCCTCCACCTTTCGCGTCGCGAGCGACCGGGCGGACACCAAGCTCGGCCTTCCCGAGGTCCAGCTCGGCATCCTCCCCGCCTGGGGCGGCTCCACCCGCCTGCCGCGCCTGATCGGCATCGCCGAGGCCCTCGACCTCATCCTCACCGGCAGGACCGTCGACGGCCGCAAGGCCCTCAAGCTCGGACTGATCGACGCCCTGCTGCCGGACGCCCGCTTTCTCGACGGAGTGCGCGACTTCGCCCTCGCCCACGCCGGCAACAAGCGCCGCGACGAGGCCGGAATCGACTTCAAGGAGCTTCTTCTCGAGAAGAACCCCGTGGGGCGGAAGATCCTCTTCGATCAGGCGCGCAAGAAGACCCTGGAACAGAGCCGCGGGCACTATCCGGCCCCGCTGCGGGCCATCGAGGTGGTGCGTGTAGGCATCGAACACGGCGTGAAGGCTGGCTTCGACGCCGAGGCACGGGCCGCGTCCGAGCTGGCGATCTCGAAGATCGCGAAGAACCTATTGCATGTCTTCCGGCTGACGGAGAACGCCAAGAAGGAGACTGGCCTGCCCGGCGCCGAGCCGCGCAAGGTGTCATCCACGGCGGTGCTGGGTGCGGGCGTCATGGGCGGCGGCATCGCCCAGCTCATCGCCGACAAGACCAACCTTCCCGTGCGCATGAAGGACGTGAACGGCCAGGCGCTGGCGACCGGCATGATCCACGCCGCCGAGCTGTTCGACAAACAGGTGAAACGCCGCCGGCTGAGCGCTCCGGAAGCGAAGCGCAAGATGGCCCTGCTGCTGCCCACCCTCGACTTCTCGGGCTTCGCGCGGGCCGACCTGGTGATCGAGGCCATCGTCGAGAACCTCGGCGTGAAACAGGAAGTCTTCGCCGAGACCGCAAAGCACGTGCGGGCCGATGCCGTCCTCGCCTCCAACACATCCTCGCTCTCCATCGCCGGCATCGGCGCCAAGACGCCGCAGCGCGCCCGGGTGGTCGGCATGCACTTCTTCAATCCGGTGGGCAAGATGCCGCTGGTGGAGGTGATCGCACCTGAGGGGGCGGACCCCGTAGCGGTGAACACCGTCTTTGCCTATACCCGCAAGCTGGGAAAGACGCCCATCCTGGTCAGCGATACGCCCGGTTTCCTGGTCAACCGGCTGCTGATGTTCTACTCCACCGAGGCCCTCTGGCTGCTGGACGAGGGATACAAGATCGAGGATCTGGATCGCGCGATGGCCGACTGGGGCATGCCGGTGGGCCCCATCACCCTGACGGACGAGGTGGGAATCGACGTCGCCACCAAGGTCGCCCACATCCTGCGCGACGCCTTCGGCGACCGGCTGCCGGTGCCGGCGTGGCTCGACAAGGTGCCGCAGTCCGGCCGGCTGGGCACCAAGAACGGCAAGGGCTTCTATCTCTACGAGGGGAAAGAGCGGAAGGGACCGGACCCCAGCGTCTACACCCTGCTGGGCCTCCATCCCAATGTGGAGCATCCGGACGCCGGGCTGATCGCCGATCGCATGGTGCTCCCCATGGTCAACGAAGCCGCCCGCTGCCTGGAGAAGAAAGTGGTGAAGAGCGCCGCGGACGTCGACCTGGCGCTCATCTTCGGCACCGGCTTTCCGCCCTTCCGCGGCGGCCTCTGCCGCTGGGCGGACCAGGAGGACCTGGGGACGATCGTTGCCACGCTCGAACGCCTGGAAAGCGCTGTCGGCGATCGCTTCAGGCCTTCCGACGAGCTACGAAGGACGGCCGAGGCCGGCGGCTTCTACGCCCGGTTCGGATGACGGTCCAAGACGCCGGTTCGTCCTCATAGGGTGACGAAACGGCTCCGCCCGGCGGATTTTCCCGGGAGGAATAATCCTGGCCCGTCCCTTGCTGTTCTTTAGGGAGGACGGACGCATTCCGGCCTGAACGGATTGATCTCAAAGGAGATATGACATGTCACGAACCATACGGATAGCGGCTCTCGCCTTCGTCGCGCTGTGCAGCGTAGTTGGCGCGGCCCGGGCTCAAACTCAAGACAAGCCCCAAGCCGAGTTTCAGGGCAAAGTGAACGTCAACGAGGTTCTCCTGGACGTGCTGGTCACCGATGCCAAGGGCAACGTGATCGTGGGGCTCGACAAGAACGACTTCGTGGTCAAGGAGAATGGCAAGCCGGTAACGCTGACCGGCGTCACCTTCTACAGCAACCGGCGGCTCCTCGAGTCCTCGCCCACCCTGGCGAAGCAGGGCGTGAGCGTCGAACAGACACCGGAGGACCGCTACTTCGTCCTCTTCTTCGCCGACCAGAAGGACACCGCCCAGGAGGCGCCGGAGCTCCTCTCGCAGCAGATGGAAGCGGCCAAGCGGGCCCGCGGCTGGGTCGACGCCGAGTTGCTGCCCAACGACTGGGTGGCCGTCGTCTCCTTTGACACGCGCCTCAAGGTACAGCAGGACTTCACCCACGACCGCCGGGCGCTGGTAGCGGCCATCGGCGAGGCGATGAAGGGATCGGATCCGGAAGGCAACTTCCCCTCCCGGATTCAAGACAACAAGGGTCCCTCGCTGCTCGCCGGCCTGCCCAAGGGCGACGAGCTGCGGAACAAAACGCCCAACGTCTACGAGGCGATGCAGCAGATCGCCCGCTCCTCCGGCAACGTCCGGGGACGCAAGAACCTCCTGCTCTTCACCTACGGCCTGCCCGGCCGCAAGAACACCTTCGGCAGCTTCGTGCCGGACGACCGCTACTTCAATCCCACGGTGCGCATCCTCAACAACAACAACGTGGCGGTCTACAGCCTCGACCTGACGCCGCCGGCCGTGGACCACACCCTCTCCAACTCCCTGAACCTCCTCTCCAAAGACACCGGCGGCCGCTACTTCTTCAACGTCACCAACTTCTCGACGCCGCTCGACCAGGTGGCGAAGGAGAACAACGGCTACTACCTGCTGAGCTACGAGAGCAACCAGCCAGCCGGCAAGCGGGGTTTCCATGAGGTCGAGGTCAAGGTCAGCAATCCCGAGTTCAAGCTCAAGTCCCGCAAGGGGTATGAGTACGGGAAGGAGTTGGGGAAGTAGAGGGATTCTGAACCGCCAGGAAATCGGCGATCCGGCTGGAACGGGCAAAGATTCCACGCCGATTCCCCCCAATGTAGAGACGCCCACGGGGAACCCCGTGGGGCGTCTCTGAGGCGGCGATACGGCTGCAACCAACAAAACGTTCCTCGTACACGCTGTGCTAGGTAGGTCTTTCCGGATGCCACCGCAATGCGCTGCCGATCTGGGATGCGTCGACGACGCCACGCGTCACGCTGTATTGTTTGGGAACTGTTATCGCCGCATCGGAGACGCCCCACGGGGTTCCCCGTGGGGCGTCTCTACATTGGCTGGCAACGTTTAGAATAGACTTCGCAGCAACCGCCTCCGCAGCCCCGTATACGTCTGCCGGCAGGCCAGCAGATCCCCCAGCACTTTCCGGATTCCCGGGTGCATCCGTGCCGCCGGCACCATCCACTGGCCAATCGATCTCTCGAAGAACAGATCCCGAGCCTTGGCGGCTTTCTCCAGATCGTCCGCCAGCCCGGCGGCGAGGGTTTCGGGGTAGCTCTCGGGATCTCCCGCCAGCAGTCTTTCCGCCGCCCAGAGGCCGGAGAGGAGACCATAGCGGATTCCCTCCCGGGTGAGCGGATCGGCCAGGGCGGCGGCGTCTCCGGTGAGGAGCACACGGCGGGCGAGGGCGCCGCGCACGGCCGGCAGGGTCCAGGCGCCAAAGACGGGGATGGGATAGCGGTAGCGAGGCCCCGGCAGGTCCCGCCAGCCGGTGGGAAGGTGGCGGTCGAGGAAAGCGTCCAGAGCGGCGCGGGCGTCCTGATCTGAGAGCCGACCCGCCGTGTAGGCGATGCCCACCGAGGCGCCGCCGGGCCGGGGGAAGATCCAGAGATAGGAGTCAGCGAGCTTCGGGAAGGCGAGGACGAGCCGATCCCAGTCGAGACCCGAGAGAGAGCCGCCAAGGCCCAGGCTGTCTCCCTGGGGCTCCAAGCCCAGGCTGCGGCGCGTCAAGCCGCGGGCGCCGTCCGCGCCCACGATCCAATCGTAGGACCGGCTTTCACCTCCGGCGGTAACCTGAACACCGCCGCTCCCCCACTCCAGCCGCTCCACCTTGGCAGCTCGCGGCACGGCGCCTGCCGCTATCGCCGACGCGGCGAGAGCCTGGTCGAAATCGCGCCGGCGGAAGATTCGGATTCCCTGAAGGTCCAACTCGATCCGGCCCCGGCTGGCGTTTTCCAGCAAGGCCGCGGGACTGACGACGGCCGGCAAGAGACTGGGATCGAAGCCGGCGAGGCGCGGCAGCACGTGCTCCGGCACCGCGCCACCGCACGGTTTCTCGCCGGGACGGGCAGGCAGGTAGAGGTCCACCGCGGCGCCGCCGCGAGCCAGGGCGAGCGCCGCCGAGCCTCCAGCGGGGCCGCCGCCGATGACCGCGATTCGCATCTTGAGAAAGGGACGAAAGAGACAGCAGGGACCTAAAAGACAAAGGAGAAAAAGCTCCTATGACTTGGCGTCCCTGATGTCCCTGTTGTCCCTGAGGTCCCTTGGAGTCGCCCTACCGCGTCGCCTCGCCGTCCCCGTCCCACGTCGCCGCCCCCTCCTCAGCGGACAGCAGCACGACGGTGACGTTGTCGATGCCGCCGCGGGCGTTGGCGTCGTTGATGAGGCCGCGGCAGATCTCGTGGAGGCTGCGGCCGGAGGCCAAGCGGTCGCGGATGTCGGCGTCGGAGAGCATGCCGGTCAGGCCGTCCGAGCAGAGCAGGAAAAGGTCGCCGGACTGCACTTCGAGCTCCTTGACGTCGACCAGTACGTCGCTCTCGCCGCCCAGGGCGCGGGTGACGACGTTCTTGAGCGGGTGCGAGCGCGCCTGCTCTTTGGAGAGAAAGCCGGCCACCACCTGCTCGTTGACCCAGGTGTGGTCCTGGGTGAGCTGCTCCAGGCGATCGCCGCGCAGCCGGTAGGCCCGGCTGTCGCCGACGTGGGCCACGGCGGCGGTCTTGCCGGCGATCAGCAGCCCCACCACCGTCGTGCCCATGCCATAGAGCGAGCCGTCCTTGGTGATGGCCCGCAGCACGTGGTCGTGAGCCGTGCGCACCGCCATCTTCAGCAGGTTGGAGTGGCGCTCCAGGCGGACGTCCATGCCGAACGGCCAGGTGGTGTCCTTGTCGGCGGTCTTGGCGACGAAGTCGCGGATGGTGTTGACGGCGATCTGGGAGGCCACCTCGCCGTGGCTGTGGCCGCCCATGCCGTCGGCCACCACGTACAGCCGGTGTTGCGGATCGATCTCGAAATAGTCCTCGTTGTGGGCCCGGGTGAGCCCGACATCCGAGAGTCCGCAGGCTTTGATGCGCAGCGTCATCCGCCGGACCTTCCAAACAGACCCCGCTTGGCCGGCCCGAGGGCGGCGCGGGTCAGCTCGTCCAGAGCCTGGCGCACGGCGGGATCGTCATCTCCCCACTGAAGAGCTTTACGGTAGTACTGCATGGCCTCGTCGGTCTGGCCGACGAGGGCGAAGATGCGGCCTGCCTGCTTCAGGTACGAGGCGTTCATGGGCTCCAGCGCGCACGCCTTCTCGATCGCGGCCACGGCCCTCGGCATCCAGCTCTTGTTCTGGCTGCAGGCCTGGGCGAGGTGGTGCCAGGCCTGGGCGTTGCGGGCGTCGGCCTGCGTCGCGAGGTCGAAGTTGCTGGCCGCTTCGAGATAGTTCTTCTCTTTGTAGGCCTTCACCCCGCGCTGCAGATAGACGCGGAAAAGCTCCCGCGGATCGTTGCCGCTCTGCTCGTCCGGGCGCACCAGGTCGGAGTCGTGGCGGCGGCGGCGTTCAGGGTCGATGAGCGCGTTGAAGGCCTCGGTGATGTCCTGGAAGTCCTTCTCCGCACGCACTTTCTCCTGGCCCCTGAACCGGTCCGGGTGCCGGGCACGGGCTAGCTCGCGGAAGCGCTGCCGAATCTGATCCTCGCTGGCGCTCCGTGACAGAGCGAGGACGGCGTAGAAGTCCCTGGCCATCGTGAGTCCTTATTTCTGCTTGATTCTATACAAACGCAAGGCTGTCGAGCGCACCGCGTCCGGAATATTACGGTCCCGGCTGAGCTCGCGGAGGTCTCGCACCACCAGCCGGGTCACCAGGCGCAGGGCCGTGCCCGTCGGCGTTCGTGGATTCCACACCAGGGATTTCATGATGCTGTACTTGCCGACCCAGTCGCGCCTCCTGGCCACCAGGACGAGCACCTCCTCGACCACGGACCGGCTGGCGGCGATCTGCTCCACCTCCTGATCCGAGAGGGCGTTGTTGATCACCACCGAGGTGGCGATCTGGGCGTTGGTATCCCGCAGCAGGATGTTGCGCAGGGTGCGCGGCGCGCCGCGGGTGAGCTTCAGGCGGGCCGGCACGGGGAGCATGCGGATTTGTCCCTCGGTGAGCTTGGTCCTCTCCGGCTCCAACTCGCCGGCGGGAGGGAGCAGACGGGCCTCCTCGATCGCCGCCTGCAGCTCCTCTTCGTCCATTTCCCCCAGCGATTCGGCCCGCACCGCGTGAGTGCGCTCGCGCGGCAGCAGGTGCTCGCGGTACTCGGCGATGCGGCGCAGGGTATAGGTGGAGACCTCCGGGTTCTCCTCCAGGGCCTCGAGGATCGCCGGCTGCTCGACGATGGCGTCCTGGCGCAGGAGGAGAAGCTCCTGGAGATCGGCCGGGAGGCGGCGGGCCAGGCGCGCGAGCAGGGAACGCGGCGTATCGCGCCGGCGGAGGATGGCCTCGATGAGCACCGGATGGGTCGCCTCCTCGGCAAACCAGGTCAACACCTCCTCCCCGGCGGCCCGTTCGAGAAACGGCGCGGCCAGGCGGACGTCAACGCTTCGCAGGCTCGCCTGGGCGCGCTGCGCGACCTCGGCGTTGTCGCCCAGGGCCAGCTCAACCTGGAGGGGGATCATCTCCTCCGGCGGCAGCGGGAGCACACCATCGGCGGCGAGGAGTTGAAGCTGGGGGTTTCCCGAGCGGACCTGCTCGAGAAGAGACGACGCTCCGCCGGCCACGATCAGCGGGTCTCTTTCTTCGCTTTCAGGGCCTGGACGGTGTTGAGGTCGATCAACAGATCGTGGACCACGTCACCCTTCTTCTTGCCCAGGTCGAGGGGATAGCCGTTCACCTGCGCCTCGACGGCCCCGGCGTTGCCCAAGGTGAGCACGATGCTCTTCTCCGCCTCCAGTTGCAGGGCCTCACCCTGAACGCGCAGCTCGGACGAGCGGTTCTTGCCGTCGATGACCGCCTCGACCCAGCAGTCCTGGGTAAAGTCGAGGGACACCTGCAAAGGGGCGCTCGGCTGGGGCGGAGCGGTAGGCTGCGCCACCGGCTTGGGCGCCGCGGCCGGTGGCACCATGACGCTCGCAGGCGCCTGCCGCGAGCTCGCGGGCTGATCGTGGCGCCGGTCCACGAACCAGGCGGCGAGGGAGACGAGAACGAGGAGGATGAAGCCCACCAGGGCCAGCAGCAGCCCTTGGCTCCAATTGCGCCGCACCGGCGGCTGCCCGGGATCGACGGGCTTCGGCCGGCTCCGGACCTTGGTGTCGTCCCGGACCCCGGCGTCCTGCTCCTCGGGATGGTTGACGGAAAGATAGTGATTGACGACGTCGTCCGGCGAGAGCCCGACGTAGCGGGCGTACTCGCGCAAAAAACCCTTGGCGAAGACGGCGGCGGGCAGGAGATCGAAGCGGTCAGCCTCCATGGCTTCGAGGTAGCGCAGGCTGATCTTGGTGCGATCCGCGATGTCGCGCAGGCTGATTTCCCGCATCTCGCGCTGGCGCCGCAACCAATCGCCGAAGGAGCTGGGCTCGTTTTGCAAGGCTTCCTTCTCCCAGGGCGGCGGGCGGTTCGAGCGCCTGACGCCGACGCCGCCAGCTCCCGATTCGTTTTCGGGACCGGCGGCCTGTTCGGTCTTGCGGGCCGGAAAACTTTCTCGACTGGGCACGGTGTTTGGCACGCAGCCTACAACTCTACGCGGCAGCTCTCCTGGGGTCAAATTTATCGACGCAGGGCTTTAGGAATCCCCTTCGAAACATCTCAGGATTCTCCTAGCAAGACGCGAGCCCGCCGCCGCACCGGCTCGGAGCACCGCGGATCGGCCGCCACCGGCTGCAGGTCCGTCCGGCGCAGAGTCCCCAGGATTCGCCAGGCGGTCTCCAACGGAGTCGACGGGTTGCGCGCCAGGGCGACCCGCAGGGGATAGCGTACGCCCCAGCGGCGGTCGGCGGCGATCAGCGCCAGCACCGCGGGCGGCGTCGAAACGCGGTCCACCACCGGCGCCAGCAAGCCTTCGGTGAGGCGGGGATTGTCGAGCACGGCGGCGATCACCCGCGGGCTGGGATCATGGCGGAGCTGGGAGAGGACGCCGGCGCTGGCCCGCCGCGCCAGGCTCACCTTTTCCCCCAGCGAAAGCTGCGGCAGCCGGACGCCGAGCTGCAGATCAGCCGCCCGCCGCAAAGTCGGCCGAAGCCGGGTGTCGAGTCCGAGAGCCAGCAGGTCGCGCCAGTAGAGCCCGGGCACGAAGCGCATCGCCAGAACTTCCGGCGTGCGCGGATGCATGGCGAGGTCGCGGCGCACCTCGTAGTACGAGAGAAGCCGGAGCTGCGCCCCGATCTCCTCCGTGACCTCGACCGTGCAGTGAGGATTGCGCAGCGCCTGGCGGACCGCCTGCGGGTCGAGCTCATTCGCATACTCGTGAACGAGGGCCGTCAGCTCCTCCGCCCCCGCCTCGCGCAGCCGCCGCTCCAGCTCGGGCTCGGCGGGCTCGACGGGCTCGGAGTCGGGCAGGTCGGCCATGGGGGGTAGCTTAGAGGATGAGAGCGTGCCTTCCGGGGCGGACCCTCACCCCCTGGCCCCCTCTCCCGCCCCCTCCCAACCCCCCACACCGGGAGAGGGGGAAAGCAATGCGAATCGTCTACTTGCTTGTCTCCCTCTTCTCCCGGTGTGGGGGGTTGGGAGGGGGCGGGAGAAGAGGGCCGGGGTGATGAGGGTCTTCAGCGGCCCCCACCCAGAAATCTGCTATCGTGGAAGTCCCCTATGACCATTACAAGAACTACACAGAACCAATTGTCGAAGGGCGACTTCGACGCCATCGAAGGCGAGTGGCTCTCCGAGCTCGACAAAGACCCTTCGAATCTCGACTACTTCGTGGGCGTCGCCCGCGCCCTCATCGGCTCCGGCGAGGAGTCCCGCGCCGCCTCGCTGCTCGAGCTTCTGGACGATCAGCTTCGCGAGGGCGGCCGCTGGGCGGCCCGCTTGCAGCTCCTCAAACGCGCCGGCGCCATCTTCGTCCCCGCCGACAAGCTCCATCCCACCGTCTCCTCGACCCTCGGCAAGCTCTACGGCGACCGTTCCACCTACAAAGCGCTGTCGGAAGCCGTGGGGCTGCATCGCGCTCCCGGCGACATCCCCAAGACCTGGGAAAAAGTCGAGCGCCTGGAAGGGCTCCTCGCCTTCGACGTCGGCACCGTGGTGGCGATGGAAGGCAAGGGCGTCGGCCGCGTGGTGGAGGCCAACCTGGGCCTGGAAAGCTTCAAAGTGGACTTCGAGAAGATCCGCGGCCTGACCGTCGGCTTCAAGGCAGCTCCCAAGCTGCTGCGCCCTCTCGCCGTGGCCCACGTGCTGCGGCGCAAGCTCGAGCGGCCGGCGGAGCTCAAGGCGATGACGCCGCCCGCGCTGCTGCACCTCACGCTGCAGAGCTACGACCGGGCGCTGACCGCCGGCGAGGTGCGCGACATCCTGGCGGGAATCGTCTCCGAGTCGCAGTGGACTTCCTGGTGGAGCGCGGCCCGCAAGCACCCGCAAGTGGTGGCGAGCGGCACCGGCGCGCGCCAGACCTACCACTGGGCCGAGAGCAGCGGCGACGCCATGGATTCGGTGTGGAAGGCCTTCGAAAAAGCCTCGCCACGACGCAAGATCGAGCGGCTGAAGCGCGAAGGCGCGCGCGACGCCGGCCTGCGCGACCGCATGGCAGAGAACCTCGCGGTGGTAGCCGAGGCGGCCATGGACTCCGATCCCGGCCTCGCCTTCGAGATCTGGTTCTCCATCGAGCGCAGCGGCTCGACAGCCGCCAACAACGTCGAATGGTCGCCCGAGGACCTCCTGGAAGGTCAGGCGCAGCGGGTGTTCGCCGGCATCGAGGACCGTCTGTTGCGCGAGCGGGCTTACGTCATGGTGCGCGAGCGCCGGGAGGACTGGCCCGCCCTCTACCGCGACGCCATGACCCGCGAGCTCGACCCTCGCGCCCTCGACCTGCTGGCCGACGGTCTCGCGCACGGCGCGCCGAAAGAGCTCGAACGTTTCCTCGACAACCTGCTCGCTCAACCGCACCGCAATCCGGCCGCCTTCACCTGGATCGCCGAGCGGGCGGCGGTGGACGAGGCAATGCGCACCCGCAACGCCCTGCGGCTGCTGCAACAGATCCTCACCGTCCTCAACCGGGACGAGTTTGCCACCTTTCGCGTGCGGCTTCTGCAGCTGGCCGAGTCGGGCAGCACCCTCCCCCGCCTGCTCCCCCATCTCACCGAGGACCAGGCGTCGCAGGCCGAGGACGCCATCCAGCGCGCCTCGAACCTCGAGCCTTTCCAACGCGATGCGCTGGTCACCGCCATCCATCTACGCTTCCAGAACCTGCGGAAAGAGAGCGGGCCGCCGCCTCTCTACGCCACGCCGGACTCCGTGGCCTCGAAGCGCGCCGAGCTGCAACAGATTCTCACCAAAGACATTCCAGCCAACCGCAAGGCCATCGAAGAGGCCCGCGCCATGGGCGACCTGCGCGAAAACTTCGAGTACAAGTCAGCCCGCCAGCGCCACGAGTACCTCAACGCCCGCGCCATCTCCCTCAACTCGGAGCTGGCCCGCGTGCGCATCATCGAGACCGCCGGCACCGACCTCTCCGAAGCGCGCATCGGCTCCCGCCTCCACCTCAGCAACGTCCACGGTGGCGGCACGCGGGTGATGACCATTCTCGGTCCCTGGGAGAGCAAACCCGAGGACGACGTCATCTCCTACGAGTCCGACCTGGCGAAGGATCTGCTGGGGAAGAAGCCGGGCGAAGTCGTCACGGTTGGCGACGGAAGCTGGACGATCGAGAAGATTGAGCCTTGGGTCTGACTCTGGGATCTCTGAGACGCCCGATCTAGGATACTGGCCGCGACAGGGGCGCCCGTTCCAAACGGGCCGCCCCTTTGAATTACTTTACATAGTGCATTCGCACTGCGAGTTATCGGTGTTCGCGCACGCCGCTTGCGAGCAGCCGCAGGTCACTCCGCCGGAGAAGCACCGGGAAACATCGTTCGACCAGGAGGGTCCAGGCTCGGAACCTCCGGCAGCCGCTCTGAGACTTGGCGGGGAAAGACGGCGCAATGTTTCCCTGTGAAGCGAAAGCTTCTTCATTCTCGTCTCCTTAGGTTAGGGCCTTCAACTAAGGAGGTGTCGCTCCCAAAGGATTACGAGCCGGCCGAAGCGAGTTAACACTTCAGCGAAAGACGTAGAGACGCTCCCAGCCCGTCCACGGCATCCTCCGCAGGTCCAAAACGTCGGGACGTCTCGGCGTCGGGCGGAACCTCCCGAACGGCGATGTCCCACGACGGGGCACTGCCGCCAACTCTTCAGTGTTGCAGTTCGTTCTCCCGTATCTGCCTGACGAGTCACGGGCACCCTCCGACGTAACGCCGGGCTCGACCAACGCGATAAAGTGCGCGACCGTTGCCTCATCACGCATGCGTGATGCCACGCCACACATGCGTGATGCTCCGTCACGCATGCACGTTGCTCCGCCACGCATGCGTAATGCCTCGCCACGCACGCGTGATGGCCCGTCACGCATGCACAATGCCCCGCCACGCATGCGTGATGCTCCGTCACGCATGTCGAACGCGACGCCACTCATGCGTGATGCTCTGTCACGCACGCATGATGCCCCGTCACGCATGTGCAACGCGACGCCACGCATGCGTGATGGCCCGTCACGCATGCGTGATGCTCCATCGCGCATGCACTTTGCGGTAAAGCGCGCGCACTTTGCGGCATTACGCTTGCATGTTGCGGGGAAACGCATTCACCTTGCGGCGAAGCGCATGCGTGATGCTCCATCACGCATGCGTGGCGCGCCAAAGAGCGTGCGCGATGCTCCGTCACGCTTGCGTGACGCGACACCACGCATGCGTGGCGTGGCATCGTGCGTGCGTGACGAGGCATCACGCATGCGTGGCGTGGCATCATGCGTGCGTGACGAGCCATCACGCATGCGTGACGAGACATCGTGCATGCGTAACGCGCCATCACACAGAACCGATGAGCCGTCGTGCAGGACCGATGAGCTGTCAAGCGTGACCGATGCCCTATGACACATGCGCGATGGGCAATCGTTCAGGACCCATGCGCCGTCCTGCACGACGGTTGAGCCATTGCGCGTGGCGGATGAGCCGACGTCCGTGCCCCATGCTCCATCGCGCCTGAGCGATGAGCCATAGCGCACGATCAATAAGCCGTCGTGGATGACCGCCGAGCCACCATGCGCGACCGATGCGCCAAAGTGCGTGGCCAAAGAGCCTTCATGCACGGCCGATGCGCCAACGTGCGTGCCCTATGAGCCTTCGTGCGTAACCGATGAGCCAACGAGCATGACTGATGAGGCCTCGTGCGGCCTTCACGCCGAGCCTGTCCGAAATTTTGTGTGTGGCCTTATTCTGGGAAGTAAGGAGCCCTTATGCCACGCAAGAAGAGCTTGTCGTCGTCAGAGCCTCAGATTCCAAAGGAGCTTCTGGACAGTCTG